>Ga0153916_10001785_pt1 | contig 15630 bp, 19 predicted proteins | sample Opewatmetagenome_FD_109642 | JGI IMG/M metagenome (GOLD analysis project Ga0153916, IMG submission 109642) | Freshwater wetland microbial communities from Ohio, USA - Open water 3 Core 3 Depth 4 metaG | ecosystem: Environmental > Aquatic > Freshwater > Wetlands | place: USA: Ohio, Lake Erie...
AAAATTGCCACCAATGAAAATCTAATCAAACGCAACCGGCTGATCGCTCAAATTGCCAGCATCGCTGGCCTAGTCATCCTGGTAGGTGGGATGATCATTTCCTTCCAACGGCAAGATCTGATCAATTACTCTTTTGCTGCCCTGATCGCAGGGTTCGTTCTCTCACAGGTCGGCATCTACTTCACCAACCGGTGGGGACGCCGCCCTCGCCCAGACGAGTTGCTCAACCAGTCTTTAAAAGGGTTGGACAGCAAATTCTCCCTCTATCATTACACGACCCCTGCTTCCCATTTCCTGGTCGGGCCGGCAGGCTTGTGGATTCTCATGCCTCGCCAGCAGCGCGGTACGATTTCCGTTTATCGAGGCCGGTGGAAGCACTCAGGCGGCGGAGCTTTGCAAACCTATCTCAAGCTGTTCGGCCAGGAAAGCCTGGGGCGCCCTGACCTGGAGATGCAAAACGAGATCGAGCACCTGCAAAAGTACTTGCAGCGGAAAATGCCCGATCAGGAGCTACCCGATATTCAAGCTGCACTGGTCTTCACTCACGACAAAGTTGAAATTAAAGTAGATGAGGATGAAACTCCCCCTGCACCCACCCTCTACTTAAGCAAACTAAAAGAATTTATCCGTAAAACAGCCAAAAACAAACCTGTGTCGCTGGATAAAGTCCTGGAGATCCAACAAACTTTAAATTTAGAACAACCCGCGAATGACCAATAAACCACCAATGATGATCATCGGTATTCCAATTACCGCCCCGATCAGCGTCACGCTTACGATCACCCCGACAATCATCAATACAAACCCTAAAATCACGGCAATCAAGCGACCTGTCAAACCGACAATCAGAGCGATCAAGCGCCACAACGCCCAAAAGGGCCAAAGAAACCAAGCAACTTTTTTCGAACCCTTATCTGATGGCATTTAAACCTCTTTTTATAGCTTGCCCTTCGTCGCCCAATCCTCGATACCCACAGGGAGACCTTTAGCGCCTTCCAGGTTAGCATAGATCAAGTTGGCGTCACTCAGGTCGGCATGCCAAAAATTTGCCCTGGCCAGATCTGCACCGCGTAAGTTTGCCCCTCGCAGGTCGGCCTTGCTCAGGTCGGCGTCAGACATATCTACTGAGCGTAAATCTGCTCCTGAGAGATTCGCTTCCCGCAAGCGAGCACTGCGCAAGCTGGCCTCACTCAGGTCGGCAAAGCTAAGGTTTGCAAAGCTCAGATCGGCTTTGGTCAGGTCAGCTAGAGTTAAGTTAGTATGGTCTAGCTTGGCGTACTTCATATTCGCTTCAGCTAGAAAGAGGGCACTCAAGTTTAATTCGCTCAGGTCTACTCCCTGGAGCACAACGCCTTTTTCATCGCCAGCGCGCAGGGCGATGATCTTGACCACATCAGCGCGGGTTAAATCAGCCATAGCGAAACCCCTCCTGGTCTCTAAATTGGATCGCTAACCTGTCTTGATCATCATAATGATATTGGGCAAAAAATGGAAGGTCTCCTGCCTTCATGGCGAGAATCCTTGGCAGTAAACTGTGTAAATCCTCAACCAGAGGCAAATCGTCCAAATGATCGCATTGCACCCACTCAGGGATGCCTTCATTTGAAGCTAAGATATCGCCCTCCGGACACTCTCCCCGGAAAATAAAGACGCCAATCCCTGGATTCTGACCAGTATCCACGATGACGATCCCGCTCAACGAAAGCTCATGCATGACCAGCCCTGTCTCTTCGTAGACCTCCCGGTACGCGGCGGTGAGTGGATCTTCGCCGCGTTCGATATGCCCACCAACGCCATTATAGAGGTTTGGCCAGATCCGTTTACTCGGCGCACCCTTTATGAGGAGTACGTGCTCCCCGCGCGTCAGGAAGACCAGCACACGCGGGATGAGCGCGTATCGTCTTGGATCAATGCCCTGCTCAGAAGCTGGCATAAATATTTATAATGGATATTATCCAACCACCTCAGCCAACATCTTCCGGATATCTTCAAGCTGCCCGGCGCTGCCGAGCTTTTCGTTCTTACCCGCGATAAATTTTGCATATTCCGCCATAAAGATCTTTCCAGGCGGGCGCATGTCGAAATTCTCTGGATGCTCGTTGAATTGTTCCCGGTGAACGCGCGTCCATACCAGGCGCCCATCCGTATCGATGTTGACTTTGGTTACTCCAAGCTGAGCAGCTCGCTTGAACTGGTCGGCGTCAACGCCTTTAGCACCCTTGATTTGCCCACCGGCCTTGTTAATGCGCTCGACCTCCTCCTGAGGAACTGAACTGCTGCCGTGCATTACCAACGGAAATCCGGGCAGTTTGTTTTGAATCTGCGCCAGAACATCCAGGCGGAGAGCCTGCGAGCCACTGAACTTATACGCACCATGGCTGGTGCCGATGGCAACTGCCAGTGAATCGCACCGGCTGCGTTCTACGAATTCCTTGGCCTGATCCGGGTTGGTCAGCTTGGCATCAGCTTCAGATACCTTCACATGCTCTTCCACCCCCCCTAACTGGCCGAGTTCAGCCTCCACCACGATCCCTTTGGCGTGGGCTGCATCTGCGATCCGGCGGGTGATGGCAATGTTATTCTCCAAGGTTTCATGACTGGCATCGATCATAACCGAGGAATAGAAACCGCTATTGATACAGTCATAGCAAGCCTCCTCGTCGCCATGATCCAGATGAACGGCGAAAATTGCATCGGGGTAGATCTCATCTGCACCACGAATCAGCGCCTCGAGCATCTTTTTATGGGTGTAGCTGCGCGCCCCCTTGCTAATCTGGATAATGAATGGAGCCTGGCTATCCAGATTGCCGCGGAACAGCCCCATCGTTTGTTCCAGATTATTAATGTTGTAAGCGCCGATGGCGTATTTACCATAGGCGTGCTGAAAAAGTTTCTTCGTCGTAACAATCATGTTTTACTCCTTAGAATGGTTTGATAATGCCAGAGAATGATGAAGGGAATCGGGTCGCTGCAATTATAATCTATTCTGCCTGCAGACAACTTCTTACAGGAACTTACGTATATTGAAGATGAATCATGTTGCCATGGGATAAAACTGAGGCTATAATCATTTTGTCCAGACTGATGTTTTTCAAAAACCTGCAAGGAGAATAAGATGAGCGATTTAATCGATCAGATCTTGAACAAAGTTAGCGGGGATATGGATCCCTTTAAAAAGATACTGAGCAAAATCCCGGGTTTCAGCGGATATATGGAGCGTCAAAACCGGCGAGATTCAGATAAGTTGCTCCGCGAAACGGTAGCCAGCCGCTTTGAAGAGCAATGGCAACGTATCTCTAACATTCAGCGAGATTTTATTAGCCAGGGCGAAATTGCTTATGTGGATGACCTCGAAGCAGCGGCCATCCAATTACGCACTTTTGCAGATCGCATCCGGCGTGCAAGGCGCGGTTATTCCGGGCTTTTCGATGCAGTGAAGATCAACGAGCCAGAGCTAGCGAAGCTCTATCAGTATGACGCTGCGATGTTAGAGCTAGCAGACGAGGTGGGCCGCGCAGTTGACAATGTGGAAGCCTCCATTGGTAGCGATGGCTTGCCTGCCGCAATCCGCAACCTGGCCAATACTGCCCGCCAATCTGCCACAGTCTTTGACCGCCGCCAGGAAGTTATTACCGGCGGGACAACCAGTTAATCCTTCCATGAATTGATGATCAGGAGAAATTAAAATGGCAAGAGTGTTTGATGTCATTGAATACCCTAATGAGATGCGCGAAGAACTCGTACATCGCTTCCCGGAAACTGAAGCAGGAACGTTTCGGATCGGATCCCAGGTGATCGTGCGTGAATCACAAGCAGCAGTTTTTTTCCGGGACGGTAACGCTCTGGATGTATTTGGTCCAGGCCGCCATACGATTGTCACTTACAATATCCCACTTTTAATCGATAAGATCGGCGCTTTATTCAACGAACGCACTCCATTCCCCGCAGAGGTCTACTTTGTTTCCATGCGTGAGTTCGTAGACCATAAGTGGGGCACACCCCAGCCGATCATTGTGCGAAATCCCAATATGGGGCTGGGCGTTGCCTTGCTGCAGGGCTTTGGAAATTATTCCTTCCAGGTAAAAGACCCCCAGCAATTTGTCACCCAAATTGTTGGCGCTCAAGGCATATACCAAAGCAGCGAGATCGAAGGTCGTTTGCGCGCCATCTTACTCTCCAAACTTCAGGATTTACTGGGGGAGACAGCAGCCAAGTACAGTGTACCCGAGCTCATTGGGCTGACAGAAGAGATCGGTGCAGGTGTGCGCGCCAAAGGGCAGGATGATTTTGCCGCGTTGGGGTTGACTCTGAAGACTTTCTATATTGAAAACCTAAAGCCATCGAGCAAATCAGCGGAAGAGCTGCGCGCCATGGGTATGTTGGATATGCAGACCTATACGCAATTGCAAGCCGCCGATGCGTTGCGCGATGCGGCCCAAAACCCCAGTGGGGGCGCAGGTTTGACCGCTGGCATCGGTGCTGGTATTGGAGTTGGGAACATTATTAACCAGAGCCTTAGTGGGATGGCGGGGGCTGGGGCAGCCGGTAGCCAGGCGCAGCCTGCGGGGGGCGCGGCAACTGCACCTTCTGTAATGACCCCTGCCGAAGCCGCAGCCTATTTACGTGTCTCAGAAGAGGACGTCATCGCGGCGATCAATGCGGGAGATCTCAAAGCCAAGAAGATCGGCAACGCCTTCCGTATCAGTAAAGACGCGTTAGACGCATTTCTCAAAGGATAATTAGTCGGTTCTACTCACCTATCCCCCTCTCCCCTTCCCGGCGAGAAGGGGGATAGATTTTGGAATCGGGGTTTTCCGGGCGCTCTTACGCCTGGAAAACCCCAATTCCGTCTTATCTCCCCCCCGAGACGATTTTTTTAGATCTTGATTACCGGGGCAAAAAGATCGTGAATTTGCTCCCCTTACCCAACTCACTCTCCACTTCAATTTTGCCGTTGTGCTGCTCGACCACCTGGCGAACCATGGAGAGTCCTAATCCAGCGCCTGTGAACAGATGTCCTTCTACTTCATCTAACCGGAAGAATCGGCGGAATAATCGCGGCATGGCCTCTGGGGGTATACCTACCCCCGTATCATTTACTCGCAGCCATACATTCTGATCATCGTAACCTACCTGAACCGTCGTAACCCCCCCATCTGGGCTGAACTTGACCGCGTTATCTAATAGGATCTGGACTACGCGCTCCAGGTTTCGAGAATCTGCCGGAATTGAAGGTAAGCCTGAAGAAATCTCGATGGCGATTTGTACATGAGCCTGATCTGCTTGTGGCTTGATCTCGTTCACAGCTCGCTTCACGATCTCACCTAAATTGGTGGATTGAGGCTCCAAGGGGATCAAATCCAGCTCAAACAAGAAGAGGATGTCGTTGATCAGGGAAATAATATCCTTCAAATTGCTCGATACCGTGTTGAGAGTAGATCGGAATTCATCTCCGTGTATCATGCCAGCCTGGATTGATTGAACATATCCATATGCCCCAGCGAGCGGTGTGCGCAGCTCGTGAGCAATGGTGGTCAAGAATTCCTGCCGGGCGAAATCCTGCTCAGCCAACCGCTGGTAGGCAGACGCAAGTTCCCTGGCTTTGACCCGCAAATCCTCGATCGCCATCTCATCGTTCTCTCGGAGGCGACGGCTCACCTCCCGCACCATCGCCAGCGAGACACTCGAATTTTGGCGCAGTATCCGGTCAAATACATCTCTTCGGATCTCCAACACAGATGTCGGTTTCTGGGTGGTGACCGTAGCTGATCTGGGGGTGTCTTGAATCAAGGCCATTTCGCCAAAAAAATCGCCGGGATATAGAGTCTTCAACGTCCTTACCTCGGCTTCGTTGATGACCTTAGTCACCTGGACATCGCCATCCAGAATGATATAGAAGATATCTTCGAGTGCATTCTCGCGACACAGCACCCAGTGGGCCGGATAGTTTTTTACCTCTCCGGATTGGGCCATCTCTGCCGCCTCGCTCGAGTGGATACCAGGAAAAGCTTTTTGAATGATGGAGTGTACAGACTGGTCAGAAAACATAATCACCCTTCCATCCGCTCATAGAAAACGAGCAATGTACTGCCATACTGGCGTTGGTCGAATTTGGACAGGTTATTCAAATCAAGTGCCTCGTATTCCTTTGGGTGGATCTGTACGATCACCCAGGCATCAGGCGAAAGCCAATTCGGATTGGATTCCAACGCACGAACCGCTCGAATCCAAAGTTGCCTATATTGAGGCGGTGCGATGTAAATATAATCGAAAAACCGGTCTGGCTTTTGTGAGAGATATTGAAAGGCGTCGATGCGCAGCACCTCCGCCGCTCCCGAGAAACCCGTGTGCTCCAGGTTCGTCCGTATCGTCTGAATAGCCAGCCGTTCGAGATCCAAGAAGCGGGCGTAGGCTGCCCCGCGACTCAAGGCTTCAATGCCTACACCCCCTGTACCAGCGAACAGATCTAGAAAAGAAGCTCCCTGGATATCTCCGCCGATGATGTTAAAAAGAGATTCTTTGGTCCGGTCGGTGATGGGACGGGTGGTATCACCAGGGACGGGACGCAATCTACGCCCCCGAGCTTTACCGCTGATGACACGCAATCCGCTCATGCAAATTCTTCGACAACCATCCGTGCTGCCAATAAGTTCGCCCGAGGCGCAGTAATCGGCGTGACACAGCCTGTCCCCAGAATAAAGCGCCTGCCGCCCGTCGCCCGGATAGCCTGACGGGCTTCGGCAGTTACCTGCTCAGGCGTCCCTAATTCCATGGTCCGCTCGCGCTGCAAACCGCCGCAAACGATTCCATGGAAGCGATTTTGCCCTTCCGCCAGGTCCGGAGGGGTATCCCGGTCATGCCAATTGATGATGTCCACTGGATAATCTGTAAAATAATCGAACATGACTTCATCGCCGTGTAGGTGAAGCATCTTAAGCCAATACGCCTTTGCAGGTTCAAGAATCCTTTCATCGTACGAGCGCCCAAAGATTCGGTATTCTTCAAGAGACAATAGAGAATACTGTGCATGCTGCACAGCGTAAAAGATGCCGGCAATTCCGATCGACTGTGAGGCTTCAATAAAGCGTATTGTGCTCTCTGCGATGGTATTCAGGCCACTCTGCAGGGCCTGCGGATACTTGCGCAGATGCACCAAAAGTTCCCCGCCGCCCACCAGATTTTTAGCCTGCGCAAGGGGGTTAAAAATGGTCTGGATCACCGGCACGTCTGGACCGAGCTCGTGTGCAATCAGTCTCAAGCACTCGAGTTGAGCGCCCAGATATCCTTTGAAGGGATCTAAAACGGGCAGTCTCTCCCAATCTTCAGGATGTTGAACTACGCGAACGGTATACTCCCGCGTCCCCTCGGACGCGCCGCGCCATTCGTCCTGAATACCCCAATCTTTGATACAAAATGACGAGGCTGGAGTAACTTTTACCAGGTCGAAATCGTAAGTACGCTGGAAATCGACCGTCGCGCCAGCCAGGTTGCCCGGAGACTGGTCGTCCACAGGAAAATGGCGCCAGAGAGCAACGGGAACCCGATCTGGCTTCTGACCGGCCAAAACAGCTTCAAGCCTCTCGCGATGGTTCATGATCCATGTTTCCAGATCTCTTTTTCTAATCCCCAATCACCCGATTGGAGCAGGTTGATATGTCCATGTGTCAATCGCCTCAGGACAGCACGACGCGTGCGATCGATGGAGATGTCTTTATCCAACAGGCTGACCACTTCACCGAAGGTCTTTACCGCTTCTTGGCGCCGCCCTTGAGCTTTTAGTACAAGACCCAGACCGTAATAAGCGTCGATTAAAGCAGGACTGAGGGAAATCGCCTTGAGAAAGTTTTCCTCTGCTATGCTTTCATTAGATTTTCCGTGGAATACCCACCCCAGGCGCAAAAAATCAGCGGCAGATTGAGGATTATCGTTGTTGGGTTCACTCATCTGAAATTGAACTCCTCAAAGTGAATTCGTCTGGCAGGCACGCCCAGCTCAATGAACTGCTTACGCAAAGACTCTATGAGTGCAAGTGGCCCACATAAGTAGATCTCCTTGTGCTCCACCGTCCCGCTAGAAGCGACAATATTTTCTGCAGAAAGTCGCCCATCTTTATTCGAGTAAATCAGGTGCAACCTAAAGTTAGGATATCTCGCTGCAGCCTCATTGATCTCCTCCAGGTATAAGACTTCCTCTGGCTCGCGTACCGTGTAAAAGAAATCGATCGCTTGTTCAAGCTGGCTGCCGAAATCCCGGATCCAGCTCAAAAAAGGGGTGATGCCGATACCCCCAGCTACCCAGACCTGCTGCTGACCGCCTCTTTTATATTCGAACATTCCGTAGCCGCCCTCCAGTTTGGCCAACATCCCGGTACGCAGGTGAGCATATAGATACTGAGTAAAGTCTCCCACCGCTCGCACAGCCAACCGGACATTTTCGGCATTCGGTGAGCTGCTAATGGTGAATGGGTGAGCCTCTGCCAGCAGTTTGTCTCCGCTAAAACTGATGTATAAAAACTGCCCGGCTCGATGACGCAGTCTACTCTGTTGTGGTTTCAAAGTGATCTCAACAACAGAACGGTTCAGCTTCCGCACCTCTTCGACAATATAGGTATGCTTTTTCCTGAGCACACCTTCCAGCAGCTCTTTGTATACATACGCTGCCACCGCCGAATAAGCGATGGTATAGACATACAGGCTGACAATGGGCGATCCGACGATGACTGCCGGTACAATCAGGCTGTGAATGATCCCTATTATGAAAAATAATCCAATGAATCGGTGGGTAAGCCGCCACTGGTCGTAACGCAGCTTGATATACCCGCCAACAAACGGAATGCGCGTGGTCAAGGCCAGGAGGACCAGGATGACAATGCCAACCAGCGCGGTAATCCCCAAATCGCCGCCAAGGTTAATGTTATTCTGGGCGGGTATCACGAGAAAATGGGCAAACAGGAAGATCATTGCAAAGATGGCGGTCTTTTTGTGCGCCTGGTACATCTGGTCCAACCCGCCAAAATATGGCTCTAACAAACGCGGCCGCGCTGCCAGGAACAGGTTACATGCCATGAGGATCAAAGCCGTCGTGCTGAGCATCTCGCCGGCTACCTGATTGATAAAGAAAGGGCGACCATCATTTGGGGGAGTAAATACCAACCAAAGGATGATATTCAATGCCCCTAGAGTAAAGATTGCCAAAGTACCGGTAGATCGTTTCTCCATCTTATACCTCGTCTAATCAACAATAATATCGGCAATGACCCCAGAAATTTCACCTTCTTCTTCTTTATGTCGTGTGATGTATTCCTGCATAAAACCTGAACGCCGTAGTCGCAGCGCCATGGGGGCAACCGCGCGTAGATCAACGGGGGTGACCTCCAGGCGCCCGTCAGCGGCTGCATAAGCACGCGCGGATTCAAATAATGTAATCTCAGCTCGCAGTGACTCGATATTCATACGCGCTACCAGGCTTAATCCTTGCGCGGCAACCTTATCGGCTATCTTAACCTTCGACAGGTTTTCCCGTGCTAGCTGGATTTCTGCCTGAGCCAGCGCGGTCTCTCCGCTATAATCCAAGATCACCTGGCGAGGGTTGACACGATAGGCCTGCACCCGCCGATATACTTCCAGCCGCTCTTGGGGGTCATCCAGGGGTCGCACGACGACGCGCAATCCGAACCGGTCCTGTATCTGCGGTCGCAGTCCGCCTTCTTCCGGGTTCATCGACCCGATCAATACAAATCTCGACCAATAAGTCGCAGAGATAGGACCTCGACGTACCGTATAGATTCCCTGGGCGGCAGCATCCAGCAAGGCATCTACTACACTATCTTCGAGTAAATTAACCTCATCCACATAGAGCAGGCTGCGATCAGCCTGGGCCAGGATGCCGCGTTTTAAGCGCATACGTTGGTGAACAGCAGCACGTTCATCCAGGCCGCCGACTACATCTTCTAATCTGGCATTGAGTGGAAGCTCAACCAGGCGCACGCGGTCCATCGTGGCCAATGGCTCACCCTGGGCGAATTTCCGGGCGCAATCCGGGCAGACCGCATCCATACCGCCGATCTCCACATCCTCAGGCAGGCAGCCATAATAGCATAAACTGCGTGGTATTTCCGGCAGCAAATCCACCAGGCTGCGGACAGAGGTGGTTTTCCCTGTGCCACGCGGTCCTGCTAATAGCACGCCGCCAACAGCGGGATTGATCAGCGCCAGCATGAGCGCCAGCTTCATCTCTCTCTGACCAACGAGCGCCAAGAAAGGATATGGCAGCACCTCCGCCAGGCCAGATTCTTCTCCAGGCTGAACGGGATGGAAGCCACGCCCGGTTACACGCTCGATTAACTCGCGCAACGAACGGACGGGGGGTGGCGTATCCGTGGGGGTGGTTTCACTCACGGACGGATGGACTTCATCTCCGGGTTGCGTTTCTCCAGCCATGATCAACAGGGTTCACCGGTATCTTTACGGCTTTGAGCAAGGCGGCGCTCTTGCCGCGCACGTCCTTCTTCCATTCGCAACCGTTGCGCCTCCGTCTCAGGAATCAGCGGCGGCACGCGTACGGGATGCCCATTTTCATCCATTGCCACATAGACAAAATAACCGGTATTGGTATGGGTGCATTCACCAGTAATCGGATTTTCCGCAGTGACATGAACTTCTGCCTCCAGTGATGTGTGCCCAACGTACCCGACTTCTGCTGTGATGATCACTAGATCGCCTATGCGAATCGGCTGGCGGAAAACCATTTGGTCAATGGCGACCGTGACTACACGCCTCTGGGCGTGACGCATGCATGCCAGCGCGCCGGCCTCATCCATTAACTTCACAATCCAACCGCCATGTACGTTGCCCAGATTGTTGGCATGCTCGAGCTGCATGAGTTGGGAAATTTGTACGCGAGTGGCACTGACGGTTTTACCGGAAGGCGCATCCATTCCCTAATCCATATCATCCCGGAGATCACCAAAGTCTACCGCAGGCAGAAGGTCAGGACGATCTTCAAGGACATCGTATATACCGATGGGTAGCTCCGGCATCATTGGCGCCAAGGGTAAGGAGGCAGGGGGGGATAAGGGCGTTGGAGCTGGGGGTGGTGAACGTCGCGGCCTGAGGTAGCCTGAGGATTGTTTGCGTAAGATACGCGGATCGTCGCTAAGGTAGCCAACATAATGTCCATGGACAGAATAGACCTGGCGCTGCATGGTTACCCATCCAATCCATTCGCCTTGTCGGTTAAAGATATACGGGTAAACCAGGAATCCTCCGACATCACCACGGGTCGTATAAAGAGCGATCAGACGGGTAGATTCAGACATAGCTTTAGTCTATTATATATCACTCCACGTCACTATATGTCCAATAACGGTTTATAAAGAAATTCCAAAACATGACGACCAAGACGGCTATGGCCAACGTAACATTCTTCGCCAATAGATCCGGTGTGAATACAGGTAGAGTGATCGCTGAATGGGAGAATAGGCTGAATAGCACGGGTTCAAGCCAGCGGAGGATGGGAATACGGATGGTCAAGCCCATCACACTAACTACAGAGAACTGGATTAATTGGCGGGCGAGAGGCTTGGAACGTGAATCTGGATAAGTCCAATAACGGTTCCAAATGAAGTTACTCAGGATGGCTGCAATGAAAGAAATCGTGCCTGCTACCACCAATGGGGCAGAGAACGCGTAGACAAGCAGGTTAGCCAGCCCAAAATCGACTACCGCCCCGAAAGTACCGACTACAGCAAAGCGAAGGAATCGCGTCCTTTCACGCTGATTGGTGAGAAGGATCGTCATGGCAACCCCATTTTGGCTTTGAAATATGGAATTGTCTTTTGAATGCCCTCTTCGAGACTTACTTTTGGGTCCCACCCGAGGATCTGATGTGCACGGCGGATATCCGGCTGCCGCCGTTGAGGATCTCCCTCCCCTCGAGAGGAGGGCTTAAAAATGACTCCTGCTGTACTATTTGCCAGCCGATTGATGGTATGGGCGAATTCCAAGATCGTAGTTTCCACAGGGTTGCCAATATTGACCGGATGATGTTCATCAGAGTAGAGCAAGCGTACAATTCCGTCGATTAAATCGTCAACATAGCAGAAGCTACGCGTCTGAGATCCATCGCCATAAACAGTCAGTGGCTCGCCGCGCAGTGCTTGCTGCAAGAAGTTAGGTACCACACGTCCATCATCCAGGTGCATGCGCGGGCCATAGGTATTAAAGATGCGCACTACTCGGGTATCGATATCATGGGCGCGGTGGTATGCCATCGTCAGTGCCTCGGCGAAGCGTTTCGCCTCATCGTATACCGAGCGGATTCCGATCGGATCTACGTGCCCCCAGTAGGCCTCTGTTTGCGGGTGTTCCAGAGGGTCGCCGTAGATCTCACTGGTAGAAGCCAGTAAAAAGCGCGCCTTTTGGGCGCGCGCTACACCCAATGTATTATGAGTTCCAAGAGCACCAGCCTTCATGGTCTGTATGGGCAGATTGACATACCCATAAGGTGAATTGGGATTTGGACTGGCGGGTGAAGCGAAATGCATGACGGCATCAATCATACCGGGCACGAAGATGAAATTAGATACATCATGACGGATGAATAAGAACTGCGAATTTCCAGCCAGGTGAGCCAGGTTTTGCGAGTTGCCCGTGACAAAGTTATCCATGCCGACAACCTCATGACCCTCTTGCAGCAATCGATCGCAAAGATGAGAGCCCAAAAAACCAGCGGCACCTGTTATTAAGATACGCATATTAGATTTACCTCCATGTAATCTTTTTCGTCAAACCATCCCCGGTCACCTGCTGGGCTTCACCGCTAGCCGCGTTGACCAGCCAAATATTCCCTTGGTGCAAAACTGCGATCGAAAAACTGCCACCTTTATTGAGCGGTGCTGGAGACCAATTGATCTGCTGAGGTTCTAGCCCTGGTTCACCCTGGGGTGGAAAGAGTATATTTTGGTTAGACCCGTCTCGGTCCATTACAACTAACCGGTAGGGACTGCTTTCACTTTGCCGAGGGAAAGTCGCCCTAAGATAAGCCACCTGGTACGACAACTCACCCGAGGGTCCTGATTGCGCCGGTGAGACGGATGGATAAGCGAACATACCCGTCTCCTCGCTAAGCCGTATAGGATCCCCTCCAGTTAAGGGGATCGCCGTTAAATCGAACAACTGCGAGTCTTCTGGAGGGTCGTGGCTCACGGTGTAGAGCACATTTCCATCGGCGCCCCAGGCAACGCCTGGAACCCAAGCCCAATCTTCGCCGGTCAGGAGAGGGGTGACTGTCAGTGTAGTACTCATGCTGCCGTCTTTGAATTCAAGCAAGCCTACACTGTCAGGACGAGCATAGGCCAGACGCCGCCCATCCGGTGACCAGATAAAGCTCATCCCCCACCAACCGTAGACACCACCTGAATTGGCTTCTACGACAGGTTTTACCCGCCAGTTGGAAATCCAACCACTTGGGCTGAAGCTTAAGGCGTAAAGATCATTATTGGCCTGCCATCCAGGAGGGCTGGAGCGCGGCTCTACGGTTGAAAAGACCACCTTTGAACTCGAACCCGGTATCCAGTCGGCAAAGTGAATGACGTTGGATACTTTGAGGTCGATCTCTTTGATGGGATTCACGCTGATATCAGCTGCCCACAGCGCGTTAATCGTCTCCCCTTGGTCGGCGCGGCGCGTGTAGAGCAACCACTTTCCATCGGCGGAGAGGGAGAAGACGCGCCCATCCAGGTCACCAGAGTTGATCAACGCTTTGCGGTTAGCTGTGTTGCCTTCCATCATCCAGGCGTTGCTGCCTAAGAGATACACCAGCCGTCCTGGAATAGTCACAGGAGAAAATGGTGCCCGAACGCCAACCATGATGATCTCTGGTATAGCTTCTTGTACGACTACTGCCTTCACTGGATTGTTGGACAACTCCACACCGTTTTCGTAGACCCGGCGGTAGGTAATTTCTTTCAATCCATTGACACCGTTCTGTACCAGCAGACGTTGCTGGTCGGCTAGAGACTCGCTCTGAAGCACCTGGCGTTCAAACGGGATTACCTCCTCCTCAATTGTGAACTCCTCATGCACCCGCACCACCCGCAGCGCAGCTCCGTCCGTCAGCAGTGTATAAGAAGGTGGTTCGACCCGGTCCTGCCCAGCTAGAGAGATCTTGGCAGCTTCTAATGCCTGTTGGGCAGTGCTGCCTGCCGGAAGTTGAAGCGGAATATTACGCCCATCAGCTGCAATACTGACCTGAATGACCGCCTGTGTCGCTTGTGGCGATGAACAGCCAGCAACCATCAGCATAAGCGTGAAGAATGCACTTAAACGACGATGGTATAATCTCATCGCGTATGGCCTTGAATGGTCATTGCCCCATCTGCGATTGTTATTCTGTCGATGAAGATCTCATCTAATCGAGGGTTTATTTTACTCGCAAAGACAGTATTAAGCTGCTCGGAATATTCTTTAAACAAGACCTCAGGAAGAGGAAGTGAGCCGATCTTCGCCGAGTCGATCTGGTAAACAGGTCGACCGTCGCTGTTAGCGCTAACCGTCAGCGCCAGCTCCACAGGCACCATTGTGTCTCCTTGCTTCACTTTGCCGAGCAGGATTACCTGTCCATCTCTTAAATAGATCTGAGGCTCTTGAAGGATTGGGGTTTCTTGGTTTTGCAGCTCAAAAGCGATCAAGGAGGTAAGCTCTGCTTCGTCAAGTGTTACTGTAACCTGACCTTTCGATTTTAGATCTTGCCCCGCCTGATTGATTTCTTCCTTCAAGCTCTCGACGGCTTGCGTGGTAACAGGGATGGTCTCGGTTGGGATTTGTGCAGTTCTGTTGAGAAGGTTACACGCCAGACTTATCAACAATAAGGTGGAATATGCCAGTACACCTGGCAGGAAAAACCGTAACTTCATTAAGGCCTATGCTCCTTTCGCCTAACTCCATCGTACCGTTAGGGGTTAGGAAATTTTGAACATTGTAACATAGCATGACTGAGTCATTCGATCCCACAGCTGAGCTCGATCTACCTGCCCGCCTTGAAGCGCTGCTTTTTGCTGCGCCAGGCACAGTTACGTCCACCCAACTTGCCGCCGCTCTGGAGGTCAGCCTCCAGGAAGTGGAGGAAGGATTGCAGGCGTTGGAAGCTCGCTATACAGGCCATAGCGCTGAATATGGATTGCGCTTGCAACGCCACCATGGCCGCATCCAGCTAACCACGGCCCCTGAAGCCACGGCCTGGGTGGAACGCTTACTTGGCCTGGAAGCCTCCAGTCGATTAAGCCGCGCCGCCCTGGAGGCCTTGGCGATCATTGCCTATCAGGAACCCGTCACCCGACCAAAAATCGACTCCATTCGAGGTGTCAACAGCGATGGCGTGCTCAAAAGCCTGCTGGGTAAAGGGCTCATTCAGGAAGTGGGCCGCGCAGAGGCTCCCGGACGGCCGATCCTGTATAGTATCACACAGGATTTCCTGGGACATTTTGGATTGAATTCACTGGCCGATCTCCCCCCTTTGCCGCCACTGGAAGACAATCTAACACCGAATGGTGAAGATATCACCAGCTGATGAACACTAACTACACTAAGTCATAAAAAATGCCTGTGGAAGAACGTCTGCAAAAAATTATGG
>Ga0153916_10001786_pt1 | contig 15620 bp, 8 predicted proteins | sample Opewatmetagenome_FD_109642 | JGI IMG/M metagenome (GOLD analysis project Ga0153916, IMG submission 109642) | Freshwater wetland microbial communities from Ohio, USA - Open water 3 Core 3 Depth 4 metaG | ecosystem: Environmental > Aquatic > Freshwater > Wetlands | place: USA: Ohio, Lake Erie, Old...
AGTTGGAAGGCGTTTTCCTGCCCAGTCAGCATATGCGACTGCGTCTTCATAACTTATATACACGACAGGGTAATTATCAGTTCCCCTGGTATATTTTCCGTTACTCCAGTGCCTGAGATAATTAGTTGTATCAGCAGGCTTAAATTTTGATTCCTTGATGAATTTAAAATAATCGGCATTCGTGACAGGATATTTATCCATACAGAATGAATGTACCTGAACTTCAGTGGATCTGTTGTAATCAGGATAAGGGATAAACTTATCAGAGGGAGTTACCTTATAATAAAATTTGCCCTCCGGAACAAGCATCATTCCATCCGGGATTTCGCGATATAATTTTGTCTGTTCACTACTACTGATCATCCATGGTTTACCTAAAGGCCATTTTAGTACGCATTCATCCAAAAGTTCATTTTTGTTAAACAGCTGTACCACTATTTTATCTTCATAATCAGCGAAAATATCCCTTATCTTCAATGAATGGTTACCAGAAGGAAGAGTGTATGATTCATTCTGGTATCCAGGATCACCTTTCCATACTTTAATAAGGGATCCTTTATCAGTATGAATCCAGATAGAGTCTCCCTCTCTGGAAGTATTTATCAATACGGGCATCCTGGCAATACACTCATTGGAACCTTCCTGACGGGTTCCATGGTATGACTTATTAAATGCATCTATATTAACTGGGATATATGCAGACTGGTCTAAAACCAATGGCAATATCTCTTCATGATTCCATAAGCTTACAAAATGATATCCAGATTGGTCTTCGGCAGGAAATAAGGGACCGGAATATCCTTCGGGGACAAGGCTGTAAATGGTATAGATCTCTTTTTGTCCATCCTTCCATTTATTTACCCAGATACTGTCGCGTAAGGTTTCAATCATAGGAATCCAACCGGGATCGTTAAATGCAGTAGTATTTTCTCGAAGGATCATTGTAGTTTTACCTAAATAAATAAATTCATCTTCCATCCATGCCGGTCTTCCTGGAGCAAAATTGATAATTTCTGTTCCGATGCCATTGAATAAGGATATTGCAACTTCACGATGCATGTTTCCATCTTTGATATGACACACCCGGAAAATACCAAACTCCGGTTTAATCATTTTATTCAGGTTTAATTCAGGCTGAAACTGGATAGCATCATGAACCCTGCCAGCTACAATCCTTGGCATATCTAATGGTATGGCCATACCCTCGCTGTACATTATTACTCCTGGCCGGGCCTTATCGGCAGACTCCTGAAGATCAGGACTTGATTTTCCGGTTGCATCAAGAATCACTCCATCCGCCTCAATATCACTTAGGATTTGGGTCAGTGCTTCCATATGATTTTCCTTACGGGTGCTCTCATCCCACTGATTATAAGTAATAAAGAACTTTGTATTATGTTCCCTTGCATAGTTAGATAAGGATTTTAACATTTTTAAACCGCCCGGCATATCCCTATGGAGATCCCACAAGTTGCGTTCATCAAGACCTAACCGTGGCCATGTCGGCCAGATGCCTATTACATCATAACCGCCAAATAATTTAATCCCCTGGTTGATCTGTTCTTCCAACCTGTAGGTTTTATCTTCGCGTGAGTAAAATCCCTGGTCCCAGGCAAACTGCAGAAAAATTATATATGCATTTCTGATCCACTTCAGATCATCTCGTAAGTATAGAGTGTTATCAAAAATCTCCAGGTCATATAACCATCTTTCCTGAAACATCAGTCTGAGGCCTTCCTGCCAGGTACCAGTAAAAACATCCAGATAAAAGGTATATTCGACCGTTCCACCGGGGGGAACAAGTGTATAGTACCTGCTCCTGACAGATCCTTCATAACCGGTACGCCTGGCTATGCCACAAAGTGTTAATCCATTTTCAACTTCTACCGAACCATATCCCATTTCCCATGCATTATCAGGAAGGATGACCCTTACAGGCCCATAACCCGGTCTGAACAATTTAGCACGTGCCAGTTCCCATGGACCAGATGAAGTGATATAAACATTATTAGCCTTTGCACCAAAGGGTACTACATTTTCAAAAGTAATTGTATCATTACCTTTGTTTTCAAGGAAGAGGATGAACTTTAGTCCCTGACCGGAAAAGTCAGTTTTCCTGAGTTCACCAATTAATTGCCCGGGCAACTCGATTGACCAAAGATCGGATTCTACCATTCCGATTGATTCCGATGGTTGCTGATCATTACCATTGACGACACAGGAAAAAAACAACTGCGGTTCGATAAATGAGACTAAAGTGTCATCATTAATTAAAACAGATCTTATCTCAGCATTATTATCCTGAATGATACTGGTGAGACTCTGGGAATACCCAATTAAATACCCTGATACTAAAATGAAAAAAATACATATCTTTTTCATAACAGGTAATTAACATCAATAAGTTCATTCATACCATTACGGTATATTGCATAATTAAAACCCTTTCTCAGGCTGAATCCACCTGATTGGCCTTCCCTTGTAAGAGCGATGAATCCAATCTGGTTATCTGATTTAAGGTTGAATTTTTTATGGATTCTCGAAACAGCCTCCCTGCAGGCATCTTCAGGCGATCTGCCATTTTTCATTAATTCCACAATCAGGAAAGAACCTACGATCTTAAGAATAAATTCTCCTTCTCCCGTTGCAGTTGCAGCCCCTACTTCATTGTCGACATACAAACCGGCGCCAATGATGGGTGAATCTCCCACTCTTCCCGGCATTTTAAAAGCTAATCCACTGGTAGTACATGCTCCTGAAAGATTCCCTGAACCATCCAGAGCAAGCATTCCGATAGTATCGTGATTTTTTATTCCGACCGGATTTGATTTCCTGGTTTTTAACCATTCTTTCCATGCTTTCCTTGCAGTGGGAGTCAGTAGATTTTCCTGCGTAAAGCCCTGAGAGACAGCAAATTTCAATGCACCTTCACCAGCCAGTATGACATGGGGAGTTCTTTCCATTACCATTCTGGCTACTGATACAGGGTGTTTTATGTTTCTCAGGTAAACAACAGATCCTGCATTACCTTTTTCATCCATGATGCAGGCATCAAGGGTGACATGGCCACTGCTATCAGGGAAACCACCGTATCCAACAGAGGTAACTTCCGGATCAGCCTCGGTTATCATTACTCCCTGTTCAACCGCATCAAGTGCCTTTCCACCGTCAGACAATATTCTCCAGGCAGCTTCATTTGCCTTCAGACCATGATCCCAAGTTGAAATTACAACCGGAGAATCGTTCCGAATTGAAGAAGAAGAGTTATCAGGGATTGTCCTCATTAATGAAATGCCAAGCGTTCCTGCAAATGAGGTTTGCAGGAAATTCCTGCGTGTGTACATATTTTGGTAACAATAATGCAGAATACAAATTACTATTCAACGTAAAATTTATGGACAGTTTTCTGTCTGTAAATTCCATCCGGTTTAAGCAGTGTAGACGGGAAATGAGGATGGTTAGGAGAATCAGGGTAATGTTGCGCTTCAAGGCAAAGTGCGAGGTGTTTTCTATATTTAATATTTCCTTTCCCCTTCAAGCCCGTCAGAAAATTTGAGCTGTAAAATTGTATAGCTGGTTCAGTCGTATAAATTTCCATTTTCCTGCCACTTGCTGGATGGTACACAATAGCAGCAAGTTCAGGACCTTCTTTTTCCCTGTCAATAATATAACAATGATCATACCCATTCTCCAGTTTAACAATTTCAGTACCGATAGTCTTCATTTTTCTGAAATCCAGGGGGCCTCCCTTGAGTTTGACTATCTTGCCGGTTGGTATAAGTTCTGCATCCGTTTCAACATACCTGCTTGCATTAATTTGAATTTCATGATCATAGATTGTACTTTTTGCTCCATTAAGGTTGAAATACCCATGATGTGTCAGATTCACGTATGTGTTCTTATCAGTGGTTGCACTGTATTCAATAGTAAGTTCATTTGATTCATTCAGGGAAAAATGAACATTAAGTTTCAGATTGCCAGGATACCCTTCCTCCATATCAAAACTTAGATAACTCATCATTATACCAGCACGATCTAGATCTGCATACTGTGAGTAATTCCAAAGAACTTTATTATATCCCTTCAATCCTCCATGAAGATGATTACTACCATCGTTTTGTGCCAGCCTGTACTCTTTTCCATCTAAAATAAACTTTGCATCGGCAATACGGTTGGCATATCTCCCAACAAGAGTTCCTATGTAAGGATGCTGGCCAAGGTAATCTTCGAGGGAATCAAATCCCAGAACGACATCCTGCAATTTACCCTTTCTGTCAGGGACAAGCACTGAAATAATTGTTCCGCCGAAATTGGTAAGCTTTACAGTAATTCCCTGGGAATTCTGAAGTGTAAATAATTGGGCTTCCTCTCTGCTGGAAAGTCTTCCAAATAATGAAGTGTCGACCTTCATATTTATTTAATTGTTTTTGTAAATGTAATTATTAAAAATTTATCCGGATAAAATAATATGCAGCAATCAGAATGAATGGATTTATTTTTTACTTTTGACAGATTAATTTTTATAATTAGACAAACTTAAAACGGGTACAATGAAAACTGTAATTGCTAGAATTAACTTCATTATTGCAATTTTTCTGACCATCATCTTTATTTTTTCTGGTTGCACTGGAAAATCTCCAAAGAGCACCCAGCAAACAGATGAAAGTACCTCGACTGGTGCGATGGAATCTAAAGATGAAATTGTAAAAGAAATATCAGATTATCCCCTTCCAACCTCATTTGAAGTTACGAGACTACTCATTGAGGCTGGTGCCAGTTATATTCTGGATCTTTGCAACCAAACAAATAATGTTGGTAAATATATCAGCCTTAAAAGCAAAGCATTAAATCTTGGAATATATGGAGCAGATCTCAGCTACGCGGCTACATATAATCAGACTCAGGAAACTATGCAATTTCTCGAGGCTTCGTCAACGCTGATCGATGAACTGCAAATATCAACCGCTTTCAATCAAACTCTGGTTGACAGGGTTGAAGCTAATATTGATAATGTTGATTCTCTGATTATAATAATATCCGATTCATTTTATGATTCCTATGAATACCTTCAGCAAAATAAACAAGATAAGATTTCTCTTCTTATTTTAGCCGGAAGCTGGATAGAAGCCCTTTATATTTCAACTCAGATTACTTCCATTACCAAGGAAGACCAAGAAATAATAGAAATTATTTCCGATCAGAAGTCCTCATTATTAAAATTACTCGAATTGATGGAGCCTGTTAAGGATGATCCGGTAATTAAAGATATCTATATTAGCCTGGCAAGTATTAAAGTTTTATATGACAACGCCAGCGATCCCTTCAGTCAGAAAGATCTTGACAAGGTATTGGAAGAAACAGAAGTATTAAGAAGTAGCATAATCTGACACGGTCTAAAATAATCCCGTTTTTTATATTTTGGGTTATAATCGGACTAATTCTGTTTTAATTTTTACAGCCCTATATCAGAGGATTGTTTCGTATATTTCCTGAATATCTGAATAATACTTTAAATTAATTATTTTTACGTTACTATTCAGGTAATTCCATGAGCGAGTCGATTCTTAATGCCCTTATGCATCTGTTCGCAATTGTTGCCACTATAAGAGAGGAAGGGGTGACCGAGCAGGGCAAAAGAATTGTAAAATCTTACCTGTTACAACATCTCAAAGAAGAAATTGCAGCTGAATATTTAAAGCTTTTTGAGGATTTCCTTGATTTTTACAAACGTGAAAAAGAATATCAGTTAAGCGGTGAACTTCCGGCAACATCAGTGTACGATTCCCAATACCTGGCAAAAGTTTGTATCCAGATTAAAAAAGATTTGCACAGGAATGAGCGCATCATAGTTTTACTGAGACTGATTGAATTGCTGGTTGAAGACAAGAACATTTCAGAATATGAACGGGAATTCATCAGACTTGTTGCAGAGACATTCAATATCAGTAAAAATGAACTTGATAATGCTCTCGTGTTTGTCAGGGGTGGGAAAATTGATGAGTTGAATTCAGAAAATATCCTGATCATTGGTCCTGAAGATGCCTCCACCCTGGAAGAACTTGAAGGTGACTGGATTGATAGAAACCGGCCTGAAACAACCAGTCGGATAAGAAAAATTCTAAGAAATGAGCTGGATGGTGAAATCATCATATTACACTTCAGCAGTATTAATTTGTTCATTTTTAAATATTCCGGAAAAGATCCTCTCACACTTGACGGACATCCAGTAATAAAAGATAAATTTTACATTTTTGATGCAGGGTCAATACTTCGTTGTGAAAATATAAGTCCTATATATTACAATGATATCGCAAGTCAATTTTTAAAGTCCGAATCTGAGATAAAAATTGTATTGTCAGGAGAAAATATTGAATTCAGATTTAAGAACAGTACTGCGGGTATTCATAGCTTTTCATTCTCTGAAGAATCAGGACAGTTGATTGGAATCATGGGCGGCAGTGGAGTCGGCAAATCAACACTGCTTAACCTGTTAAGCGGACAGCTGGTGCCCCTTGGAGGGAAAGTGACAATCAATGATTATAATGTAAATGAGGACCGGTTTAAGCTTAAGGACGTTATAGGATTCGTTCCTCAGGATGACCTTCTCTTTGAGGAATTGACTGTCTTCCAGAATCTTTATTACAATGCCAGGCTCTGTTTCGGGGATTTCTCAAAACAAAGGATACAATATATTGTCAATAAAACACTTACCGACCTGGACCTTATGGATATAAAGGACCTTAAGGTCGGGAATCCCATCAACAAATTTATTAGTGGAGGACAAAGGAAAAGACTGAACATTGGCCTTGAGCTGATGCGGGAACCTTCCCTGCTTTTTGTGGATGAACCCACATCTGGACTTTCTTCCACCGATTCCTGGAATATTATACGATTGCTGAAAGAACAAACTATCAAAGGCAAACTTGTAATCGCTAATATCCATCAGCCATCGTCTGATGTATTCAAAATGTTGGACAAATTGTGGGTTCTTGACAAAGGAGGGTATCCCGTATATGCAGGTAATCCGGTTGATGGAATAATATATTTCAAGAAGCTATGTAGATTTGCGGACGCAAGTGAAGGTGAATGTCCGAGCTGTGGTTATGTAAATCCGGAACAGATACTTGATATCATTGAAGCCAGAAAGATCGACGAACATGGCAGATATGCCCAGGAACGTAAAATACAGCCTGCAGAATGGTATGACAAGTATAAGAAAGAAATAGAATCAGGAATAGAAATCAAACCTGCAAAAAAAATTCTGCCGAGGAATCAGTTTAAAATTCCTGATATTGATAAACAATTTTTTATTTTTTTCAAACGTAATCTTCTTTCAAAACTTTCAAATACACAATATATTCTTATTAACCTGCTGGAAGTTCCGTTACTTGCTATAATTCTTTCCTACTTCATTAAATATGCTGAGGGAAACGTTTATTTTTTCAGTGAAAACAGGAACCTGCCCACCTACCTCTTCATGATAGTTATTGTAACAATATTCATTGGTCTGGTGGTAAGTGCAGAAGAAATCATCAAAGACAGGAAAATCTCAAAAAGAGAGAGTTTTCTTAATCTGAGCAAATTCAGTTATTTAAACTCCAAGATTTTATATTTATTCGCACTTTCAGCTCTGCAAACCTTTATATTGGTCTTTATGGGAAACCTGATTCTCGAAATTAAAGGAATGACACCTGTATTCTGGCTTATTTTATTCAGTACTGCATGCTTTGCGAACATGTTTGGCCTGAATATTTCCGCCGGTCTTAATTCTGTTGTATCCATATATATACTGATCCCTCTTATACTGATACCACAACTCCTTTTGAGTGGCATACCTGTAAGATTTGATGATCTTCATAAAAGTCTGACTAAAAGAATTTATGTGCCGGTAATCGGGGATTTAATGACATCCAGGTGGGCTTATGAAGCCCTTGCTGTTGAATTATTCAAAAACAACCGTTTTGAAAAGCATTTTTATAATTATGATCAGGCAATCAGTGAAAGCAATTATAAAACCTCATTCCTGATACCACGATTATTGAATATTGCTGAAGAATGTCAAAGGTTAGCAGAAACCAATACAAATGAACAGACTCTTAGTAAAAATCTGCTGCTTTTGAGGAATGAAGTCGGAGCACTTGGTAAAATGCCCGGGCTGTTCCCATTTGAATATATTGATAATCTAACAACTGATAAATTTGATGAGGACATAGCATCTGAAGTTTTGGATTATCTGACTTACACCAGGTTGCATTTTCAGGAAAAATCGCAAATTGCTTCAGTACAAAGAGATAGTTTGTACAGGGCATTGGCCGATTCATTAGGTGAACAAGCTGTATATAAGCTGAAACAGGATTATCATAACGAAAAATTAGCAGACTATGCGACAAACCGGCTTGAGGTCAATAAAATAGTTGAAATTAATAACAGGTTATATCAAAAGAGGGACCCAATTTTTATGATGCCGGAACATAATGCTGGTCGGGCTCATTTTTATGCTCCTTTCAAGAAATTCAATAATCAGCTATATGACACTAAATGGTTTAACCTGATAGTTATATGGTTATATACTTTCCTGCTTTATATACTTCTGCTCCTTGACATTTTCAGAAAAATCACTGAATATTTCACAAATCTAAGATTTTATCAAAAATCACAAAAAGATATATCAACCTGAGTTAATTATTACATATGAAAATTACAATTATTGATTTCCTGATCATTGCCGCTTACCTGGTTTTCACAATCGTAATTGGTTTGATACTGAAAAAGCGTGCACAAAAAGATAAATCGTCCTACCTGCTTGGCAGCAATAAACTGCCATGGTATATGCTTGGATTGTCGAATGCTTCAGGTATGTTCGACATATCAGGTACTATGTGGCTGGTCACCCTGATGTTTGTATATGGTTTAAAAAGTATATGGATTCCCTGGTTATGGCCGGTCTTTAACCAGATCTTCCTTATGGTCTATCTGTCTACATGGCTTAGAAGGTCTAATGTAACGACTGGTGCAGAATGGATTAGTACGAGGTTTGGTTTTGGACGTGGCGCTGAACTTTCGCACAATATTGTAGTTGCTTTTGCGCTAATCAGCTGCCTTGGATTTCTTGCTTATGGATTTATCGGTCTTGGAAAATTCATTGAAATATTTATTCCATGGGAGATAGTTTCAAAGTATATACATATAAATATAAGTCCGGAATATGTACCACATCTCTATGGAATAGCATTTACAGCTTTTGCTGTGTTTTATGCTGTCCTGGGGGGGATGGTAAGCATTGTTTGGGCCGATGTTATTCAATATGGTATAATGACCGTCGCATCTATTGTGATAGGGGTAATTGCTATGAATGCACTCACCGACTATGCATTACTTGTTCCGGATGGATGGCACTCCCCGTTCTTTGGCTGGAAGCTGGGAATTGACTGGCAGGGTATTGTTACAGAAGCCAATGAAAAGATCAGGACGGATGGCTACTCCCTGTTCTCCCTCTTCTTTGGTGTAATGCTTTTTAAAGGAATACTTGTGAGTGCAGCCGGCCCTGCACCAAACTATGACATGCAAAAGATACTGGCAACAAAGAGCCCGAAAGAAGCCGCTTTAATGAGTGGATTCGTTTCTGTAATTCTGAATCCAATCAGGTATTTCCTTATAACTGGTTTCGCTGTACTGGCAATTCTGTTTTATGATAAACTGGACCTTATTGTTGCCGGACAGATTGATTTTGAACAAATTCTCCCCTCTGCCATAAATGAATTTGCTCCCATCGGATTAATGGGCATTTTACTGGCCGGGCTTCTGGCTGCATTTAATGGTACTTTTGCCGGGACTCTGAATGCAGCCCAGGCCTATGTAATTAATGATATTTTTCTCAAATATATCCGCCCGAAGGCAACACCAAGGCAGGTCAAAACAATCAATTACACAACTGGATTGCTGGTGGTTCTGATCAGCATAATCATCGGAATTTTCTCAAAAAATGTAAATAGTATCTTGCAGTGGATTGTCTCTGCACTATGGGGTGGTTATACTGCAGCAAATGTGTTGAAATGGTACTGGTGGCGGTTTAACGGTCATGGATTCTTCTGGGGAATGTTTATCGGTATTGCAGCAGCCCTTGTTTTCCCGAAAATCCTGCCTCCACTTTTCCCATCTATTCCCCAGGATATAATACTGCTTTATTTCTTTCCGTTACAACTTGTGATATCTTTAATTGGTTGCGTTTTAGGAACATATCTTGCACCTCCAACCAGTGAGGATGTCCTGAAAAAATTCTATAGAACGGTCAGACCATGGGGATTCTGGAAACCAGTCTATGACAAGGTTATTGCAGAAAATCCATCATTTGAAAGAAATAAGAATTTCAGCAGGGATATGTTCAATATTTTTATAGGCATAATCTGGCAGACTTCATTGGTAGTCCTTCCAATAGTAATTATAACTAAAGCGCATATTTCTCTGATCATTACGATTGCACTGATAATCATAACCGGATTTATATTAAAGAAAACCTGGTATGATCGTCTAGAAGAGGCATAGGGCAGGGAGCAGGGTTTCAAGGCACCAAGGGAGAAGGTATGGAATACAGGGTACAGGGTAAAAGTTACAAGTTGCAGGTTACAAGTTGCAAGTTGCAAGTTACAAGTTGCTTGGTTAGTTTTTCATGAATAGTTAAATGGAAAAATTTCCATCGGCTAAAATTCTTCCTCTTGAATTCAGGGAACATCTGAATGTTATCATAAAATTTACGCGTACCTACCAGGAAAATATAGATGAAAATATTGCTGTACGTGAAATCAGGTGCCTGAGGGCCATGTTCCCTTATATTCTGGCCCCTATCGAAGAAGGAGACCTTTTTGCAGGTAAGATCAGGTTGCCGGCAATATGTTTTACTCCGCAGGCAGGCGGAAATGAAGGTGGTTTTGGTTATGTCTGTAACCTTGAAATGATGGGCGATCTATTAAAACATCCTGAAGCCACTGAAAATGACCGTAAAATATTGAATGATCTTGTCGATTTCTGGTTAACTGAACGTACTATTTATAAGACCCGTCAGGCATATTCTGAAAAACTTAAAGCAGGTCTTCCATCAGATAACTGGACCGGGTCATCCGGAATCGCATTTCCACTATACCGGATGGCTGGCACTCATCTTGATTATCCGACGCTTTTACATCTGGGAATTCAGGGGCTTAAGGATACTATTAAAATCTATAGGGAAAAATCAAACAGGATTGATTCCATTGAATTCTATCAATCATCTCTGGAAGCACTTGATCTGTTTGCAGAAATTTGTATCTATTATTCAGGTCTTGCAAAAAAACTGGCCCTGAAATGTTCTGATAAAAACAGGGCAGACCTGCAAGAAATGGCAGACATTCTCAGAACAATAACCCATTCAAAACCTTCATCATTCAGAGCTGCAATTCAACTTACCTTTCTTTATTGTATAATATCAGGATCCAATAACTACGGCAGGATTGACGATTATCTTAGTGATTATTATTGTAAAGATCTTGATTCAGGTATTATTAACTATAAAGAGGCAATACGGTTATTTGAAGGCTACTGGAGAATTATGATTTCAAGGAATGCCCTGTATGATGGTCGCGCAATTATTGGTGGATTGGGCCGGCAAAATGAAAAAAAAGCTGATAGACTGGCTCTGCTTGCCATTGAGACTGCTTCCAGGGTAAAGGATATTCTTCCCCAGTTAACTCTAAGGTTTCATAAAAATCAGAATCCGGAATTATATCAGAAAGCATTGGATGTGATTGGTGAAGGAAGTACTTATCCAATGCTGTATAATGATGATGTAAATATACAAGCGCATCAGAAAGCTTTTAAAATCACTTACGAAGAAGCTTGCCAGGTAATTCCTTTTGGTTGTGGTGAATACATAATTAATCATCAGAGCGTTGGAACACCAAGCAGTGTTTTTAATCTTTTAAAGGCACTGGAAGTATTACTTCATAAGGGTATCGATCCGGTTACTTTGCAGAAAGCCGGGATTCAGAATATCCCACTGGAATTTGATTCATTTGATGTCCTGTATAATAAGCTTAAGGAACAGATCAAATATTATATAGATCTGCTGGCAGAACAGGAAACAGTTGAATACTGTTTGGCTGGAGATACTGCGCCTTTTCTCTACCTGAGTATCCTGTATGACGATTGCCTGAAAAATGGTAAAGGTATTTTTTCTGGAGGGGCCAGGTATCTCGGAGGAACGATGGAAATCTATGGATTTACGAATACTGCAGATAGCCTAACTGCAATCCGCAAAATGGTTTATGAAGCAGGCAAGATCACTCTGGATGGATTGCTGAATATACTGGATGCAAACTTTCAGGGGTATGAAAATGAAAGGAGCATAATGCTTGGTGAACCCAAGTATGGAAATGATAACCAGGAAGCAGATCAGATGGCTTCAGATCTTCATGATTTCATCTGTAACTATACCAGGGAAAGTATTAATCACATAAATCTTCATTCCTACCTGGTTGTCAATATTAATAACGATGCAAACACTACCCTGGGAAGATTTACCTCTGCATCAGCAGATGGCCGGAAGGCCTTCACAAGTATGTCGAATGGCAATGCTCCCAGTCCTGGAATGGATAAAAATGGTCCCACCTCTTTGTTAAATTCCCTGACTAAAATGGATGCTTCTATTCATGCCGGGGCAGTCCAGAATCTGAAATTCAACAAGGAAATGTTTACAACCTACAGGCCTCAGATGGAAGCATTGTTAAGAGCTTATTTTAAGAATGGAGGAACTCAGGCGATGATTACGGTGGTCGGACGTGATGACCTGCTCAATGCTGTTAAGGATCCTGAGAAATATTATAATCTTATTGTACGTGTCGGAGGTTTTAGTGCCCGCTTTGTTGAACTAAGCCCTGAAGTACAGCAGGAAATTATTGAAAGAACACTTTATTAAATTGTTAAATTGCATAATATGAAAAAAAAGGAGTTTAACCAGCGCCTGGCTGATCTGATTAAGAAACACGAAAAACTGGTCAACCGGAAGAATAAAAAACTGAAAAAAAATAATGGTATTTATGACCGTTATAAGTATCCTGTCGTAACCGCCGAACATACACCTCTTTTCTGGCGTTATGACATGAATTATAATACCAATCCTTTCCTTATGGAGAGAATGGGCATCAATGCTGCGTTTAATTCGGGTGCAATAGAATTAAATAATAAAATTTGCCTTATGGTACGTGTGGAAGGATGGGATCGTAAATCTTTTTTTGCAGTCGCTGAAAGCAATAATGGTATTGATCATTTCAGGTTCCGCAAGTATCCTGTCATCATACTGGAAACAGATGATCCGGACATTAATATTTATGACATGAGATTAACTCTTCATGAGGATGGATGGATTTACGGAGTATTTTGTACCGAGCGGAAAGACCCGGACGCAGCTCCCGGTGATCTGTCTTCCGCTATAGCCCAGTGCGGGATAGCCCGTACGAAAGACCTGGATACCTGGGAAAGACTTGATGATCTTAAAACAGCTTCACCCCAGCAGCGAAATTGTGTTCTTCATCCGGAGTTTGTAAATGGGAAATATGCCTTTTATACAAGGCCCCAGGATGATTTTCTTAAAGCCGGGAAGGGTGGCGGTATAGGCTGGGGATTAGCTGATAACATTGAACATGCGGTGATTAAACGAGAAAAGATCATTGATGAAAGAGTTTATCATACCATCAAAGAAGTGAAGAATGGCCAGGGGCCTGCCCCCATTAAAACAAAAGAAGGCTGGTTGCATCTCGCACACGGAGTCCGCGGATGTGCTGCCGGTTTACGGTATGTGTTGTACATGTTCCTTACGGATCTTTCTTATCCTGAGAAAGTCATTAAAAAACCTGGAGGATATTTTCTTGCCCCTGAGGGCCAGGAACGTATTGGTGATGTTTCAAATGTTGTATTCAGCAACGGATGGGTTGTACGCAAGGACGGATCTGTCTTCATATATTACGGTTCCTCTGACACACGGATGCATGTGGCAACGTCAACGCTCGACCGGTTGCTGGATTATGTAAAGAACACACCTGAGGATGGACTCCGGTCGTCTGTCTGTGTGGAGCAACGGATTAAACTGATTACGGGAAACCTTAAATAAGTGCTGAGAATGATTAGTAGAATCTGGCATGGATATACAATAAAAGCTAATGCAGATGCTTATGAAGATCTGCTAAAGAAAGAAATCTTTGTTGGAATAAGTAACCATAATATTAAGGGTTATGAAGGTATTCAATTGCTTCGTCGTGAACTTGCCAATGAGGTAGAATTTATTACAATTATGTGGTTTGACTCAATTGATGCTGTCAGGGATTTTGCCGGGAATGACTATGAGCAGGCAGTTGTACCACCAAAAGCCCGTTCATTGCTTTTAAGATTTGATGAAAGATCTCAGCATTATGAAGTAAGGCATAAATTTCATTCCTGACTATCTGGAATACAAGTTCCTTAGAAATTAAGGCCAACAATATGAAAAGATCAGTATTTCTTATTACTACAATTATTCTCACAATTAGTTGTTCATGCCATAAACAAACTGAAAAACCCAATATCATCTTCATCATGTCTGACGACCATGCCTATCAGGCCATCAGTGCATATGGATCAATCCTTAACAAAACTCCGAATATAGACAGGCTGGCAAATGAGGGTATGATCTTTCAGAATGCTTTTGTAACTAACTCTATTTGCGCTCCTTGCCGGGCAGTTATTCTGACCGGGAAATACAGTCACCTGAATAGTGTTTGGGATAATGTGTGTGTGTTTGACACTTCCCAGGTCACTTTTCCAAAACTCTTGCAACAGGCGGGTTATCAGACCGCCATGATCGGCAAATGGCATCTGAAGTCTGAACCCAAAGGATTCGATTTCTGGAAAATTCTTCCGGGGCAGGGAGTTTATTACAATCCGGATTTTATTACCTCGGAAGGAAGAGAACAAACTGAAGGGTATGTGACGGATATAATAACAGATGTAGCACTTGATTGGCTTGAAAATGGCAGGGACAAAAGCAAACCATTCGTGATGATGTATCACCATAAAGCTCCCCACAGGGAATGGTGGCCAGGACCCGATCATCTGAAAATGTACGATGGTGTCACTTTTCCTGAACCCCCTACCCTTTTCGATGATTATTCAACCAGGGGATCTGCTGCAAAAGAACAGGAAATGACCATACTGAATCACATGTCACTTTCAAGTGATCTTAAAATAAAACCGGAAAATGTGGATACTATTTATCCCAAGGATGACTACACAATTAACGCTTATAAACTCAATTACAGAATGATGAATGATGAACAGCGCATGAATTGGGATGAGGCGTACAACTCTATGGCGGAAGAATTCAAAAAAAATCCACCTGTTGGAAACAATCTCCTGAAGTGGAAATACCAGAGGTATTTGCACGATTATCTCGCCTGTATTGCTTCGATAGATGATAATGTCGGTAGATTATTAGATTATCTGGATAAGACAGGTCTTGCAGAAAATACAATCGTTGTTTATGCTTCAGACCAGGGATTCTACCTGGGAGAGCACGGTTGGTTTGATAAGCGTTTTATGTATGAGGAATCACTTCGTAC
>Ga0153916_10001787_pt1 | contig 15618 bp, 28 predicted proteins | sample Opewatmetagenome_FD_109642 | JGI IMG/M metagenome (GOLD analysis project Ga0153916, IMG submission 109642) | Freshwater wetland microbial communities from Ohio, USA - Open water 3 Core 3 Depth 4 metaG | ecosystem: Environmental > Aquatic > Freshwater > Wetlands | place: USA: Ohio, Lake Erie...
ATCCACCGGCTCGGCGTGAAGGCTGAGAATCAGTACGGGGATGAGCGAAAGAAACCCGTCTGGCAGGCGATAGAGAAACAGTCCCGGGAAGACCTGCAGAAACTCCTGGTAGAATTCTCGTTCAATATGCTGGTCTACCAGGGCGATGTCCACACCTATAAAATAAAAACGACCGAGGCTCTCAACTGGTTGGGTATTAGCCCCAAGGTTGAATTGCCGAAAGATACACAGGCGGCTGAGAGGGAATCGACAGCACAGGAGGCATAGCAATGCCCACCGATATTGATGAGGTCTTCAGCCTGCTACTGGCTGCCGACCAGGAATGGTTCTCCCGGAGCCGGGGGCTCTACGATATGCCAAAGCACCTCCGCTTCGTTGCGGAAAAGATTACGCCGAAATTGAGGAGGTTATTCCATGTCAAAGACAGCAGTCGTCCCGTTCCGCCTAAACTTCAGCACAAAGGTACTCGGGGAAAAGGCAGCCGAGCGCCTACGAAATCAAAAAGTAAGCCAATCCATAAGAAGCCAGTCCAGCACCATAGTCGACGAAATGCTCCACAATCGGGTAAGAGTAAAGGACACCATAGAGATAGCACTCGACGACATCCTGGTGGGACTGGCCGAGCTGGGAAGCGTTGACCGCGTGACCTGGGATAGAATGACCCAGGATGATGCCGAGCGAGGCGGGTTTGACACAACCGGCGAGCAACAAAACGCCCTCCTGCGCGCCGGCTACCGCTTCAAACCCATTCAGTATTATCAGTTCTACCGCATCCAATTTGAGTGGGTGAAATATGCTTGACCCTGATGATGAGCAGATCATAAAGGACGCGAAGGACGGCGGTGCCGTCATGGTTACCTGGGACCGTGTGGTAAGGCTGGCCGCCGGCGGGATTACGCCATACGAGGCGCTGGACCACGCTAAGGCAACTGGCATGGGAACTAAAGAGGCTCAGGCCGAGGTCTCCCGACTGCGCCAGCTCACACCGGTTGAACTCTCCGCCATGGCGGATGCAGCTAATAAGACGGGGGAGTACTTCCACCAGCATATCTCAGTTAATATGGCAGCCGCTGTACTGATAAGGCAAAAAAGGGTCGATGAAGACTATTCCTGGCGAGCTGTCGCCCGATTCTGCTCCTGGGTATGGGATGCCCAGTGGGGAGGAAACCAGATAGCGGGCATGGTCATCTGTGAGAAGGCGGCGAAGTTGCTGGGTGAGGATTTTATGAAGCCGCCGTGGAACTAGAGGGAGTGCTATGGAGAATCGAGAAAGTAAAGAGGTGAAACTTCAGGATAACCCATTCCTGCTCAGTCTTGTCGAGCAGGGGATGACCTATCAAGGATTCAGCCCTGATAAGAGTATCATTGTCGTAGCAGTTGAAGGCGGTTACGGTGACTGGACGGCCTACTACGAAACACCCGGGTTCCCAGGGAGGCGGCCGCGGGTGGCTGAGTATGGTAACAAATTACCGGAAACGGCGGCCGCTCAGCTCTTTCCCGAATGGGCAAAGCGATTCAAATGGAGGCCATAGGCTAAACACAAGGAGGTTTTAGGAATGACCCTGTATGACTTTGAGCGGGATGGCATACTGAAGCCCGGAGAGACATTGCTATTCTTCGATGATGGAACACACGCCCTCCTGCCGGCCGACAATTCAACTCCGGCCCCCGAGCAGGAAGAAGAACAGCAAGAACAGAAAGATCATTGGAGCAGTGGGGGCCAGATATATTTTACTGGCGGCTATGCCTGGGGGACGGACCCGATTGGTACCCGTATCTGTCTTGGCCGGGAATCGATAATCAGAGCCGCTATTTTGAATCCCAATCTAAAATGCAAAGACCCCGTCATCAACGCTATTATCCGCGAGGAAAGGAGGATAAACATTGGCAACACCGGAGACAGAACCGCGCCCCGTTCAACAGCCGATATTTCACGGCGAACTTTCCAGAAACGTGGTGTCAGAGGTAGATCTACTCGCCGTCCTGAACATCAGCTACCTACTGCTAAGAGAACTGCGACACTCCCACGGCTTCCCAGTAGTGATGCTGAATAGACTCAACCGAGTCTACCTGGTGGACGATGTTGTAAAATGGTTTAAGGACCACCGTACTACCTCGTAAAAGGCGCGTAAAGGACATGAGCAGCCACCAAAAAAGGCCGAGCGGAAACATCCATCAGGCCGGCGGTAGAAAAACACAGGTCGAGGACGATAGAAGAAATGATAAGCCAATTTAGTGGTGCAGTGTTCGATCAAAAACGAGCCTATCGATTTATCCTTTGGCGATTCTGGAGTGATGCGCCCCGGGTATTATTTGTCGGGCTTAATCCCTCAACTGCAGATGAATATGGTGATGACCATACCGTGAGACGTTGCCTTGACTTCGCTGGAAAATGGGGCTACGGTGGCTTGTATTTTTGTAACCTGTTTAGTTATGTAACAAAATCCCCTGAAGTATTATCAGGCACCGAGGCTATCCATGCTGCCAACATTCCGGCTATCACCATGGCCACACAATTAGTAGTGTTGACCGTGGCCGCCTGGGGGGATGGTATCGAAGTCGTGAAAAACGGAAAGACCATTGCTGAGCACATAAAGAAAATCATCGCGCCGGCTTTATGCTTTGGTCTGACTCAAAAGGGAAATCCGAAGCATCCTCTTTATTTGAATAGCGAGCAGGAATTAGTGGATTTCAATTAGAGGTTAAACAAAATGGGCGAATGCGAGCGATGCGGGATAGAATTCCAGGCTTACTGCGCCAAGTGCCGGGAGGAGATTCGGCGGAAGGAGATGCCCGCTATTCCCACCGACAACCTGGTGGTCCTCCTGGCCTATGATAAAACGACCAAGCTCTACCGCTACGGCTGCTCAGTCGCCGATTGCCCCTGCAACCTGCAAAATGGCTGGTGCTCAAAGGGCACTCCCTTCCTGGAGAAGAACGTGCTCCACGAATATGACGGCGATAATGCGGTGAAGCAGTGGTGCGGTTAATTTTACAAACCAACGAAAGGTGAAGGAGGTACCGGTGATAAGGGTCTATTTCAAAGATGAAGGGCAAGACTGCCTTTGGTGGGATATTGACAGCGAGGGCATCGTTCAGGATTGCAACATGCAGGCGTGGTTATGGAAGGGCATCAAGGTCGATATGACCATGGACCTGCGAAGTGGCCGTCACCTGGCCTATACTTCTAAGGACGGCACCGTATGGACGTGGAAGCATCCCATCGAGAGGGTGCGTCGACCGCCGGCTACCAGGGCTTTACAATCATAACGAAAGTAAAACAAGGAGGAAGCACATGACGAACCCAAGAGAAAATCAGTTACCACAGGTGACCATCAGGGACATTGAGCACCTGGCCTGGGCAACCAGGAAAAAGGTCGTGGATGAAGAGCCCGTTATAGTGACCAAGTTCACCCTCGAGGCCGAGGCCACCGGGGAGCAGATTAAGACTCTCCACAGCTTGCTGAAGAGTGGCGGGGCTCTCTCTGTCAGCTTCACCTCCCCACAACTAATGATGGACTTTGAACTCAGAAAGATTGAGCAAGAAAAAGACGGGAAAGACAGCAGGGAGTGATGCCATGGATATTCTGCTTGGTTTTTCCATCCCAGATGGCGCCGCCGTCTATATCCCCCTTCACCACCTGGCCATATTCGGCATGACCCAGCTATCCGGGAAAACAACAACCCTTGAGGCGTTAATTACCCGCTCCGGGCTTAAGGCCATTGCCTTCATCACCAAGCGGGGGGAAGCGGGCTTCGCCAAGTCCCACTCTGTCCCGCCCTACTACAAACCGAGGGCAGACTGGCAGTTTGTGGAGGGTCTAATCAATGTTGCCCTGGGGGAGAAGGTGAAATACGAGCCGGCGATGCGCTGGGCCATTATGGCTGTCTGTAAAGGACATCACAGCCTCCGTGAAGTTCATCGCGCCGCTCAGAAAATGGCGGCCGAGACCAAGAAAGACTTCCTCCGGTCTGTCTTTGAGAAGCTGGCCACCTATCTCGAAATTGTCGTCCCCGAGCTGGAGAGGTGGGTCTTCTCCGAGCGGCTTGTCCTCGCCGATGGCGTCAATGTTATGGACCTGAGCACTATGCGCCTGGAGACGCAGCATCTGGTTATCGCCAGCACTATTGAATACATTTTCCAGAATCTCGACCATATTGTCGTGATAGTACCCGAGGCGTGGGAGACACTGCCGCAGAGCCGCATGACCCCGGTGAAGTGGGTTGCCCAGCAATTCATCCGCAAGGGTGCCTCCATCGGTAACTACATGTTCCTGGACAGCCAGGACATCGGCGGCATCGACAAGACGCCCCTGCGCCAGTGCGACAACTGGCTTATGGGCCGCATGAAGGAAGCCCACGAGGTCGAGCGTATCTTGAAACAGCTTCTCGGTATGAAAATCAAAGCCGAGGACATTCAGACTCTGCCCGTCGGCCATTTCTATGCTGTGGTCGGCAACCAGGTGAAGAAGGTCTACGTCCTGCCGTCCGGAGTACCCGAGGAAGTCGGCATACAGGTAGCCACCGGAGCCATGGCTCCAGAGAGCGTCCGAGACCAGTATATGAAATCCGATATCGGTGCGCGGCAACTCGCTGCCGAGCATTTCGCTGAGCAGATGGAGCATGATGAAATATCATCCAGGGAAGTCTTAACTCGTTTAGACATATTGGAAAAGGAGGTGGCTTCTCTTGAGTGAAGTATTGGACCGGCTGACGGAACTTGAGCGCAAAGTGGCCAATGTCAAAGATTGGAAGGAGAAGTACGAGGCGGAGAAACAGAAGCACGAAGAGGACAAGCAACAGTGGGATAAGGACAAGCATGAGTTGATTGGGGTACGGGCCTTTCGCGATGAACTTAGAGCCTTCTTAGACATCGATGGCGCGGCTACTCCAACTCAGCTTTCCACTAGAACAACGGTGAATCTAACCGATAAAGAGCTGGCGGTCAACCTCACCCATGAGGAAAAGGAAGTCAATATGACCACCACCACCGTTGCGGGCCGGGTGCTGTTCTGTGCCCTGACCGATTTATCTAAAGACGGGTTTGGCGAGCTGGCACTCTCCGAGGCTTTGAGGGAGCGCGGATGGAATGTCCCGCATAACACGTTAGCGCCCAATCTGGCAGGGCTTGTCAAGGACGGAACCCTGATAAGATTAGGGACACGGGGGCCGGCGAAGTACCGACTGCCCCAGAAGGTGAAAATGAATGTCCGCCAGGAAGGACTCTAGCTTACAGTACAACTATACCGTAAGCGTGTAATTGCTGTTAAACGCAGAGGAGGTCAATGACTTGAGGGTATTAGCAGAGAAAGTTACTTGGGACAATGTACTGATGTTGAGGACTCGCTTCAATGAAAAGAAAAGGTCATTTGATACTTTTGATATCCCTGATGAATTGTTCACCCGGTGGAATGAAGCTATTGACGAAATGAATGCGGTGGAGAGTGAAATAAGGAAATACATGTCTGGCGAAAAAATGATGCCACGTTAGCGAGGAGGTTATCTTATGAAGATGGATTGGGTCAAGATATGGAAGCCCAAGCGGGATATTTCGCTCACACTTGGAATTGCACTGTACGATTGGGCCTTACCAGCAGCTTTCTCTTTCGCCGGTAGCCCGGACAGAGAGGAGACAGACTTTTCTCTCAACTTAACCATTCTCTGTTTCTATTTTGAGATTTGCTGGTGGTGGAAACACCCACCGAAGTTAGCCAGCGTATAAGAGAGGTTAAACGCATTTAGCTATGAGAAAGGTCGATGACAGGGTGCTGGAAATCTTGAGTGACGGCGAGCAGTACAGTGAGTGGGAACTGGCGCAGAAACTGTGGCCCTGGGATGATAGCAACCGTTCAAAACACGGAGCATGGGTGCGCGTTCTGGTGCAGGCGCTCTGGCGGCTCCATCGTAGCGGTAGGGTGGGATATTTCTGGGTGAGTCATGGAGAAGGTATGCCTGGGGACCGTATCTGGTTTAGGAGCTCGGAGTGATTAAGAAGAGACAAAGACTTGATGAAGATGGACAACTAGAGCAGCAGTGCATTAAATGTCTGGAGTGGTGGCCAGGGGATGAGGAATTTTATTATCCAGGCTTTGCTACCTGTAAAGCGTGTTACCTTGAGGCGAAATATTCCAAACGCCGAGAGGAGAGAAAGTTATTAAAGGAGGTTGGGAAAATATGAGTAAACCAGATACAGTGCATGAATTAAAACCAACGAGGACTGGTCGCTGGAGCCACGGGAGATATCCGGTCATCTTCGAGGACTTGTCCATGAACCTACCACTTGAGGCCAGTCTAGCGGGCATGACTCTTACCTTTGAGATGCCACTAGAAGAAGTAGACCCTGTGTACCTCAAGGACCGCTATGGCAATATCCTACATGAGTGGGAAAAACCACCTTCGTTAGCTGAAGTGTGGGATATCGCCAGGAAGCATCTTGCTCAGTGCGTTTAATGGGTATTAAACGCTAGACGGTAGCACTGTACCGTAAGGAGGAGGTTATGAGCTATGAATTTCGAGTAGTCCCGCACTCAAAAGTACCTGGCTCACAGGCTATAGAGTGCTGGCGAGACGGTGTATTTGTGGCCGGGTTTTACCCTCATCAAGACGGCATTCGAATCGTCAGCAAATTTATGACAGATGTGACTAAGGAGGCGCACTATCCTCCGTCAATTATAATTAAGCTGGGCCAGGAGCCAGTTAACGCTCTACGGTAGAGGGATACCGTAAAAGGAGATTTAAGTCTGAGCCGAGGGCTTGGGACAAATAGTGCCAGTCTAACCCGATTGAGCTGGTCGGCAGCAGGCTCAGGCTTAGTGGAGATTAAAATGGAGAGGATACCCGTAAAGCAAGAAGAAGAGGACCCCCCGAAATTTGAATGGCACCGAGGGATATTCAATCACCTCAATTTCGGGATGACAGAAGAAGAGGTCCGCGAGCGCAGTAGGGGCCTCCGCTTCGACAAGGACTGGCAAGAAAGGCCCCTAGCCATCAACCGTGGGTCGGATGGCTCTATCACGATAGCTTCCGTACCAAGCGGCGAGGGCATAGACATCATTTGGGGAATGAAATTTGAATTAACGCTCTACTCGGATGGTCGGTACTGCATCTCGACGGTGGCCAGCTGGGTCGGTGAGGTTAAGCATCCTAGAAAGAAGGAGGGGCAGCCACGGATGGGCCTAAAGGATGGCTGTCGACTCCACCCTTCTTGTCTTGAGTGCCCTGAAAAGGACTGCGTTATGTATTGAGGGGAGGTTAAACGTGAAAAGTGGAATTTATGCCAGATTTGGTTCAGAGAACAAGGACCTGATTACCGAAGCGACAGCTCAAGAATTTAGGGACTGGTTCGCTATAAAGGGGCTGAACATCAGCTTTATGAGCGATACAACTCTAAACGGCTTCTTTATGGAGAAGCGAGACACCTTTCGGCAGTGGGAAATACGGACTGCTTTCATAAGAGATGCAGAGGCCAAGGGAATCACGATTTATAAGGTCAAAGACGAATGGACAGCCTTCCTTGAAGCATACTCAAAAGAAGCGGAGCGCCGTTATGGTTAGACGGTAGCATGATACTGTAAGGTGGGGAGGTTCTGAAGTGGCGCCGGAAGTTGTGAAGGTCAAACAGTATTCATTCTGCCCGGAGTGCAAGGGCAGAGGCTGTAAAAAGTGCCGCGGCAGTGGAAAGATTGTCACCAAAGTCGACTTAGAGCAGATACAGAAGCCGTTTCAGTGGGAGTATCAAGGATTCCAGAAAGGCAAAAGGAGGCGAATGTGGCACGAGTGAAATGTATTGCTTGTGGAGATTTGCGCAGGGTGGTGATGGACCTGGCACCTGGCCAGGTAGAAATCTATTATCATTGCGACCGCTTCCCCAATATGACCACCGTTGGCGGTCTTTTCCGGCCAGGCAGAGGAATCAGCCGGGCCGCAGCGGAGTGCCCCAAGGCCGATACTCACTGCCTGCTCTGCGACAGCATGGACTTGACGGCCATGGGTTTGAATATCAAACTTTGCAAGGAACATGAGCGCGACTGGTGGCAATGGCTCGACAAATACCCTGACAAGAGAGAGTTTGCGACTAGGCGGGGGTACGGACCTCAGCATGAACACTGGGTCCAAGTCTTCCGGGAGTGGCTCGAGGAAGCAAAAAAGGGCAAAGGGGTGCCGGCATGAAGAGAGAGCTTAATAAGCTAAGCAGAGAATTGGACCAGCATGTGTTAGACGGCGAGCTTATAGCTGACTTTCATCTCAAAGAAAAAGTACTGGCCATAGTCAGGGCATGGATTACGAGCCATGAAAAAACTAGATACTGCCCGCTTGATGGTCCTGAGTTTGACTGCTACTTGGTGCCAAGTAAGAAAGTCAATCGGCTAATATGAGTAAGAAACGATGGCGCTGTCCTCACTGCCGTGGTACCGGCAGGATATATAAAGGGTGAACATGGAAATTACAAGCTGTCTGCACAAAGAGAAAATAGAGTCCAGGGGGGATGTGGAGGTCGGCGAGTGTACTGAGTGCCATCAGATGCTTCAGTACGGTGACGGCAAATACCCCACCGTGACTAAACTCGGGCGGATTGGTGATAAGCTGGTGCTCCCCAATCCAGCTTTTAAGCTCCTTCTGGGCCCGAGAGACAAACAGGATCTAGCCAAGGCTAAGAAGGCCACAACCGGAACTTCCCCGGGCGCGGTGCCGCCTAAGCCTCAGACAAAGAGTGTCGCCCTGCTCCACCAGTATTACGAAGAAAATAAAGAGGCCATCCTGCATGACCTGGACACGCTGGGTGAGAAGGCCATGCGTACGCGATGGGATAAAATGTCCTCGGCTACTTTCTTGGGCTTGATGGGCCGCTGGCGGCCAAACTACCCCGGATTACCCAAGTGGGTTCAGGGTAAGAACAAGAGAGTAAGAAAAGAAAAGAGACCGGCCAGGTCCACAGCCGTAGCTCCCAGCCCCGTTGTTGAGCTTGTTTTAGACCACCCGAGTCAGCGCTTGACAATTACGGAAGAGGATATTGCTCAGTTTGTAGACGATGACTTCGACAGGTTCTGGTCCCTGCTCGGCCAGATTGTGAGAAGACGGTCAAAGGTAATCACCAGAAGCTGAGGAGGCAACAACATAATGGATGAGGCCGAATTGACACAAATCTGCCAGTCCAGGCTGGCCAGGTGGCAAAAACGGCTCGTGCAGGAACATGCCACACCGGTTCTGCTCCTGGGGGTGGGCCATGACGACCAGAGTGGCAAGGTCGTCGTGCTGACTCTTGAGGAGATGTCCGATTCGGATATCCTGATGTTCGTCGGGCAGACTATCAACCTGCTAAAGCAGGGGAAAGGAATCAAGTGTGCCCTACTTCCTTGACACGGACGACCGGAAGCTGCTGAAGAAGCTCAGGCTCACCCAGGTGTGTGCTGAGTGCGGGGGCGAGCTCGAAGCCTTCTATTCACTCGAGCGCCAATTACCCTATCTCCAGTGCAAGGCCAATCCCCAGCATGAGGGGATTGCCCGGGTACAGGAGTACAGAGAGCTCAATATACCATCAAGGAGGGAAAAAATGGAAAAGGTACATGGAGGTGACAAAGCCCTGGCGCTGCGGCGGTTTGACGCCATAGCGACTCTGGACCGGCCCTCGGCGACCGAGATCCTGAAAGTCCTCTTTCCTGGAGCCGAGAAAGCCTCGCCGGCTGAATTTTCCAAAGCCCTGGGGCTATGCGTGGATTATGGGCTTGACCCACGCCTGAACGACATTTTCTTGCTGCCCTTCAAGGTGAAGGAAAAGGATGATAAGGGGAAGGTCACCGGCGAGAAAACCGTCTACCAAACCGTCCGCGGCATACCGTCCACACGCAAAATAGCGGCTCGAAAACATAAGTGGAGCTTCCTGGATAATACCCCGCGTTATATGACCGAGGAAGAGGAACAGAGGGTGTATAAGACGGTGGACCCAGATAAGGTCCGGCGCATTGTGAAATTGAAGGATATGGAGACAGGAGCCGAGGCCCCCGGCTATGCGGAATGGCCGAAGTTCAGAACATGGGTAGACAGGAGCGGCAAAGAACAGAAATCCCCGAATAACCCTAAAGGTATGGACAAGGGCAATACGATGGAAAATATGGCTGACATCCGCGCAGAACGCAAGGCCCTTGACCGCCTCTACCCGGCCGATATGCCCTCCAGCCGCATCCCCGTAGTGGATGCAGAGTTTGTCGACGCTGAATACCACGAGGTTGTCAACTCCGCGTATGGAGAGGAAGAGTCACCCGAAACAGAGACTCCTACTACTCTTTCAGAAGACCTCCCCGAAGGTGGCGAAAAAACTGGCGAGCAGACTGGCACCGATAAGGAAACCGAAACGGCCCACGACAAGGCGCCGCCGTCAGTCCAGCCCCCGAAAACCCAGTCGGCCTCGACAGTTGTTTCGCCACCGAAGGGGAAGGACGAAAAACCAAAAATCCCGCGGAGTGTGCCCGGCGCGCCCGATTTCCCCGCAAGCCCCGACTTGGTGACCCCGGCACATCTCCAGGATGATATTCTCACCTTTTATAAATTCTCTCATCACTACTGGGATTTCCAGCCCGCAGATATCGCGAAAGAGCTCGGCTTCCTTTCGCCGATGGACTTAGCCGCCTCCAAGCCGAATGTCTGGAACTCCTGGTTGACAATCAAGAAAGCCGGCGAAGAACGAAAGGTAGGCAAACAGTAGGTGTAGAGGCACTTTACAAAAGTGGAGAAAGTAAAGACCGTTATATTGAGCTAAAGGAGGTTGAAATGGAACGAGACACAGTTAACCCTGAAATTGTCCCTGCCTATGGATCTGGTGCGGCGTAACACCGCCATGCCGAGACTATTAAGGAATGGAGGAAACGCTCAGAACAAGGCGAGGTATGTGGCATTTTGGGCTGTCAAAGCAAGCCGGCTCTCCAATGCCCGCACTGCCGAAATTGGTATTGTGAGGACCATAAATATGTGATTGGTAGTGGGGGTCACCCAGTCCCCGAAAATATACCTTTACCTCCAGGTTACGTCTGGCTCAAAGAAGGAAGTCCCGGTAGCGGGAGATATGCCTAATATAAGGATTCTTACTTTAGGAGGAATTCATGGACCAGAATCTGCTATTCAGTCTGAGAATGACATTTGAGCAGCTGGATAGGCTACACGGGGAATCGCTAAAAGCATCTATCGCTAGAGAAGACACAGAATTGAACAAGGTCTTGAAAGCCGCGGAGCAACTCAAAGGCCACATTCAGGATGTGCTAATCCGCGAAGATAAGTAACGTCAGATTATTGACAAGCGGCCGCTTTTCTCTTAACATGGTAGGCCGAGGGGTGTGGAATGACAACCGTACAGTTTAATATAGGCATCATGGCACGGGGAAACCCGGGCTTGGTGACAGGGCGAGCGGCACCCCTCAAGGTTGTCACGCTCGTCTCTGATAATTCAGGGGGCTAGTGCCGGCGGCAAGGCTGGACTAGCCCTTTTTTGCGAGGAAATAATGGCTTATGGCAACGGCAACCCTCAACTAGAGGACGGCTTTGCCCGGATAGCCAATGAGATATTGGATGCGCTCGCCCGGACCGCTCTCACCGATTACGAGAGCCGGTGCATCCATTATCTATGGCGAAAAACATACGGTTGGCATAACAAGTCACAGCCGGACGCTAAAAAGGAGGATATCATCTCCTATAGTCAATGGGCTGCCGGCACAGGTATTGAGCGACGAGCACTTCGTCGCGTCCTCTCCAATCTTGTCAGTCGCCACATCTTTACTAAGAATCCCATAAAGCTGGAGGGGAAAAATGCTTTAACCGTCTGGGCTTTCCAGAAGAGGTATCTTAAATGGGCCGGGTATAACTCCATCCAATCATCATTAGAACTGGGGGCTGAGCAACCCCCACTTACACAGGAAGAGGGGGCAGGGCAGCCCCCACCTACACATAAAGAGGGGGCTGAGCAACCCCCACTTACACAGGAAGAGGGGGCAGGGCAGCCCCCACCTAGACACGAAGTGGGGGCAAGCGAAACAAAAGTGGGGGCACCACAGCCCCCAGAAGTGGGGGCACCACAGCCCCCTACAATAGATAATAAAGATAATACTAACAATATATCAGCAGCTACTAAGGGGACTGACCAGGAAGAGAAAATCCTTGGGGTCTTCCAAATCCTAAAGGTCTGGAAGTTTGACCATGATGAAGACCTCAAGTGGTTACGCGAGCTAATCGGGGACTTCCCCGATGTATCCCTTCTTCAAATCAAAGCCTGCCGAGATTATTTCTCGGAAAAGCCGACCAAGAACAAAGGCCCGTGGAAGAATCGAATCCGGCACTGGCTCGAGCATGAAAAGTTGAGGCCGGCGAAGAAGCCGGTTGCAGGAACTATTGCTAGTTCGGAGGAGTTAGACCAATGGGAGAATTAAACGACAGAGTGAACCGGGCGGAGTTTACGAAGGTGGGGGACATAATTGCCGGGATGCCCGCGGGGTCAGAAATACCGGTCGGGCCGGCAGTGGACAGGCCATCGGTTTGCCCGGCCTGCGGGGGTACCGGCTGGCTGTACCCGGTCATAGGTGGCAAAGTGATTTACAATCGGATGATTTCATGCGAGTGCCAGGCCGAGGCCATAAAGCAACAGCGATTTAGAACCTCCCGTTTACCAGAATTGATAGACGGGAAGCCCCCACGATTCGACAATTTTGATGTCCGGCCCGGGACAGAGACCGCGTACCGGCGAGCGCTGGAGATGGCCAAGGGGGCAGCCCCTCACCACTTCCTCACACTGGCCGGCGAAACCGGCACGGGGAAAACGCACCTGGCCATAGCGATAGGCCGGGAGTGGCTCGAGGGGGGCCGCGGTAGAGTGCTCTATGTGAAGGTCGCTGATGTGCTGGACGAGTTGAGACGAGGATACGACGACAGGGAACCGGGTGAGATGTCCGGCTTTGACCGCCTCATGGAGTGGCTCAAACATGTTGACCTTCTTATCATGGATGACCTCGGTGTTGAAAAAACCACCGATTGGTCGTCGGATAAACTGGATTCAATAATCGATTATCGGTACGAGAAGGGGTTGACTACTGTGCTTACTACGAACTTGGCGCCCAGCCAGCTCGGTAGCCGCATTGAGAGCCGGCTTAGAGGCGGTGTTGTGGTCCGCATCAAAGCCCTGGATTACCGCCAGATACAAGCAAAGCGCCGGAAGTCAGCATGAGGATTGAAGTCAGCCAGCTCCCGCCCGAGTCTTCTTCGCCCAACGCCCGGGTGCACTGGGGGAAGCGGTACCGTGATACCCTGGGACGCGGGGGTTATGGAGAGGCCGTGTACTACGAGTGCGTCCAGGTGAGGAACAGCCTTCTGGCCGGCGGCGATTTCCGGCCGTTCCGGCGGCCCGTCCTGTCCCTCACCTTTGTCTTCCCCAGCTACCGCGACCGCGACGAGGACAACCTTCGCGCCCGCTTCAAGGTCGGCCAGGATATGCTGGTCCGCGCCGGCCTGATCCGCCAGGACGATATGAAGCACCTCAAGGTAAACCGGCCTAAAATCAGGATAGACCCGGCCCGGGCGCCCCTTACCATCATCGAGCTGGCGGAAGAGAGCCCCCGATGACCAGGATGTTTACCTACCCGACTGCCTCCGGCCTTAAAAAAATGGAAACCTGGAATATCTTTGTCGGCTGCCGCTGGAACTGTCTGTATTGTTCGGCCAGGAAGATGGCACTCACCAAGCTGAAGAATGTGCCGCGGTACCGGGAGGGCTTTAACCCTCACTTCGTTGAAGAAGAGGTCGGCCGTCAGTTTCCCAAGGATTGCTGGGTCTTTATTGCTTACATGGCGGACGTTTGCTTTGCCACTGACCTAGAGTTTGAAAGGCTGCTGAGCTGCGTCCGCAACAGGCCAGACAATACCTTTCTCTTCTGCTCGAAGCGGCCGGCGTGCTATCTTGGCTTAGATATTGCTGGTGCGCCGAATCTAGTGCTTGGCACGACTATTGAGACGAACCGTGATACCTCTGCCTGGAGCCAGGCGCCGCCCCCCATTGAACGGGCGTCTGCCCTGGCCAAAGCGTCCGGCCAGCGCAAATTCATCTCGATAGAACCGGTGATGGATTTTGACCTGCCGGCCATGGTGCACCTGGTGGATATGGTAGCGCCCGAGATTGTCGAGGTCGGAGCTGACAATTACCATAACTCTTTGCCGGAGCCATCCTTAGGGAAGGTTGCAGCTCTGCTTAAAGCCCTGCAGCAGCTCGTCCCCCGGGTTATTGAGAAGGAAGGCTTGGAGCGCCTTAAAGGTCGTTGAGAGGCTGGATATGGAACTCGACAAGAGGAAAATAAGCGATTGTCCCTGTCGGACAGTAACCCGTGAAGGTAGGCATATAAAGGGCCGTTTGAACCGCCTGGCATGTTGCTCCCATCCGGAGCACGGCGGGCTTTGTGGATATGACGGTAAGTCGTTTCTTTGGCGGTGCAAGTTTGGGACACATATTTCTCAAGAAATGGGAGGGCGCTAGAATGAACTATCTTATCTTTGTGCATGGTATCGGGGAGCAGAAGCCGGGTAGCTATAATGACTTTGGCCAGCGCATCCGTAGAGCGGCCGGTATCTCCCTCTTATGGGATGAGGCGTACTGGGCCGATATAACCCAGCCCGGTGAGCAGCTCCTGGAGGCGAGGGTAGGCCGAGGGGGACTCCTGCACTCATTCTACATAGGCTCTTTCGGGGACCTGGTGGCCTACTCCAAACTGCCCTATCCGCCCGACAAGTACACCGAGATTCAGAAGCGGTTTGCCGGGGCGATGCAAAGGATGTCATATCTGGCCAATCAATATAGTGATACCGACGCCCGCCTTTCAGTCATTGGCCACAGTCTGGGAAGTGTCATAGCATCCGATGGTCTCTATGACATGATAAAAGCCGGCACCTTTCCCCAAAACCTGAAGCTCAAGTGCTTCTTCACGATGGGCTCTCCCCTAGCGCTCTACGGCCTGAGATATGGGTTGGAGAACTTTAATAAACCGGTGCGCCCGCCGGTCTGGCTGAATTTCTACTACCGCCAGGATGTGGCCGCCCTGGCGCTTAAACCGCTCAATGCAGCCTATGATGAGGCGGTTACAGAAGACATCTGCCTCTCGCCCAATGGAATAAAACACAGGCTAATGGCCATGCTCCCGGGGCTGGGGATAACGAGCCATTCCTGGTATTTTACCGACCAGCGGGTAATCAGTAGAATCGCTCTTGAGCTGCGGAGTGTCAAGAGCTAGACTTGTTAAGTATTACGCACTTTTGGGGTAAATTCGTCAAGAGTCTTACTGAAACAGATTCTGGCCAATCAAAATCAAGTCGAGGATATTCACTATACCGTCCGCATTGACGTCTTGGCTAATCAAGCCTGATGGATTCTCCTCGTTAAGGTGCTGAACAACCGAGATCAGGTCCAGTACATTCACCGCCCAGTCATCGTTTACATCATAGCGATTTAGCGGTGTCTGGAATGTCTTGTCTTCGCCATAAGCCGTACCATCACCAACAGCTTTCGACCTGAAATGGTAGACCGTTTTGAGAGCAAGACCATAGACCCGGAATGAGAATGGGCCAGGGCTCGTCATGTTCTGTGAAGCTGTTGTCCCAC
>Ga0153916_10001788_pt1 | contig 15599 bp, 11 predicted proteins | sample Opewatmetagenome_FD_109642 | JGI IMG/M metagenome (GOLD analysis project Ga0153916, IMG submission 109642) | Freshwater wetland microbial communities from Ohio, USA - Open water 3 Core 3 Depth 4 metaG | ecosystem: Environmental > Aquatic > Freshwater > Wetlands | place: USA: Ohio, Lake Erie...
ACAGTCTGAACCCAGCGATGAGCCTCATAATGCTTGTGTCTTGCCAGCTGCCACCCGATGGTAAACAATATGGCGGTAAGCAAGATCAAAATAAGGCTTAGATCAGAAAGGAGTTTGGCTTGTGTCCCGAGAAACCCGGGCTGGTTAAGGAATTCTTTCAAAGCACATCCATTTCGCTGCCGAAGTTATCTGCCACGAATTTCTGTATCACTGATATTCCCCTATTATAGTCTCATTTATCCTTCTAAGAGGAAACCAGAAGACTGGTCAACGGATTCGATGAGCGGATTGAACGGATGGCAGGCAACGGATTAGGGGGAGCGGATTGAACGGAATAAATGGTCAAGATGGTTGGGCTTTGCTTAATGATCAAAAGAGCTGCTCAATGTATAATCAAGGGGATGTCAGCGTTTTATTTTATAAAATAGCGAAATGAGTACTGTACTAAGTGTTCAAAAGATTAAAGATAAGATAATAGCAATGAGTAGATTTGAGGGATGAAGGATGGTCCAGTTAAAGCTTATTACCACGCCGTATGATGATTTGACGTATAAGATTATCGGATGCGCGATGGCGGTGCATCGTAAGCTAGGCCCGGGCTTGCGAGAAAATACTTACCAGCGAGATTTGGAGGTTCATTTTACCGAGGCCGGCATATTGTTTGAATCGCAGAAGCTATATGAAGTACATGACAGTTTAGGGGGAGAACAATTGATCGGGTATTATATTCCAGATTTTATCGTAGAACAGAATGTGGTCGTTGAGATTAAGGCACTTAGAGGACTGGATAACAGCCATATGGCTCAGGTAATCGGTTATCTGGCAGTGACTGGATGTCCAATTGGTCTGTTGATTAATTTTGGTTTACGAAGCCTGCAACGAAAACGGATATTACCTCCCAAGAATATTCAGGAGCACCAGGTCAATCGGGAGTGGCTGTTTGTGCCGGATTGGCTTAAGGATGATTCGAAAGGATAGCTGTGGATTGAAAGTGTTCCTGCACCATGATCCGCTTAATCCGTTCCCGAAATCCGTTATCAGCTTACCGGCTCAAACCTGGCGGTGAAGTGCCTCAGCATTTTCGGGGCATAGGTGAAGCGATAGCCGCGAATATCTCGTTTTCGGGCGGCAATCTTAACCAGTGTCTCGGCGACATAGTCCAGGTGGGACTGGGTATAGACGCGGCGGGGGATGGCGAGGCGCACCAGCTCGAGCGAGGGATAAGCCATGACGCCAGTCTCGGGGGAGGGGTGAGCAAACATGACGGAACCGATCTCGACGGCGCGGATGGCGCCCTCACGGTAAAGCTCAACGGCCAGCGCCTGACCGGGGAAGGTAGACTGAGAGATGTGCGGCAGCAGTCGACCGGCATCCAGGTAAACGGCATGCCCGCCAGGAGGTTCGATGATGGGGATGCTAGCTTCTAAGAGCCTCTCCGCCAGATAAGCGGTTTGACGAAGGCGGTAAGCCAGGTAGTCTTCATCCAATCCTTCCCAAAGACCAGTGGCAATTGCGTCCAGATCGCGACCAGCCAGACCGCCGTAAGTGGGGAAGCCCTCGCGCAGGATCAGCTCGTTACAGGCGCGCTGGAAGAGGGATTCATCGTTCATGGCGAGGAAGCCGCCGATGTTGACGATGGCATCTTTCTTGGCGCTCATCGTGGCACCGTCGGCGAGAGCGAAGATCTCGCGGGCTATTTCGAGGGTGGTTTTCTGGCTGTAACCAGGCTCGCGCAGTTTGATAAAGTAGGTATTTTCGGCATAGCGGCAGGCGTCGATGATGAAAGGAATGCCGAATTCTTTATACGTGCCGGCAACTGCGCGCAGGTTTTCCATCGAAACGGGTTGCCCGCCTCCGGCGTTGTTGGTGATGGTGATCATACCGAAGGGGATGTTCTGAGGCCCGACTTCCTGGATGAAGCTGCGCAGCTTCTGGATATCCATGTTACCCTTGAAGGGGTGGCGATTGGTGGGATCGTCGGCTTCGTCGATGACCAGGTTGACAGGGAGACCGCCACGGGCGCGAATGTTGGCGTAAGTGGTGTCGAAGTGCATGTTGGAGGGGACATACTGACCGTCTTTGACCAACAAGGCGCTGAGGATGTTCTCAGCAGCGCGGCCCTGGTGGGTAGGAACGAAGAACTTGAATCCGAAGATGCTTTTGATGGCTTCTTCGAGGCGGAAATAGGAGCGCGCCCCGGCATAGGATTCATCTCCCTGCAGTATGGCTGCCCATTGGTGCTGACTCATTGCGCCGGTACCCGAGTCGGTCAGCAGGTCGATGAAGACGTCCTCGGCACGCAGACCGAAAACATTGAAGCCAGCTTGCTGGAGGGCTTTCTCGCGCGCCTCACGATCGATGAGGCGGATGGGTTCGACCATCTTGATGCGGAAGGGTTCGGGGGGATAGATGGGCATGAAGGCTCCTTGTTTCGTCAGGTAGTCTAGTGGTCGATTGGTCTTGTGATCAGTTGGTCCAGTCGTTGGGATACCTGGGTAATGGCAACTCTTCTAGACTAAACAGCATTCAATTCGTTTAAGGTTTTGTTCCAGTTTAACATAGGATGTAGTTTGATTCCAGTCATGCTTATCAGGTATTGGGGGTGATGCATGTCCTGAAGTGGGTATAATTGGCGCATGCTGAATATCGTGACGTTGGTACTGGGACCTGTGCAAACAAACGCTTATCTGGTGGGGGACACGGAGGCGAAGGAAGCGGTGGTGATCGATCCCGCCTGGGATGGGGAATTGATCGTGGAAGAAGCGGAGAAACGCGGCTGGAAGATCACGCAGGTGTGGGTCACGCACGCTCACTTCGACCATTTTGGTGGGGTGGCGGCGGTGGTACGCGGTTGCAACCCTCCACCTGGTGTGGCTCTGCACCCGGATGATCTCCTGTTGTGGCAGATGCAAGGCGGGGCGCCGCTGTTTGGGCTGCAGATTGACCCCGGACCTCAGCCGAAGGTGACCTTATCCCACCGGCAAGCTCTTCGCCTTGGGCAGTATGTCTTCGAAGTGAGGCACACACCCGGGCATACGGCAGGACATGTCATCTTCTACTGTGCGAGTGAGAGGCTGGCTTTTTGCGGAGACGTGATCTTTCGCAGCGGGATCGGGCGGACCGACCTGCCAGGCGGGGATTATGAAACGCTGATGACCAGCATCCGCGAGCAGATTTTCAGCCTGCCTGAGGAAACACGCTTGCTTTCGGGGCATGGACCCGAAACGAAGGTGGGATTAGAGAAGGCTTATTTTGCGTAATCGACGGAGCGGGTCTCGCGGATGACAGTGACCTTGATCTGTCCGGGATACTGCATGCTCTCTTCGATCTTTTTAGCGATGTCACGCGCCAGGCGGATTGAATCCAAATCGTCGATCTCTTCGGGCTTGACGAAGATGCGCACTTCACGACCAGCCTGCAGGGCATAGCTCTGGTTGACGCCCTTGTACGAATTGGCGATATCTTCGAGAGCTTTGACACGCTTGATGTATTGTTCGAGTCCCTCGCGACGTGCTCCTGGTCGAGCGCCAGAAATGGCATCAGCGGCTTCGGCTATCACGGCTTCGACTGACTCTTGTTCCACTTCGTGGTGATGCCCGGCGATAGCGTTGACGACCAAAGGATTGACACCAAAGCGCTTGGCGAACTCAGCGCCGAGCATGGCATGCGTGCCTTCTACATTGTGATCCATGGCTTTGCCCAGGTCGTGAAGGAGACCAGCGGACTTGGCGACCTCGACATCTGCGCCCAACTCGGCAGCAATCACGCTGGCCAGCTGGGCAACTTCGACGGCGTGCGAGAGCTGGTTCTGACCGTAGGAAGTGCGGAACTTTAAACGTCCGAGCATCTTGACGATCTCGGGGTGCAGACCGGCGACTCCCGCATCGAAGACAGCCTGCTCGCCCGCTTCGTTGATGATGCGCTCTACTTCTTTCTGCTCAGTTTTTAGGATCTTCTCAACATGGGCGGGATGGATACGTCCATCGACAACCAATTTTTGGAGGGCGCGACGGGCAACTTCACGGCGAACGGGGTCGAAGCAGGAGATCGTGACAGCTTCTGGCGTGTCGTCAACGATCACGTCGACACCGGCTGCCTGCTCAAAGGCGTGGATATTGCGACCATTGCGACCGATGATACGACCTTTCATCTCGTCGGATGGGATGGAGACGGTGGAGGTGGTAACTTCGGCGACATGCTCAGAGGCGACGCGCTGGATGGCGGTGGCGATGAGGCCGCGCGCCCGACGGTCACCTTCTTCGCGGGCTTCTGTTTCCACCTGGCGGATGATACGCGCCATATCGGAGCGAGCGTCTTTTTCAACCTCGTCCAACAGGATTTGGCGAGCTTCTTCGGGTGTCATTTGCGAGATGCGGGTTAACTCAGCCATTTCTTGTTCGTGCAGCTTTTCCACTTCGTTGGCACGGCGGTCAACGGCTGACTGGCGCTTGTTCAGAGTCTGCTCGCGTTTTTCCAGGCGGTCGGCGCGAATATCGATTTCCTCGCGCCGTTTACCAAGACGATCTTCTTCTTTAGTTAGCTCAGCGCGCCGGCGGCTTACTTCAGCATCAGCTGCCTGGCGAATCTGCAAAGCCTTATCCTTGGCTTGCAGCTCGAGCTTCTGCGCTTCTTCTCTGGCAGCGTTCAAGATTTGTGTGGCTTCATCGCGATGCTTCCCGGCGGTGCGCTGGACGAGCAGGTGTTTGATGCCATATCCGATTGCGACTCCCAGTGCAAGACCGAGTATGGCGAAGATCAGCCCTATTAGGATCGGTTCAAGTCTCATTTTTATTACCTCTATTCATTTGTATGATGCAATTCAAGCCAAATTTTTTCAACAACTGGCGCAATGGTTTCATATCCAAAGCCACGGCGAGCCAGGAATCCGGAGAGCTTGCGCCGAAAATCCAATTTCTCCAGATGACTCAATTTACGTGACTGTTTCAGAGCAGCCTGGTAAGCGAGATCCTGCTCATCGATCTCTAAGTTGGCAAGCGCTTGTTCGATAGCCGGTTGAGAGACGCCTTTCTGACGCATTTCGAACTGCAGCGCCCTACGGCTGCGAGGGCGGAAGGCGGAGCGGTTCTCTACCCAGGCCTGGGCAAATTGATCATCGTTGACCAGGTTGTTCTGGCGCAAGCGCTCGAGGATAGTACCGATCATTTCCTCGGGTATTCCCTTCCCCTTCAGCTTGCGGCGGATTTCCTCTTCAGCACGCGGTCGCTGCTCCAGCAGGCGCAGCGCTTTTTGGTAAACCACTTCCTGCTCATCGTGATCCCTCAGCTCTGCAATTTTTTCATCGCTCAACACCTGGCCGATCCTCAGCCAGGCGGCCGTTATGCGCTCCAGCCCAAAGGCAAAATCCCCGTCAAGGTAAACATTGACACGGTTGGGATTGCGGGTCTGAACTTTGAGAGCGGTGATCTGGCCACTCATTGGGACGAACAACAGCCTCCAAAACGAATAAACCGTGATCCTGCCTGCCAAGTCCACGGCTATGCAAATAAACTGGCGTTGCTAATCCCAGTTGACGGTGTTCAACGGATAGCTAAAGATTTAAGATAGCGTTATGGGCTCTCTATCCTTAAGGATCCAGAACGGGGTTTCAATAAGCCTGCCGGCTGCAAAACAGCGGTCGAACAGATTATAGGGAAGTTCATCCAATCGATAATCATAAACCAGGTCCGCCAGCGAGCAGGCGTCAATTCACCAAACCAAAACTCTCACTGAGATAACAGTCTATGCAAAGCCGGGTAGCGCGGAAAAAAATGAAGAGGAATAAACCGCGCAGCGGGTCCTACAGGTAACTTTATGGTTACATTATACATGAATTGTCGGATTGTTGGGAGTATTTAAGTAGGAGACGCTACTTTGAGAGCCCGAACCTATATGTTCTGCTAAACTATGCAGGGGATGATGAGTAATAAATGAGACCCCCACCAGAACCGATTTTTCTCGGATAAAATAGGCATATCGAACTCTTAATAGTTTGAATTGTCGATATTAAAGGAGAGGATAACTATGGCTAAAATCACACGCGAAGATGCGCTTGAATACCACCACCTGGGAGGCAAGCCGGGTAAGATTGCGGTTGTGCCTACCAAGCCAATGGAGACGCAGCGAGACCTGGGACTGGCATATACGCCAGGGGTAGCGGAACCGGTGTTGGAGATTGAAAAGGACTCCGAAAGCGCATACGAATATACGTCGAAGGGCAACCTGGTGGCGGTAGTCACGAATGGGACAGCCATTCTGGGGTTGGGCGACCGCGGGGCGCTGGCAAGCAAGCCCGTAATGGAAGGCAAAGGCGTGCTGTTCAAAAAATTCGCAGATGTGGACGTGTTCGATATTGAGGTTAATACGCACGACCCTGAAGAGCTGATCCGCGTGGTGGCGGCGATCGCGCCGACCTTCGGCGGAATCAACTTGGAAGATATCAAGGCGCCCGAGTGCTTCCAGGTGGAAGAGACGCTGAAGGGGATGCTGGATATCCCAGTCTTCCATGATGATCAGCACGGCACGGCAATCATCTCTAGCGCAGCCCTGCTCAATACCCTTGAGTTGATCGGAAAGCGCATCGATGAGATCAAAATCGTAGTTTCTGGGGCGGGAGCTTCAGCGATCGCTTGCTCGGAGCTGATGATCCGGATGGGTGTACGACGCGAGCACGTGACGCTGGTGGATACCAGGGGAGTGGTTTATAAGGGGCGCACGGAAGGGATGAATAAATATAAGGAGCGCCTGGCAGGAGACACCGAGTGTCGTACCCTGGCGGAGGCGGTGCGCGGCGCAGATGTGTTCTACGGCTTATCGGTAAAGGATATCCTCAAACCTGAAATGGTCAAGACGATGGCAGAACGACCGTTGATCTTCGCCATGGCTAACCCTGACCCAGAGATCCGCTACGAGGTTGCCAAGGAAGCTCGCCCAGATGCGATTGTGGCAACGGGTCGCTCGGATTACCCGAACCAGATCAACAACGTGCTGGGCTTCCCGTTCATCTTCCGTGGGGCTCTGGATGTACGTGCCAGGGCAATCAATGAGGAGATGAAGGTAGCTGCCGCCTACGCGCTGGCAGCCCTGACGAAAGAAGATGTACCCGACAGCGTGCTGAACGCATATGGGTTGGAAAGCCTTAAATTCAGTGAGGAGTACATTATCCCCAAGCCACTCGACCCGCGCGTGATGCTGTGGGAGTCTCCTGCTGTAGCCAGGGCGGCGATGGAATCGGGAGTGGCGCGGCGCAAGATCGACCTGGAAGAGTACCGCCAGCAATTGGCTTTCAGGCAGGGGATGGGCGAGCAAGTGCGATATTTCTTCATTAATAGAGCTCGCCAACTGCCAGAGAAAAAGCGGATTGTGTTTGCTGAGGGCGAGGAGACCAAGATCATCCGGGCAGCCGCGCAGGTGCAAGAGGAGGGCATCGGCATGCCGATCCTGGTGGGAAGACCGGACGTGATCCAGGGAAAGGTTAAAAGCCTTGGGTTGGATTTTACGCCGCAGGTGGTTTACCCACCCGCCTTCCCGCGTATCGCAGCCTATGCTCAGGCTCTTTATGAAATGCGACAGCGCAAAGGCACGACCCTGCAAGATGCTCAGAAGGGGGCTTTGGAGCCAAACCTGTTTGGACCGCTGATGGTGAAGATGGGCGATGCGGATGCTTTTATCTCAGGGCTGACGTATGATTACCCCGAGGTGATCCGCCCAGCGCTGCAGGTTCACCACACGGCAGCCGGGGCGCGGCGTGCTGCCGGAGTTTATATCATGATTGTTGGGGGGAAAGTATACCTGTTCACCGATGCAACCGTGAATATTGACCCGACGCCAGAGGACCTGGCGGAGATTGCCTGCCTGTCGGCGAATTTTGCGCGCGAGCTGGGGCTGGAGCCGAGGGTAGCTTTGCTGTCTTTCTCGAACTTTGGCAGCACGCCACACGCGCTCTCAGTGAAAGTGCAGAAGGCAGTGCAGATCATGCGTGAGCGCTGTACGGATTTTCCAGTGGATGGAGAGATGCAGGCGGATACTGCTGTTGTGCCTGAAATCATCGACGAACGCTATCCATTCAGCCAGGTGCGGGATGCGAATGTGCTGGTCTTCCCTTCATTGGAGGCAGCCAATATTGCCTATAAACTCCTGGCGAGGCTGGGGAATGCTCAGGCGATTGGTCCGATCCTGTTGGGGATGGGCGCCCCGATGCATGTACTGCAAACCGGGGCAGAGGTGCGTGATATCGTCAATATTGCGGCAGTGGCTGCAATCGACGCGGCGAAGAGGAAAAAGGTCTAAAAGGTTCTCACCGCGGAACGCAGAGTTTATTAAAAAGCACACGGAAAGTGCGGAAGAAGTGGAAAAGCAGGATACTTTTAACACGGAGTGCCCAGAATAAAAAACGTACACGGAAAATGCGGAAAAGGTAGAAAAAGCGGGAAAAGTCAAAATTTAAGTTACTGAAAGATCCTGGTCTAGACGCGGACGAGCACGGACGTGCGCGGAAAAAAGAAAACCAGGATCTCTTTCAGCATAGAGCGGAGATTTGGGTAAGAAAAATGCACACAGAAAGTACGGAAATAAGTTTTTAAGCTAATAAGAGAAGTAGGCTTTAAAGTCCGGCTGCCAGCCTGCAGGCATATACTCGCCGGTGGATATGACCTGGGTGTAATGTCCTTTATATTGGTTGCTAGCGATGCAGCTCAGCGCTTCGATGAGGGCGTCCACATCTGCGAAGGTGTTGTAAAGACCAAAGGAGGCACGGATCATGCCGGGCATATCGGAACGGTCGCCAGCCAGCATGTGGCTGCGCACCACTTGAGCTTCTTGAGGGGTGACTTTGAGCAGATGCAAGACGTAGGGATGAGCGCAGAAGCAGCCACTACGCACGCCGATGCCGAACTCATGCCCTAAAACGGCTGCGACGAGGAAATGGGGAATATGCTTGAATGCCAGAGGAATGACCCCGAGGCGTTCGGGAGCCTGGTGCGGGTCGGTGTTGCCAAAGATCTGGATGCCTGGGATTGAGGGCAGCTTTTCGAGAGCATAAGCCGTCAGCTCTGCTTCGTGAGCGGCTACGGTGGGCATACTGATTTTCTCGAGCTGGGTGATGGCAGCCGCCAGGGCAATGGCGCCCACGGTGTTAGGGCTGCCGGCCTCTTCTTTATCCGGCGGATCAGCCCAAACCACATTATCCAGGGTAACGATCTCAACTGTGCCACCCCCGCGCTGGTCAGGATCGCCGGCTGTAAATACATCGCGCCTGCCGACCAGCGCGCCAGTTCCAAAGGGGGCGTACATTTTATGGGCAGAGATGGCGACGAAATCGAGGTGCGACGGATCGTCCAATCGCCGCAGATCTACTTTGTGGTGCGGGGCAAGCTGGGCACAATCGACGAAGATCAGTGCGCCAGCCTGATGGGCTTTCTCTGCCAGACGATGGATGGGATTCAAGATGCCTGTGACGTTACTGGCGCCGGTAACGGCTACCAGAGCCAGGCGGTCTCTGTATTGCGTGAGGAGTGCATCGAAATCAGCTTCATCCAGGTTGCCTTCGGGCGTCAAGCGGGCATGCACCGTTTCGGCAACTGCGCGCCAGGGCAGGTCATTGGAATGGTGCTCCATACCGGTGATGAGAACTACATTTTTATGCGTTGAAAAAGGGAAGCGCCGGGCAAGTTTGTTAACAGCTTCGGTGGTGTTTTTGATGAAGATACATGTATGCTCGGCGGGATCGGCACCGAGAAAGCGCAAGGTGATGAGGCGGGCTTCCTCATAAGCGTGGGTGGCGAGCTGGCTTTTAAAACCTGTGCCCCGGTGAACACTGCTGTAATAAACCAGGAAGCGGTCAACAGCTTCCTGAACGGCTCTTAGGGCGGGGGTAGAAGCGGCGTTGTCGAGGTTGATGTAAGCCTGGTGGGTGCCATCCAGGAGCGGCACCTGAGCATCCAGACCAACGAAGAGGGAACGATAGTCCGTCGATGGGGGTTGATTGGGCATGATTAATCCTTCCGAAGGATTTTACCTCAGATAGGGAAGGTAGAGGTAGGGGAGAAATCGGGCTTTCTTAAAGCCAGAAATCCCTGTTTTCCCACCCCCCCAACCCTGGCTTTAAGAAATCCTGAACGGAGGAAAAGATTAAAAGACAAAAAAAGTCCTATTACTTTTGTTAGGCCCTTGCATTTTGATAAGGATTAATGTAAAATGTGTTTATTCGTGGGACGAAGTGGGTGAAAGTGGAGCGCTAGGAACCTTCCTAGCGTTCCGTCCATTAAAAGGCAGGTAGAACATATGTTTTATGGTCAGTATCGCCACAGCCTAGATAGCAAAGACCGGATGACAATCCCCTCCAAGTTCCGCGAGCTGGTGGGTGAGGGGGTTTTTGTTTTCCAGGGTTTTGATCACAACCTGATGGTCTTTACAAAAGATCACTTCGAAATCCTCTCAAGGCAAGTAGATGGTACAGACCTGGCGGATGGCGATGCACGCCTGCTGCGACGGTTATTCTTTGCGACCGCCGAATGGGTTGAGATGGACAAGGCTGGGCGCATCTTAATCCCGGGTTTTTTACGCAAAGCTGCCGGGTTAGACAGCGAGGTGGTTTTGGTGGGGGCTGGAAAGTTTTTTGAAATTTGGGCGCCCGAACTCTGGGAACTGCAGAGCACCAAACTCCAGGATATTGAAACGAACGTGCAGCGGCTTCCGCCGTTGAACTTTCCGGTTGCAGCTTAGCCTCGCCTGAGAAATACCAGATGAGCGAAACAACGCCTCATCGCCCTGTACTTTACAATGAAATTATACACTTTTTACAGCCACAACGGGAAGGGTTTTATGTAGATGGAACCCTGGGAGCTGGCGGGCATGCCTGGGGAATCCTGGATGCTTCCAGTCCAAGCGGCAGGCTGCTGGGTTTGGACGTGGATCCCCAAGCAATCGAGCTAGCCCGCAGTCGATTAGCTTCCTTTGGAGAGCGGGCAGTTATCAGGAGAGCCTCCTATGCAACCCTTAGCAAGCAGCTGCTGGCGCTGGGATGGAATCAGGTGCAAGGTGTACTTCTGGACCTGGGCGCTTCATCTATGCAGTTCGATACTCCAGAGCGGCGTTTTTCTTTTCGAGAGGATGCGCCTCTCGATATGCGTTTCGACCCAGAAAACCCGCGGCGGGCAGAGGACCTGGTGAATAAGCTCTCAGAGAAGGAGCTGGCAGATATTCTATACCAGTATGGCGAAGAACGGCGAGCTTACCAGGTGGCGCGGAGTATCGTGCAGGCGCGGCCGATCCATACCACAGGAGAGCTGGCGCGGGTGGTGGGAAGGGTGACTGGAAGTGGGAAGCGGGGAATGCACCCAGCCACACGCACCTTTCAGGCGCTGCGGATTGCTGTGAACCAAGAGCTGGAGGCGCTGGAGCAGGTCCTTCCGCAAGCAGTACAAGCTCTTGCACCGGGCGGACGGCTGGCAGTAATCTCTTTTCACTCGCTCGAAGACCGGATCGTCAAGCAGTTTGTGCGCAAAGAAAGCCGAGACTGCTTGTGCCCTCCACGCCAACCGGTGTGCACGTGCGGGCACAAAGCCACCCTCCTGGAGATTACCCGGCACCCAATCGAGCCGCAAGAGGATGAGGTCCAGGAAAACCCTCGCAGTCGCAGCGCCCGGTTGCGAGTGGCAGAGAAACTTTTTCCGTCAAACTAAGCTGGCACAACACTTGCAAACCTTTCAAGCAGGAAGCGGAGGTTCCTGCACAAGCTATTTCAATAGTTGGTGCATTTTACGGTCTATATTCGAGGAATCAATGGAACAGGTAAAGCAATTCAAACAGGCTTACTCACAAACACCCTGGCGAAAGCAGCTTCAGGTGATTGTAGCGTTCCTATTGGTAGTGGTGTTGGCGGCGCTCGTGGCGGGAATCTATCTGAGTGTCACTTCCCAGGCGGCAACCCTGGGGAGGCAGATCCAGGATATGCAAATTCGCATGGAGGGATCCCAGAGGTTGGATCTGAATACGGAAGAAGACGTGAACCTGGTGGAGATCGAACCGATTGAGGAGATCCGCGTCAAGATTGCTGATCTGCAGGGGCAACTGGCAACAAACATGTCAGACGCGGTGATGAAAGAAAAGGCAGAACGAATGGGATTTGTTCCGTCGATCCCGGAAAATATGACTTACTTCAAAGTCCCTGGCTACCAGGGCAGGCCTTTGGCTCAGCTAGCTCCTCCACCTGCCCCAATGACGGTTGAGACAACGGTGCTCGCTCCGGCATATCGAGAATCGCTGATCGAATGGCTGGAACACCAGGTGAACCTGGTCTCGCGCAGCTGGATGCCGGGAAGACCGCAGGAGGTAAAGTGATGAATACCTCAGAGGTGAGCTCATCCGAAAATGAGCACGGCTGGCGGTTTAAGCTACTGGCCTTGCTTTTTTCATTGGTAGCTATCTTAATCATTGGGCAGATCATTCGCATCCAACTCAGCTCAGATGCAGATGAATTCCGTAAGATGGGTAAGCTGTATGCCAAAGCCTTGCATGTGTACTATCCCCGGCGTGGGGCGATCTATGATCGTTATGGGAATATGCTGGCAGGCAGCAAGCAGGTTTACGAAGTGGCTGTGGATTTAAACCTGGTACGTAACCCTGAAACCATCGCCTTCTCTCTAAGCAAGGTGCTGGCAACCCATATCGGATACGACTACCCGGGATACTATGACTATGTGTTCCGAGTTGCCAGCGGGGTAGAAATCACAAACACCAACTACGTCGTTGTGGCAGACTATGTGACTGGCGATGAATTGAAGCAGCTTTCAGATTGGTCTCAACGATATGCAAATACCACCTATCGCCAAAAAAAGAATGAAGTCGCCCCCAGCCTGAGGGGGCTTGTGTACCGGCCTCGTTTACAGCGCATCTACCCCGAGGGTGAGATGGCTTCGCCGATTTTGGGATTTGTCAATTGGGAAGGCGTGGGGATCTACGGGGTGGAGGAGGAGTTCAATGATCTGCTTTCTGGCGACCCCCAGACCTTTTGGGTAAGCGTGGATCCTTACGAAGCGGGGCAAATGCCTAACGTTAAGGATGGGGTGGACCTGATCCTAACGATTGATCGTGAAATGCAAGCGGATGTTGAGCGCATTTTAGACAAGGCGCTGGATTCGAGTGGAGCTGATGCGGGAACGATCGTGGTGATGAACCCTGAAAATGGGGAAATCCTGGCAATGGCATCGACTCCGCGACTCAATTTAAATAAGTTTTGGGAATATACGGATATTCTGAATAGCTCCACGCCTCTGAACCGGGCTGTCAGCGTGGATTACGAGCCAGGGTCTGTGTTCAAGATACTAACCATGGCAGCCGCGCTGGATTCCGGTGCAGTAGAGCCGGACACAGTCTTTGTGGACACCGGACAGATTGAGATTGGCGGTATCTGGATCCATAACTGGAACTATGGCGCCTGGGGGCCACAAACCATGTTGGGGTGCATGCAGCACTCTTTGAATGTGTGCCTTACCCATGTCGCCATGGAATTGGGCACCGAGCGTTTTTACTCGTACATGCAGAATTTTGGATTAGGCCACCCGATTGGCATCGATATTGCTGGAGAGGCATCCGGACGCTTGAAGCTGCCTGGCGATAACGATTGGTACGAGTCAGACCTGGGAACTAATTCATTTGGGCAGGGTATAACCGTAACGCCTGTGCAAATGCTAATGGCGATCTCGGCGGTGGCGAATGACGGCAAGATGGTTTTACCCCATATTCTGCAGTCCATGGTAGATAACGGACGCCAGTTTACACCCACGCGCTCGGTCGTCGGGTCTCCGATCTCAGCAGAGACGGCGCATACTTTGACGAAAATGTTGGAAGAATCACTGCAAGAGGAGTCTTCGGATGCGCTCGTCCCAGGTTACTCGGTGGCTGGTAAAACGGGCACAGCTGAAATCGCGACTCCAGAGGGATATACCAGCAGCATGACCAATGCATCCTTCGCGGGATGGGGACCGACGGATGACCCGAAGATCCTGGTATACGTATGGCTAGAAAAACCGACTACCTCTCCCTGGGGGTCGGTAGTAGCTTCTCCTGTTTTCAAGGAAGTTTATCAAGAAGCGGCACGCTTGACCCATCTTCCGCCGGATGATGTGCTCGCCAGCTTGAATGGACAATAAGGATGGTTTATCGGACGAGAAGAATAACGAGAGGATGGCTTGCTTACACTGGCTGATATCTTTGAAGCGCTGACCGGATTCCGCCCAAAAGGGGCGGAGTCGATGGCAACGAGCACAACGGAGCCGTCTGTCTCCGCGCGCATCATCACGGAAGCATGCATCGACTCCCGGCAAGCTATCCCAGGCGCTTTGTTCGTTGCCTTGCCCGGACAGCGCGTGGATGGACACGATTATGTGCAGGAAGCTTTCAAGCGCGGCGCAGATTATGCCCTGGTACAAAAAGATCCTGGCGAACAATTCACTGTCGTTGACCTGAGATCAAGAAGTTTGCCCGAAGATTTCCAGTTACCATCTGAATGCCCACTGATCTTATGGGTGGATGACAGCCTGAAAGCGCTTCAGCAAATTGCCCGGTTCTGGCGGCAGAAGTTGAATATACGCGTGATTGGAATTACAGGCAGCGTCGGTAAATCTACTACGAAAGAACTGATCGCCGAAGTGCTCAGCCAGCGCTACCGCACCTTGAAAAATATCGGCAACTTGAACAATGAAATTGGCCTGCCGCTGACCTTGTTGAGCTTGAGCGAGGGGCACCAGCGCGCAGTGCTGGAGATGGGATTTTACGTTTTAGGTGAGATCGCTTTCTTGTGCGACCTTTCTCAGCCGCATGTGGGGGTGGTAACCAATATCGGAACTGTGCATGCCGAGCGAGCCGGCTCGATCGAAGAAATCGCGCGGGGCAAGGCAGAATTGGTGCAGTCTCTACCTTCAGATGGGGTGGCGATACTCAATTTCGATGACCCAATGGTCAAGGAAATGGCGGGATTGACCAAAGCACGCATCTTATATTACGGAATGAGCCCTGAGGCTGATTTGTGGGCTGATGAGGTGGAAGGGATGGGGCTGGAAGGTATCCGCTTCCGATTGCATTACCAAGGAGAAGTTTTACACCTGCGTGTACCCCTAATCGGACGCCACTCTGTGCAGACTGTCCTACGAGCAACTGCGGTTGGCCTCGTAGAAGGACTGAACTGGCAAGAGATCGTCAGCGGTTTGCGCTCTGGCACCACACAGCTCCGATTAATGGCTGTGCGTACTGAACAGGGTGCGCTGATCCTGGATGACACCTACAATGCTTCACCCGATTCCATGCTGGCAGCGCTCAACCTGCTCCACGAGCTAGATGGGCGCAAGATTGGTGTGTTGGGTGACATGTTGGAGCTGGGTCAATACGAGTGGCAAGGCCATGAAATGGTAGGCATCCGGGCTGCGGAGGTGCTGAACAGGCTCATCACCATCGGAGAGAGGGGCAGGATGATCGCAGCGGCAGCTTGCCGGGCAGGGTTGCCTGCGGAAGTGATCACCGAATTGGAGACCACCCAACAGGTTATTGACTTGCTTAACCAGGAACTGCAAGAAGGAGATGTGGTATTGGTGAAGGGTTCACGTGGC
>Ga0153916_10001789_pt1 | contig 15599 bp, 6 predicted proteins | sample Opewatmetagenome_FD_109642 | JGI IMG/M metagenome (GOLD analysis project Ga0153916, IMG submission 109642) | Freshwater wetland microbial communities from Ohio, USA - Open water 3 Core 3 Depth 4 metaG | ecosystem: Environmental > Aquatic > Freshwater > Wetlands | place: USA: Ohio, Lake Erie, Old...
CCATACAACCACTGTTACCATCCCCGTGTCACCAGACGGACAGCCACGCTCACCAGGTCTGTATTTTATGCAGCTAGATCTACCCGAAAATAACAAATATTCCAATAATTATATTTTGGCCGTTAGTCACTACCAGACGACCTTCAAGCTGAGCCTGACGGATGTTCTCGTCTGGACAGTCGATCTAAACACGAATACCCCCGCGGCTAATCTGCCGGTCACGATTTTTCATGAATCGGGGAGCGTGCTGGTATCGGGAATTACAGATGCGGATGGAATATTTCAAAGCCCGCTCACAACCCAGCAGGATGATTGCAGCCAGGCGTTTGCCATACTCGGGAGCCCTGGGGAGGATAATTTTGGCTTTGCCACCTCAAGCTGGAGTTATCAAACCGGCGGAACGGGTGGTTGTTATTACCCCGGCATAAATTTTTACTTATATACAGATCGACCCATCTATCGCCCAGGAGACACAATCTATTTCCGTCAGATCGTACGGCAGGTAGCAGATGGTCGCTACAGTTTACCGGACCTCAGCTCATACGAAATGGAAATCATCAATGATACAACACATGAGCAGGTGGCCAGCTTTAACCTGCCGCTCTCCACGTTCGGCACCGCTCATGGTGAGTACACCCTTCCATCGGACGCCCAGCCTGGCACGTATGCCTTGATCAGTAAACTAGTCAGCGCTGACTATTCTGAATGGCATTTTTTCAAGGTAGCCGATTACCGTAAACCGGAAATCAATCTGCAGGTAGGATTCCAATCCTCCGATGTGCTTAGCGGGACAGCATTGTTGGCTGATGTCAGTGCACGCTATTTTTTCGATGCCCCTGCCGGGAACCTGCCTATAAGTTGGGTGCTATATAGCCGTCCAGCTGATTTCAATATTCCCAGCTACCAGGTAGGTCCGGTGGATACCAGCTGGCTTAACGTCTTCAATTATCCAAATTACGTGAGCGGCTTTGGCCCCATTGTAAGCCAGGGGGATGCGAAGACCGACGCCAATGGGTTATTGTCGTTGGAGCTGGAAACACTTGCGCAGCCTGGGCGTCAGCAGTACATGCTTGAAGTCACGCTGACCGATGAGAGCGGCCTGCCAGTCAGCGGCCGCAGCTCCATATATGTTAACCCGGCAGATTTCTACATCGGGGTTCATCCCGATGCCTGGTCATACCAGGCTAAGTCCGCCGCTGGTTTTACCGTCCAGGTGGCAGATTGGAAAGGCAATCCAGATGGAGAGCGAACCCTTTCCGCAAAATTCCAACGCGTTGTCTGGGAACGCCAGGAAGATGCACCTGATCCCGCGGGTTTCCTCGTCCCAACCTACATCGCAAAATACACACCCATTGAAAGCACTATGCTCATCACTAAAGCGGATGGCACTGCTCGCCTGACCTTCACGCCACCTGAGCCCGGCACTTACCAGCTGGATGTCTCGGGGGATGGAACGCTCACCCAGGTCATCATCTGGGTGGGCGGCTCCGGGCAGGCAGCATGGCCGTCTTTACCCAATCAGCGCCTGCGAGTGATAGCTGACCAGGATTCCTATAAACCAGGCGATACTGCCCAGATTTTTATTCCCAATCCATTCAGCGGCACTGCCCTTGGTCTGCTCTCAGCCGAACGAGGGAATGTTAAACGCTACCAGATTCTGCGTCTTGAGCCCGGCGGCAGCACAGTCTCACTGGCCCTCAGCAACGAAGATGCGCCTAATATTCATATCGCCGTGACCCTGCTCGGGCAGGATGACCAGGGCAACCCAGACTTCCGCCAGGGTCATATCAGCCTGCCGGTCGACCCATCCTTTGAATACCTGAATGTGAGCTTGACCAGTCAACCCGAACGGACAGGCCCTGGTGAGCCAGTGACATTCTCCATTCGCATCACCGATAACAGCGGCAATCCGGTGGAAGCTGAATTTTCTCTCTCAGTGGTAGACATGGCAGTGCTCAGCCTGGCTAAACCATATGAAGTGGATATTTTCACTGCCTTCTACGGGCCGCAGGGATCCAATGTGCGCACTGCCGTCAGCCTGGCGGCCTCCGGCCAGCGTTGGCGCTATTTTGCTGGTGGTGCAGGTGGCGGTGGAGGCGAAGCTGCTGAACTAGTCACACGCGAGAATTTCCCTGATACCGCCTATTGGGATGCTCAAATCGTCACGGATGCCAATGGTGAAGCCACGGTCAGCATGGATATTCCCGATAGTTTGACCACCTGGCAGGTGCTGGTGCGCGGGCTGACCAAAGACACCCTGGTGGGTGAGACGCAGCTGGATGTCATCACCACCAAAGATTTATTGATCCGCCCCGTCACCCCACGCTTCATGGTGGTGGGTGATCATGCCATACTGGCTGCTGTGGTGCAGAATAACACCCCCGTTGAGCTACAAGGGACGGCCTCATTACAGGTAACTGGATTTACTTTGGATGATCCCAATACCACGACCCAACAGGTGAGCTTGCCTGCCAACGGGCGTGTGCGCCTGGAGTGGTGGGGCACTGCCGAGGACGTGGCCAGCGCTTCCTTGCGTTTCTCCGTCCAGGCAGGCGACCTGCAGGATGCCGTGCTCGTCTCCAAGGGGGCTTTTCCGGTTTTACACTACACAGTCCCGCAGACGTTTGCTACTTCTGGCACCCTGGCTGAAGGTGGCCAGCGCCTGGAGCTGGTCAGCCTGCCAGTGACATTTGACGCCAAAAATGGCTCGCTCAACGTTGAGCTTGATCCCTCACTGGCAGCGGCTATGATTGATGCACTGGATGCACTTGAAAACTACCCTTATGATAGTACCGACGGTATCCTCTCGCGCTTTTTACCCAACCTGGTGACCTATACCACTTTGCAGTCCTTCGCTATCGATTCGCCTGACCTAAAGGCACGCCTCGATAGGACAGTTAATAAGGGGGTTCTTCACCTGCTGACCTTGCAGAATTCCGATGGAGGCTGGGGTTGGTGGCAAGGTGATGAAAGTGATGCTTACATCACTGCGTATGTGCTGTTTGGCCTGGCTAAAGCCAGAGAGGCCGGTTTTAATCTTCCCGCATCGGTAATCAACAATGCCACGAGCTATATCTCCAACAATATGAGCTTACCCGATCGGACCACTGAAGCCTGGAAGCTTGACCGCACGGCGTTTGAGCTCTTCGCCCTGAAAACCTCTGGTACGGTCAACCAGGCTTATACCAACAGCCTGTATATCCTGCGCCCTCAGCTGAGCCCATGGGCCAAGGCCTTGCTAATCCTGTCGCTCGATTTAGCCTCCTCCAGCAGCGACCAGCTTCCGACTTTGATCTCGGACCTGCAATCTACTGCCATCCGCTCTGCTACGGGAGTGCATTGGGAGGAAGACAATCCATGTTGGTGCAATATGACCTCCTCCCTCACCAACTCGGCCATCGTGATCTATGCCCTGGCACAGATCGAGCCAGCCTCCACGGTCTTGCCAGATGCTGTAAATTATCTGATGTCCAATCGGGAGGCTAATGGTTACTGGAGCTCCTGTTACGAGAGCACCTGGATCCTGCTGGCAATGAACGAAGTAATGAAGGGCACAGGGGAGCTTCGCAGCAATTATGCCTTCAGTGCTAATCTAAACGGCACCCAGATCGCCATAGGTGAAGCAGGCGGCGAGACCCAGCTCATCCCGGTGACCACCAGCGTGCCCATCAACACCCTGTACCCGCATGACCCCAATGCCATTGAGATCCAGCGCGAATCGGGAACAGGGCGGCTGTATTACACCGCCGCGCTGAACGTTTCACGCCCTGCGGAGGATGTTGCTCCACTCGATCGGGGGATAAGTGTGAACCGGGCTTACTTTCCATTTGGCTCTGACCTGAAAACTGCCTCACCTGTCAATTCCACCAAAGTGGGTGATATGCTCACTGTACGCCTGACCATCGTTGTGCCCACGGATATCTATCACTTTGTAGTGGAGGATTACATCCCGGCTGGGACGGAGATCCTCAATACCAACCTGAAAACCTCTCAGCTGGGTGAAGGTGGTGAGCCCGGTCCCCTGTATGATCCTCGCGATCCCTTCGCGAGTGGCTGGGGCTGGTGGATGTTCAACGCAGCCCTCATTTACGATGACCACATCAGCTGGACGGCGTCATACCTGCCAGCCGGAACTTATGATCTGACCTATACGCTTACTGTTTTGCAGGCTGGTGAATACCACCTGCTCCCAGCCCATGCCTGGATGTTCTACTTCCCCGAGGTACAGGGGAACAGTGCTGGTGGAATGGTAGAGATTGAACCTTAAAAAACCTCTCGTAGAAGTATTTCTACGAGAGGTGCTCTATTTACCTCATTATCCTATGAACACAAACGCCACCAACCCTTCTCATTATGCCCTACTCGCTCCCTCGCACGCCCAGATGCTTGCCAAAAGTGGCCGCGGCTCAGGTACCACGGCTGAGAAGCAAGCCGCCGAATATTAACAGAAACAGCTAAAATCTCTGAGAGTTGAGGATATCCTGGGAGGTGTCACACTTCCTGTCCACACACCCTGCTGTAACCACAGTGATTATCCCGGTTCGGAGGATAATCCCAGTCATGAGTTGCGGACAGTCAGATGCATGCATTTAGCGGCATGCTGTCATTCGAGTTAAGGGGTGGCATACAGGCGGGCATCCGGCTGAGGAGCGTGTGCGCCTGGCAACCCTGGCGGCAGCTTTGGGCAATGTGGACACGTTGATTGAGCACCCCACCAGGATGACCCACGGCCTGGTTCCACGCGCCGACTGCCTGGACCAGGGTATCACCGAAGGGTTGGTGCGCTTCTCTGTAGGCATCAGAAACTTTCCTGATTTCCTGGCAGACCTGGGATAAGGATTGAAGTGAACAATTCAACGGCCTAATACGTCTTAATGGGGATGTTATAATCCATTTAATTGGGGATGGTTTACCCCATAAAGGAGAAACCTATGCGCTCCTCCCATTTTCTATACGAGATTCCTCGTAAGTCACCAATCTTTATTCTACTTTCTACAATAATCCTGATCAGCCTGGCCTGGTCACTTGGGGGATGCAAAAAGAAAACACCGACCCCCACAATCACCCCCACACTCCCTTCAGCCACGCCCACAAAGGTTCCCGAGACTTTACCGCCGGCACTGGTGGAAACCGATCCGCTTCCTGGGGCTCAGATCGCCCTTAAGAACCCGATCACACTATACTTCAATCAACCCATGCAGCACACCTCAGTCGAAGCCGCAGTGACCGGAGAGCCAGCCCTTTCAGGCAGCTTCGCATGGAGTGACGATTCCACCCTCACCTTCACACCCGATAGCTCTTTGTTGCCCGAAACACCCCTAACGATCAACATAGCCACCACCGCTCAATCTGCCAAAGGGATGGCACTCCTTCAGCCAATCAGCCTGTCGTATACCACCAGCGGGTATCTTAGCGTTGTACAGAGCCTGCCTGCCAATGGCTCAAACGATGTGGACCCCACTTCAGCGGTTGTGGCAGCCTTCAACCAGCCGGTCGTCGCGTTGGGTGCCGACACTGCCAGCCTTCCCGCCGCATTTACGCTTACACCTTCTGCCAACGGTCGTGGCGAATGGATTAACACCAGCACTTATATTTTCTACCCTGAGCCAGCCTTGGCTGGGGGAGCATCCTACCATGTGAGCGTCAGCAAAGACCTCATCAGCACCGCTGGCTCACCCTTAGAAACTACCGCAAGCTGGTCATTCAACACCGTGCTACCGCGGCTTGTTTCGGCTTCCCCAGTTGATACTGCCTCCGGTGTGCGCCTGGACACGAATGTACAGCTCATCTTCAGTTATTCCATGGATTCAGCCAGTGTGGAAGCAAATTTCTCACTGCTAACCAGTGATGGCATAGCTGTAGCAGGAGAATCTGCCTGGAACGAGGAGTTCACCACCTTCACCTTCACCCCAACAGCCCTGCTACAGCGCGATGCAACCTATTCATTCTCTTTAGAGGCTGGAGCAGCTGCCCTGGGTGGAACGCCATTAGGCGATCCAATCCATCAGAGCTGGCATACCGTGCCAGAGCTTTCCATTATAAACACCTATCCAGAGGAAGGTGGAGTAAAGGATAATTACGAGTCTATCCGGTTATACACTTCCTCCTACCTATCCATAGATGATATCAAAAAATATATCACTATCACTCCATCTGTTCCCAATCTTAATCCCTGGACGGATGATAGTGGGATGACAGCTTCATTCTGGGGTACCTTTGACCCAGATACCAGCTACACGGTGACCGTTTCACCAGGCCTGACCGACCTGTGGGGCAGCCGTTTAGGGCAGACCTACACTCTGCATTTCCGCACGGCAGCACTCGAACCTTCTGTCCAGTTCCCATATAACCCCGATACCTCCTTCCTCACTACCCAGGATACTGGCGTGCTCGCCCAGGTGACCAACGTATCATCCATCCCGCTTTCCATTGGCACGATGACGATCGATGACCTGGCGCAGATGTTCGGTAATAATGGCTATGATTTCCGCCAAAATTTCAATCCACGTGATGCTGAATCCTGGACTTTTTATCCAGAACTACCTCGCAACCAATCCACAGCTGTGACTATCCCAATCTCGCCGGATGGGCAGCCGCGTTCACCGGGTTTGTACTTCATGCGGCTAAATCTGCCCAATAACTATGGTTATGTGAATACTTTGATCCTGGCGGTCAGCCAATACCAGGCCACGCTTAAGCTGAGCCCGACCGAGGCTTTTGTATGGGCGGTTGATTTGAACACGAACACGCCCGCGGCAGATCTGCCCGTGGTTGTATACGACCAATCAGGACAACTGCTTGTTTCTGGAACGACCGATACGAGTGGAATATTCCAGGGTTCCGTCGCAGATTACAAGGACCCCTACAATGACTCGTTCGTCATGCTCGGGACGCCGGGTGAGGATGATTTTGGCTTCGCCATCTCCAGTTGGAATGAAGGAGTAACTCCCTGGGATTTCGACATCAATGTAAGTTATTCCCCATCGAAAATTTTCGCTTACATTTACACAGATCGCCCCATTTACCGCCCGGGAGATACGGTGTATTTCCGGATGGTTGTTCGGCAAGCCTCTAACGGTCGCTACACTCTACCGGATGTCAGCTCATACCCAGTGGAGATTAATGATTCCACGGGCGAACAGGTGGCCAGCTTTGATCTGCCTCTCAATGCTTTTGCCACAGGCCATGGTGAGTACACGTTGCCATCGGATGCCCAACCTGGTACATACAGCATAACCAACCGCAACTACTATAATGCCCTATGGTTCCAGGTGGCAGATTATAGGAAACCGGAGATCAATCTGCAAGTGGCGTTCCAATCCACAAATGTGCTTAGCGGGACGGCTCTGACGGCGGAAGTCAATGCGCGTTACTTCTTCGATGCCCCAGCCGGCAACCTACCTCTACATTGGGCACTCTACCAACAGGATTCTTACTTCAATATCCCCAATTATCAGGTAGGTCCGGTGGATACCAGCTGGCTTAAGGTCTACAACTATCCCTTCGGTATGGGTGGGCTTGGCTACCCAGTGAGTGAAGGAGATGGGCAAACGGACTCGAATGGATTATTGACCCTGAAGCTTGATGCACCAGCCTCACCCGGGCGTAATCAATTTACACTTGAGGTCACCCTAACAGATGAGAGTGGGCAACCCGTCAGCGCCCGCAGCTCCATCTATGTCAATCCTGCGGAATATTACATCGGAGTCCATCCCGATGCCTGGGCCTATCAGGCGAAATCTGAAGCGGGGTTTGAGGTCTTTGTCGCGGATTGGGATGGTAAGCCTGCTGGTGAACGGACACTTTCCGCTAAATTCCAGCGCGTTGTCTGGGTGCGCCACGATCCATCACCCGATATGATGGGTTACCAATTTCCCACCTATGAACCTGTGTATACACCCATCGCCAACAAAATTATTACCACCAATGCAGATGGTAAAGTGCGTGTGGGTTTCACTCCACCTGAACCAGGGACTTACCAGCTGGACATCTCAGGGGATAGCACGCTCACCCAAGTCATCGTGTGGGTGGGAGGCACCGGACAGGCAGAATGGCCTTCGCTGCCCAACCAACGCTTGCGACTGGTAGCTGACCGGGACGGGTACAAACCTGGCGATACCGCCAAAGTTTTCATACCCAACCCCTTCGGCAGCACTGCACTGGGTCTGCTGACTGTAGAACGTGGTTTTGTCATGCGTTACCAGATCCTGCGACTAGAACCGGGCGGCAACACTGTCCCTCTGGCGCTTACCACTGATGATGCCCCCAATGTATATGTCGCGGTCACCATGCTTGGGCAGGACGACCAGGGTAACCCCGATTTCCGCCAGGGTTATGTCAACCTGTCGGTGGATGCATCCTTTGAGTACCTCACAGTCACCCTGACCAGTCAGCCTGAACGTACAGGTCCAGGCGAGCCTGTGACTTTTACCTTGCGCATCACGGACGCTAATAACAAGCCGGTACAGGGAGAATTCTCCCTCTCAGTAGTGGACCTGGCGGTACTTTCCCTAGCGGGACCTAATGTCGAAGATATTTACTCTGCCTTCTACGGGGAGCAAACCCTTAATGTAAGGACGGGTATCAGCCTGGCGGCTTCTGGTCAGCGTTTGCGTTATATGCCAGGTGGTATGGGTGGTGGAGGGGGCGGCGAATCCGCTGAATCTGTTACACGCGAGAATTTCCCCGATACCGCCTATTGGAATGCTCAAATCGTCTCCGATGCCAATGGTGAAGCCACCGTAAGCATGAACCTACCTGACACTTTGACCACCTGGCAGGTGCTGGTGCGTGGGCTGACCAAGGATACTCTGGTGGGCGAAGCCCAGCTGGAGGTCATCACCAGCAAAGACCTGCTGATCCGCCCGGTAACCCCACACTTCCTAGTGGTGGGCGACCATGCCATGCTGGCAGCGGTGGTGCAGAATAACACGCCCAATGAGCTACAAGGAACCGCATTACTACAAGCGATTGGCTTCGTTTTGGATGATCCTGCCAACGCCACCCAGCGCGTGACTGTACCACCCAACGGCCGTACACGTTTGGAATGGTGGGGGACAGCTGAGGATGTAGCCAGCGTAAGCTTGCGTTTCGCTACTCAGGCGGGTGGTCTGCAGGATGCAGTGCTGGTCTCCAAAGGTGCTTTACCTGTGCTGCATTACACCGCTCCCCAGACCTTTGCCACCTCAGGCACTCTGGCTGAAGGAGGCCAGCGCCTGGAGCTGGTCAGCCTGCCCGTGACCTTTGATGCTAACAGCGGCTCACTCAGCGTTGAGCTTGACCCCTCATTGGCGGCTGCAATGGTGGATGCTCTGGACGCACTCGAAAATTATCCCTACGACTGCACTGAACAAATCCTATCACGCTTCCTGCCCAACCTGGTGACGTACACCACCCTGCAAACCTTCGGCATCGACTCCCCAGACTTGAAAGCCCGCCTCGACCGTACCCTCGATGAGGGGCTTCAGCACCTGCTCACATTACAAAATATGGATGGAGGCTGGGGTTGGTGGCAGGAAGATGAGAGTGATGTGTATATCACTTCTTACGTGCTATTCGGACTCTCCAAGGCTAGGGATGCAGGCATCACAGTACCCGAGGATGCCATCGACAAAGCCAGGAACTATATTTCTTCCAACATGATCACCCCCTCTCAAACTACTGAAGCCTGGAAACTTGACCGTCTGGCATTTGAACTCTTCGCCCTGAAACAGTCAGGAGCTGGCAACCTGTCCAGCGTTAACAGCCTGTATAACGTGCGCGACCAGCTCAGTCCGTGGGCTAAAGCCTTGCTGACTCTGTCGCTCGATTTGGCCTCCTCGAGCAGTGATCAGGTGCCGACTTTGATCTCTGACCTGCAGTCCACCGCCATCCGCTCTGCCACGGGAGTGCATTGGGAGGCGGATAATCCTGACTGGCGCAATATGACTTCAACCCTCTCCAACTCTGCCATGGTGGTATATACCCTCGCACAGATCGAGCCTGCCTCCACGGTTCTACCGGACGCGGTGAATTATCTGATGTCCAACCGCCAGGCAACCGGCTTCTGGAGCTCCAGCTACGAAAGTGCCTGGATCCTGCTGGCGATGAATGAGGTGATGAAAGGCACTGGTGAGCTGGGCAGTAATTATGCCTTCAGCGCCGGCTTGAATGGCACCCTAATTGCCACGGGGGAGGCGGGCGGCGAGACCCAGCTCAACCCGGTGGTAACCAACATACCCATCAAGACCCTGTACCCGCATGACCCCAATGCCCTGGTGATCCAACGAGACACCGGCACAGGACACCTGTACTACACGGCGGCATTGACCGTTTATCGCCCGGTGGAGAATGTTGCTCCACTCGACCGGGGAATCAGTGTGAGCCGTGCTTACTTCCCCCTAGGGGCTGACCTGAAAACCGCCACCCCCATCAGCGTGACCAAAGTTGGTGACACGCTGACCGTCCGCCTGACCGTTGTCCTACCCAATGATGTATATCACTTTGCGGTAGAAGACTACATCCCTGCCGGGACGGAGATCCTCAATACCAATCTTAAGACCTCTCAGCTGGGTGTGACGGGTGAGCCAGGACCCCTCTATGACCCACGCGATCCTTTTGGAAACGGCTGGGGCTGGTGGATGTTCAACGCAGCCCAAATCTATGACGAGCACATCAGCTGGACGGCGTCCTACCTGCCTGCTGGATCCTATGATCTGACCTATACGCTCACTGTTTTGCAAGCCGGTGAATACCACCTGCTCCCCGCACATGCCTGGATGTTTTACTTCCCCGAAGTACAGGGGAACAGTGCTGGTGGCTTATTGGAAATCAAACCCTGAAATAAAGCCTCCTGTAGACTCAATCTATGGGAGGCAAAATATTTAATCCACGCACCTAATGGAAACACCCGCCCCATCTTCTCCTCGTTATGCCCAACGTGCCCTGTCCCACGCCTACACAATTGCTAAAAATGGGCGCGGGTCGACAACTGCTGGGGAGAAGATTGCCGCTGAGTATGTAAAGGCTCAGCTGAACTCCCTTGGTATATCAGATGTGAAGCTACAGCCTTTTGACGGCGAGCGATCGTTGTGGTTGTTCGTCGCGCTCGTGTTCGGTCTGGCGCTGGTCGGTCATGCAGCCTATTGGCTGCTTCGCAATCCGGCGGGCGAGCTGCCAGCGCTGCTGATTGCCTGGCTGGCCTTTGGATTCAGTGGCTATCTGGTGTGGTGCAAGTTCACTTTAAGAGACTATCCTCTGCGCGATACACTGCCACATGCGCCCAGCCAAAATGTCATCGGGATCATTCCACCAAACCAGGAATCTAAAGGACGATTGATACTGGTAGCTCATCTCGATAGCCACCGGGCTGTATTTTGGTTTGCCACCGACTTCATGGTGAGGCTGTTTGTCCCTATATCAATTCTGACCATATTTGGAATTTACCTTGCCATTCCAATCTATGGTCTGGTTGCTTTCACCCACTGGCCCGTCTTTGCCTGGCTCGGGCTGTTCCTGGCACTCATCCATTTTATAGGCTGGTTCACGGGCGTGACGGCCGACCTGGGACAATATTCTCCAGGGGCAAATGATAACGCCTCGGCAGTGGGGACCGTCCTGGGGTTAGCTGAGCGCATTAAAGCTCAACCTCTCCAAAATACGGAGGTTTGGCTGGCATTCACCGGCTGCGAAGAGACCAGTGGGGATGGCATGCTGGCTCTAATCAAGGAATACGGACCGACCCTCAAAGAGGGCTTATTTGTAGATTTTGAAATGGTGGGGGTCGGAGATCAAATCAGCTATGTCCGTCAGGAGGGTAACCTTCAAAGGCTCACCATTCCAAAAGAGACAGAAGCTTTTATTAAAGAGGTCGGTTTGGGGTACGGGCTACAAGTCGCTAAGGGGCCATTTGTTGGGGCATCGACTGAGTGCAGTATCCTATGGAAGCACGGCTTCAAGGCGGTTTGTCTGATTGCCCACCCCAAAGGCACCACTATATTGCCTGAATGGCACCGTCTGACCGACACCCCAGATCGCTTACAGGTAGGTACCCTGGAGCGGGTCCATGCGCTGGCGTGGGATCTCTTACAAAGGTTCGACCAGTGATGGGCTCGTTTTTATCTTGCGATTGAACAATACACCTTCAAGCGAATACACCAGCAAGGCCAGCCAGATGATGCAGAATCCAACCAGCCTGGCTTTCGGGAAAGGCTCGAAATAGACAAATACCCCCAATAAGAATTGCATGGTTGGCGTGATGTATTGAATAAAGCCGAGCATGGATAGCGGAATCTTGCGCGCTGCATATCCAAACATGAGCAGGGGGATTGAAGTCACTGGACCTGCCAGGATCAATAACACAGTGATGAATATGCCTTGGTGAACGAACGCTCCAACCCCAGATGCATTCCGATAGAACAAATACGCCAGGGCTGGCAGGAACAACACCATTGTTTCCAGGCTGAACCCGTGCATCGATTCCAGGGCTGCCGTTTTCTTGATCAGCCCGTACATGCCAAAGGTGAACGCCAACGCCAACGATATCCATGGTAATGAACCGTAGCTCACCGTCAGGTAGACCACCCCGAGCCCGGCCAGGATCACCGCGGCCACCTGCCATCCCCGCAGTTTTTCTCCCAGGAAGATCACCCCCAACAGGATGTTGACCAAAGGGTTAATGAAATAACCCAGGGAAGCTTCTACTACATACCCTGCATTTATCGCCCAGATGTAGGTGTACCAGTTGAACGAGAGCAGGATCGCAGCCAGGGTATATATCACCATCGTTCTGCGATTGCGAAGTACTTCCCCCAGCCAGGCCCATTCTTTCTGCACAGTCAGTATTACGGTCACGAACATGAGTGACCAGACCATACGGTGCGCCAGGATTTCTATTGCCGGGTCTTGTTCGAGCAGCCTCCAATAAATGGGAAACAACCCCCAAAGGGTGTATGCACCGATTCCAGCCAGAATGCCCTTATTCATTCAGCACCTATTCAGCTAAATTTTCCAGATAGGTGGAAAGCAAATGAACCGCTTGCTCGGGTGTCTCATAGGTGTGTATGGTTAGCTGAGGGTGCGGGTTGCCCAGGATCATTTTTGAAACTTTACAACCCTTGCGGTAAAGACAAAGCACCCTTTTCCCGAGTGAAAGGGCATATCCAATCTCGTATCCCACACCATGTGAGGGCGTGCTGACCTCAGCCAGCAGGAAGTCACAATCTGTGATCCACCTGACATCGCGCGTATACACATCCTCAGGTGACACTACCCCCTCCAGGGGCATAACTTCCGGGCTTGCCAGCAGAGCGGTGGGCACGTGGTGACCATCCTGTTGCAAAGCAGCTACCAGCTTTTGGTAGATCACCTCATCCTGGCGGCCTCCAGTAATCGAGCAGGCAAAATAAACGTTCATGCCAGGTCACGCTCACGGCTGAATTGGGTTTCATAGAGTAATGCGTACAACCCGCCTTGATCCAATAATTCGCGATGTGTGCCTCGCTCTACTATCCTGCCTCGATCCATGACCAGGATCACGTCCGCTGCCAGGATTGTGCTCAAACGATGGGCAATGACGATACTTGTGCGTCCTGCCATAACCCGTTTGAGTGCCTCCTGAATCAGCATCTCCGATTCACTATCCAAACTACTGGTGGCTTCATCCAAGACCAGGATGCGAGGGTTTTTCAGGATGACGCGTGCCAGGGCTACCCTCTGTTTTTCACCCCCACTCAAGCGATAGCCGCGCTCACCAACGATTGTGTCATAACCATCCGGAAGGCTTACCACAAAATCGTGGATATTAGCAGCCCGAGCGGCGGTCTCCAGCTCCAGTTGAGTGGCGTCCAGCCTGGCATACAGTAAATTCGTGCGGATGGTATCGTGGAATAGGTGAGTTTCCTGGGTCACCATGCCGATCTGAGCTGAAAGCGAATCCAAGGTCACATCCCGCAAATCATAATTGTCCAGCAGGATACGTCCCTCGGTTGGGTCGTACAGGCGAGGGATCAGATAGGTCAGTGTGGTTTTGCCAGCCCCACTCGGCCCAACCAGGGCTACCAGCTGTCCGGGGTGGGCAGTAAAACTGACATCATCAAGCGCCATCAAGCGTGCCTGATTTCGAGCCGCCTCTTCTTCGCCGGTATCAGCGCGGCCATTACCCTGCATAGAGGTCTTACTCCTTGGCTCTTGAAGCCCTCCCGAAAGCGCAGCCTCGACATTATCCATCCTGCCATAGCGCTTCACATCGCTAAGCAATGCTTTGCTATCGACATCGTATTTAAATGTGACATGATCAAAAATCAGCTCACCCCGAACTTCTCTCAATACCTGTGCATCCGGTTTTTCCAGGATATCATGCGGTAGATCGATCACCTCAAAGACGCGTTCAAAGCTGACCACCGACGTAGCGAAATCCACCGGCGCATTCGTCAGGCCTTGTAAAGCGCTATATAAACTGGACATATAAGATCCAAACGCTACGATGGTACCGATGGTAAATGTCTTTTGAATCACCAGATAACCACCAATACCGTACACCAGGGCTGTCCCGACCGCACCCACCAAACCGATGATAATAAAGAAAATGGCTCCCAATAGCGCCCGGCCAATGCCAAGATCCCGCACCAAACCAGCCCGGCTTTCGAAGCGCTTCACCTCCGTCACGGTTCGCCCAAACAACTTGACCAGTAATGCCCCACCAATATTGAGCGTCTCATTCATGGTGGCATTCATCTGAGCATTGGCTTCCAATTGCTGGCGGGATATATCGCGTAATCTCTGCCCCATATGCCTGGCAACCAGGATAAAGAGCGGCAGGATGATGATGCTGATCAACGTCAGTCGCCATTCCAGGGTCAGCATGACTACCAGCACAGCTGCTGCCTGGATGATGTTGGTGATGATGCTCACGATGGTATTGCTAATAGCATTCTGCGCACCCACCACATCATTGTTCAGGCGACTCATCAGCTCACCCAGCTTGGTATTGGTGAAGAAGTGCAACGACATGCGTTGTAAACGGGCGTATAACGCCACCCTCAGGTCATAGATGACCCCCTCACCCACCATAGCATTCAGGCGCCTTTGGACCACACCGATGATACCTCCCACCACTGGGATGAGCAGCAGTGCTATTGCCAGGAGGACCAACCTGGACAGGTTGCCGGAAGGGATGGTCTTATCGATCAAATCTCGCAAGATCAACGGCGTCAGCAGCGTCAGTCCGGTCGTAAATAGGATCAACACCAACATGGAAGCAAGCTGCCAGCGGTACGGTTTTGAATAACCCAATACCCGCCGTAGCAGACCAAGTGTGACTTTGGGTTTTTCACCCGTTGAGCCTAGATATGAAAACCAACCACCACCATGAAATCCCATGAATACCTCACAGTCGAGAACGAAAAACTATTATAACTCATGCACTATGCCGTGCAATATCCATTGACTTTGGCCTGAATTTGTGTGATACTACATCCATCATTGGGTGGTCTAACCATCCCTCCCAAGCTATCCCACCGTATAGGAGGTGATGTCAGCCATGTCAAGTGATAGTATAAGACACAGCGCTGCGGCATCCCTCCTCCTGATTGGATAAGGGTGCTGCAGCGCGCCGGGGAGCC
>Ga0153916_10001790_pt1 | contig 15594 bp, 19 predicted proteins | sample Opewatmetagenome_FD_109642 | JGI IMG/M metagenome (GOLD analysis project Ga0153916, IMG submission 109642) | Freshwater wetland microbial communities from Ohio, USA - Open water 3 Core 3 Depth 4 metaG | ecosystem: Environmental > Aquatic > Freshwater > Wetlands | place: USA: Ohio, Lake Erie...
CCGGTCTGGCTAGGAAGGATATCCAAGCTATCATTTGCGCAAATCGCTTCGCAATCAACAAATACCGATTGGGCGAATCACATCCGTAGCAGACACAACTGATGGTGACTGATGCTATCAATAACACACATCGTCGTGAGCCTTCTGCTGATCCAGGTCCTTATGTTGGACCGGAACGACGCGTTTGTGGCCCTTCTCTTCGGTGTCTTCATCGACCTTGACCACCTGTTTGGACTGAAGGACTACACCCAGGCGAACGGTCTTCGATCGCTTTTCGATTTCGACCACTTGGTGAACCCCGGTGGTCACTGGAAATCGTTGCTCCACAGCCCGATTGCCGTGGCGGTCGTCGCTCCACTGTCTGTCGCATCGAGGCTCGCGGTGCCCCTTGTGTTCTGGGGGGCGCACGTATGTATGGATCTAATCCAGGACATGTTCCTCGGCAAGTTCTCGCAGGTTGAGGCCATGTTACTAGTATTCTCGAGCTTCGCCTTGGCGGCGCTTCGGTACACGATGTTCCTCGAGGCCAACCATCATGGGACTCTTACTCAGTATTTCGGGAATGAGTACGGCGAGATCAGACGCATATTCTCATTACGCTCGCCTGACCCTAGCGTCTGATGCTCTTCACGACGTGATCGGTGAAAGACTCCGAACCATGTCTGCCTCCGAGGTCGACGGTCAGGTGACCCGAGGCGTAGAAATCCCCTACTGCATGCTCTACGGTCTCGGCGTCTTTCTGTAGTCCTAGATGTCTCAACATCATCGCCCCTGCCAATGTCGCCGCAGTAGGGTTTGCGACCCCTTTGCCCATGATGTCCGGAGCTGATCCATGGGCTGGTTCGAACACGGAGAACTTCGGCCCAATATTACCAGATGGGGCAAAGCCCAGGCCACCAGCAACGCCTGCGGCGACATCCGATAGGATGTCTCCGTACAGGTTCAGCGTGACTATGACATCGAATGAAGAGGGCTCGGTCAGAAGTCTCATGGCAGCGGAATCTACTAGTTGCTCGGACGCTGTGAGGCCTTTGCCATCGGAGCGCATCATGTCTCTGAATATGGTGAGGAATAAACCGTCTGACGCGCGCAGGACGTTGGCCTTGTGGACGCAGGTTATCTTTCGTCTCATGCTCTTTCGGGCCTGTCCAATCGCGAAGCTAACAATCCTTTCACAGGCTAGCTTGCTCACGCGCCTCATTGTCGTTACGCCCTTGTCGTCGTACACCTCGTTCTGAGTGTACATTCCTTCTGAGTTCTCTCGGATAATGACTACGTCGATTGGCTCCCGACTGGGCATGCGCACGAGCGTGCGCACGGGTCGCAGGTTGGCATACAGGTCAAGCTCCTTTCTGAATCTTAGAACCGGTGAATCGTAATCAGGCGCTTCCTTCGATGTGACTGCTCCGAACAGGCAGCTGTCGCATGATTTCATCAAACCCAGGGTGTCTTTGGTGAGATAGGTCCCGTACTTCTTGAAAGAAGACTCACCGATGTCCCCGCGGACAAACTCAATCGAGTTTGATGAGGCGACAAGTATCTTCTCCGCAGATCCTATGACCTCGGGGCCGATGCCGTCTCCGGGAAGCACGCATACGGTCTTCATGGCGGACCTACTCTTGGACCGTCTTGGCAAAGTCCACGAAGTGCTTCTCTATCCGAGCGATGCGCTTGCGGCTGTCTTGAAGGTCCTTGTCCATTTTCGCGGTCATCTTCCGCATCTCCTGGACTAGGTTCTCGGCCTCTTTCTCGAGCTCGGCGATCTTCGATTCGTGGGACAGCGCCTTGGTCGTGTGCTCCTCTATCCTGTGCTCAAGATCCGCCTGGCGCTCCTTTTCAGCGCTCTTCGAGAAATATGTCTCTACTTTCGAGTTGAGCATGGTGAGAATGTTCGAGACCTTCTCGAGCTGCTTCTCGAGGCGATCGACTCTCTCAGAAACATCACTCATCTTCGATGCCAGCTCAGGAGACTGCGCGGACTTTTCAATCTCGAACATTCGGCCCTCGACGGTCTCGATCTTGCTCTCAAGGTTGGTTAGATTCTTAATGCCCTCGGAAATCCCTTCGAGCAGCTCCTTGTCCGGGAAATCGATGCTAACGTTCTCAGAGCCAGGTGTGTATGCCTTGAGGGATTGAAGCGTGGCTATTGCGTCCACCGTCGGGAAGCCCGCCTTCGTCCTTGTCTCCATACTCCTCAGGGTTGTGATCATCTCCGTGCCCGTCTTGCCAAGCCAAGGGTTGGCCTTCACCATCTTCGTGATGTTTTCCACGAGCGACTCCAGTTCGGCGCCGTTCTTGGCAAGGTCGGATTTGTCAAGAAGTCTAAGGTCCCGGAGCGCGTCTCGTTTGCCTCTCTTGTTCCAATCACCCAGAGAACGCCCCTCGAACGGATAGAATCCTGCGAAATGATCGACTCCCTTGACAACAATCTCCTGTACGGCTTCCCAGTCCTTGGCGTCACCATCGACCTTTAGATCCGGGTTCGAGTTGAAAATCATGACCACGCATCCGTTTGGCAGGAGATAGCTTTGGATTTTGTAGGGTGCCTCCTGGGCGAACCTCGACAACACCTGAGGTTTCTTTTCCTGTACCGCGTCCATGTAGGATTTGAAGTACTCCTTTGCGAAGGCCACGAGGTCCTGTGGAGACGGTATCTCAGGACCGATTGCTTTTGGGGTCATTAGTTCGCCAGCCTGTATTGGATGTATCAGTATTTTCATCTGCGATATTAATGTCTTCCCGGCCGTCCCTCGCTAAGGACTGAACTGGCAAGCATTGGAAGGGTAATAGTAGCGTCGCCTTCGACAGTTATGTACGGGGCGTTCTCCTTGACCTTCCCCCAACTGACGGCCTCCCTGATCCTTGCGCCAGAGAGTGAGCCGTCCCATTCCTCTGCTGTGGTCAGGTATACAGCGAAGTCCAAACCGCCCCTGAACTGGTTCCACCATATCACATGGTGCTTCGATATTCCTCCGCCGACCATGATCGCACCTGCCTTTTTGGCGGTGAATACGATGTCCGATAGCTCCTGCTCATCCTTCATGATGTCCACGGTAAAATCGTTGTGTTGCTGCTTGAAGAGCCAGAGCTGCGATCCGAACGCACCGTCCATGATCCCGGGCACATAGACCGGTATTTCGTTCCTGGCTGCCCAGTACAAGATGGATTTCTTGTCGTTCACCCGGAGTCCGAATTCGTGTGCAAGCTGTCTGCTCGACATGTTCTTCTTGCCCTCCTTGTAGAGGTCGGATAGAATGGGCTGTATCTTCTGTTCCAGGACGATTCCGTAGCTGTCGTTCGGAATCAGAATATTGCCCAGCCGATTGATGCCTTTCCTGTGCAGGTCCGCGTCGTCCATCAGGAAGTCCCCATGGTAGTACTTCCTCCAGACCCTCGCGAGGTCGTGGTCAAGCGTTCCACAGGTCGTGACAATGACATCGACCAGCTTCTCCTCAACTAGCTTTCGGATGACTCCTCTGGTGCCAGTCGATATGATGCATGCTGGAAACGACAGGAATACGACGCACTGCTTCTCACGCAGCATCCTGCGAACGATGTCGCATGCGAGGCCGAGCTTCTTCGCTGTGAATCCACCAGATGCAAGCATCTGCGTGGTCAGGTCCTTGACTTTCATCTCGACGTCTATCTCAATGTCTGCGATAGGCTTCAGCTTCATCTGCATGGAACCTCACCTGATTACGGAATTGACATCATACAAGCTGCCGAAAACATTTAACATTGTCGATTCGGGCACCTTTAATCCTGTTGGCTCTGCGGAGCGCTTCGAGGTCAATCGTTCTTGCTTGTCCTCTGAATCCTGCACCTTCGGGCGCAGGCTCTTACCTTTTTTCCATCAGGCAAGCCGAGGAAAGAACTGGCGCGCGGTATTCGTTACGGACTTTTCCGAGGCGAGGCTCAAACCCTCTACTTCTTCTTTGCTCGCTTGCGAGCTTCTTTCACATCAGTCTCAGGTAGAATCTCAAAGAAGTTCCTGATGACAGACGGTTGTCCTCCGTAATCGACGAGACCTCTCGATTTCTTCTTTGGCATTCTCTCAGACCTGTATTGCCTTTCCTCCCCCATGGTCTTTTGCTCACGGCGAAGTGAAGGACATAAGCCTTTTGGAACCCTCTATTTCTGAGCGTGATTCATGCTAGAATCGCACAGACTCCATCGTCTTGCGCTCGTCGACTTGGGGCACACCACTTGGGGGTCAAAGGTGTCGTCTCGGATAACGCAAAATCACACTTCACAGGCAAACGGAAAGGATTATATTTCGCCTTTTCGATTACCAGTTTGGTGGGAATATAGGAGGTGATGTGGAATGCCAATAACCGTGGAATGGTCTCATCTTGGAGTGGGCGCAATAATCGCATTCTTGATAGGCTGGTTCATATTTGGCCTTCTTGGTGCGATAATACTAGCCATCATTGTCTTGGTGCTAATGGGAGTCATAAAGATTAGGTAGACTTGCAGGGAAATGGGAGGTGACATGAAATGGCAAAGAAGAGCAGAGGCGGAAGAATGACAGCTGCAAAGAATCGCGCAGCGAAGTCCGCCGGTGGACGCGGCCCTGTAAAGGGACGCAAGACCGGCAAGAGAATCATGAGGACCTGAGAGGTGATGGAAAGATGGACGAGATTCTTGTGGAGACCTTAATCTTCTTCCTCGTCGGGCTGATCGTCTCGACCATCATCATCTATGTGATCACGAAGCTGGTTGGAGAGAAAGAAGGGGTAGGCACGGCCATATTGGCTGCCTTGGTCGGTGCCGTCATTTACGCCCTGGCATACTACTTCCTGGGCGAAGGGCTCCTAGCCGCATTGGTAGCCGGGTTCGTTTGGTGGATGGCCCTAGGGAGCCTCTACAGCATGGGTTGGTGGAAGGCGCTCGGAGTAGCAATCGTCGTGTGGATCGTCGCCTTCTTTGTGGGCTTCATATTGCCTACGGTCGTGGGTCCTCTGTGAGGATGTATTGAACTCCGACGAAAACCTTTTCCTATTACTTCCTCTCCTGTGGGCTTTGGGCGTGCTCGGAAATCAGTCGATAGAGTTGATGGAGGTGCTGCCATCCGAGGCCGTGTCGCTCATGCAGGACTACCTGACAGGGCAGTTCGGCACCATAGAGTTCGCAAACAGGGCTGAAGCCATCAAGCAGAGATGTGCAAGTTCACCGGTGTCTCGTTCAGATACCCGATCATAGCTGCCTGCTTTGACATCGCCAAACATTTATAGCTTTCCAGCTGATTTTGAACTGGTAGCATGCTCAAAGTCAGAGAGGTTATGAGTGCCCCAGTCGCGACGGTGTCCCCCGAGACCACGGTCAAGGATGCGGCCGCTCTTCTGGCGGAGAAGGACATATCAGGGGTACCGGTTGTGGAAGGAACCCGCGTCGTGGGGATCTTCAGCGAGGCGGATGTGTTGCGTTCTCTCAGAACGACCAAGAAGGATCTCAGGCTGATATTCCCGTCAGTCTCGTCCCTCGGCATCGCCTTCCAGGAGGATGTCACGCAGAGGGAGATCCTGGAGGCCTATGAGGAGATAGGGAATAAGCCGGTCAAAGATGTGATGACCAAGGAGGTCGTCACTGTTGAGCCTGACATCCCCCTCAATGATGCGATTGTGAAGATGGTCCAGAGAGGAATCAGCAGGCTTCCGGTCGTGGAGAAGAACGCGCTCGTGGGCATAGTCACGCGTGGCGACGTGATCAGAGGTCTCGCTAGAGAGAATTCCGAGAAGAAGCTTCAGTCAATGGCGTGAGAACCAGTCATCGGTGAAGGAAACCAAACCTCTTCTTCTTGTCATCTAGCTCCTTGCCTTCTGAGGACTCACGTAGCTCGTTGGCCGCCTCTGGGGCCACGGGCCCCGGCTCGCCAGTTGAAAAGGAATGGCCGCACGCCAGGCACTTCTGTGTCATGTTGGGGTAGCTGTACAGAGACTCCTGACCGCATCTTCCACATTTCGCGCCGTCGACGTGCTTGATTGTTCCCAGCTCCAACCGCTTTTTGTCCATGTCCTTTTCCATGGACGACCCGATTTCTCGAATTCGCCGCGCGAACTTCACTCCGTTGACCGCATCTTTCCTAGCCAATGCGGCTCTTGCATTGACGATGTGATAGGCACCCTCCCTGACGTCGATTCCATGTGACGCAGCCTCTTTGAACACCGGTTCGTAAGTCTCTACAGATTGCCTGATGGAGTCGAGCTGGCTGATCTCTAGGTCTCTTCTTGTCCTCAGCTGCTCTATGTGAGCCGCGTCGACTTGCCTCTCTACCGCCGCAAGGAGCTCCATCGCCTCTTTGAGCGAACCTTGCTCGAAGATCTTCTTGGCAGCTTCATACTCCGCCTCAGCAGACGCTGTGTCCACGCCAATCTGCTTGACCTCGGCGGTGGCAGCACGAACGATGCTGAAGCTGCTTGCGATTTCCCTGGCTCGCTGCTCCTTCGCCCTGTCTGCCTGGATCTTGGCGCTTTCGATCAACTTGTTGTACTCGGAAACGTTCATTGCTTGCCTTGCCTGTGCCGCGACTTCGAGGTATCTCCTCGATTCCTCGGTCCTGGTGCCGAAGGACTCATAGTCTGCAAGGAGACCTCTCAGCTCCGCCTCCTCCTTCTCTGTGTTGGCCATAAATGCATCATATGCCTTGGTAGCCAGGATCTCCAACTCTCCCAGAGTCTCTTCCCTTCGTTTCGGAGGCCCGTCTATGAACGCGCGTTTTGCCTCTGCCAAGGCCGTTCTCAGTATTGGGTCGAGTTCCCCATTGTCACTTACTAACCTCGAGAACAGTTCATCCGTGGCCCGGATGGATGTCGCCGCGGAGTAGACCTGAAACCTGCTGAAGCTTTCGAGGCACTTGTTCCTCGCCTCGCGGCTGAGCTTGATCGCGCTGTAATAGTCGCCTAGTATCATCCTGTTCAGAGCAGCCTCTGCTGCCGTGTCGACATCGAACATCGATGGTTTCATCATGAGCGCCTCGTCGATGTGCCTCTCGACTTTCTTGGCATCTTCCGTCGGGAGTTCCAGAGGTTGCGCCGGGACTCGTGCGATGGCCTCCAACTCCTGCCCTATCTTGGCGTCTTCAGACTCGCGTGTACCCTTAGCTTGCCCGCTTTTGACCCGATCCAGCGCCTGGCGAACCTGCTCCTCGGTTAGTTTCTTCGATGCGATTTTTTGGACATAGTCTCTCTTATATCGACAGTTCGAGACATCGATGTTGAACTCATCTGCAACCGCCTTGAGCTTCCAAATAGTCAGTTCGTTGAGAAAATGCCATGGTCCTTCAGCCGCGGGAACACCCCCAGGGTAGTCTTGTTCCTCATTCGGGTCAGGCGAGATAATGGTTTCGCACTGCTGGTTTGTCACGCTCGTAATGTGACAAAACCTAAGTACTGGCGTCTGCATCGAACCTGTTCATGGATTCAGCCCAAGAGAAGATTGCGATAGCGAGGCTTTCGGTGCATTCAAACGCCTCGCTCGTGGTTCTGAAGATCTTCGCAGGCTTCCTTATGGGCTCGGTTGCGGTCCTGTCCGAAGCGATCCACTCTTTTATAGATCTTCTTGCCGCGTTGATAGCCCGCTATTCGGTGAAGAAATCATCACAGCCCGCGGATCTTGAGCACCGATATGGCCACGGGAAGTACGAGAATCTCTCAGGGATGATCGAGGGGTCACTCATATTCATAGCGGCGGCATGGATCATCTATCAAGCGTTCGACAAGTTCCTCAATCCATCGCCTGTGAAGGTCGCCGCTGCTGGCATGCTCATAATGGGATACTCTGTTGTTGTCAATGTCCTGGTATCGAGGAAGCTTTCTGAGGTGGCAAAGAAAACGGACTCCCTGGCACTTGAGGCCGACGCATATCATCTGAAGACGGACGTCTGGACATCCGCAGGAGTGTTCGTCGCTCTCACCCTCATACAGTTCACGGGGATTGACTGGCTCGACCCAGCCGTTGCGATGGTGGTCGCGATGTTCATCATCCATGCAGCCTATGACATTACTAGACGTTCGGCGGAGGGGCTGCTTGACAAGAGCCTGCCAGAGGCTGAGATGAAACTCATTGAGCGAATCATCAAGGAACACGAAACAGCCGTACTGAACTTCCACAGGCTGAGGGCGAGGAAGATGGGATCTGAGAGGCAGGTTGATGTTCATATGATCGTCCCTAGGAACCTCAGCGTCAAGGAGGGCCACGACATCGTGGACCACCTGGAGAGCGACATCAAGAAAGAGCTTCCTAAGACAGTCATCGTCGTTCACATGGAGCCGTGCGATGCCAACTGTGAACGATGCAAGCTCAACGCTCCTCCGGAACCCTTCTCAGGTACAAAGAAACGAGACGGTATCAAGGACTCATGTCCTAAGAACTAGCCGTTCCCTCAGGACCTTCTCAACTTCACCAAAAGGACCTTGTCCGTCCTCGTTATTGTCGATGTCAATCCATTCGTCTGCCACGAGTCTCTTGGCCACTCTCCTGACTTGGGACAGTTTCTCGATTGTCTCGAACATCTCTGGTCTGTGGCCACGAGCCCTGATTCGCCGTTGAGCGACTTCGGGTTCTATGTCAATGAAGAATGCAAGATCCGGGAACGGAAGCAGGTTCCTGAAGAGTGAGTATCCAGAGGCAGCAAACCGCTCCGGGAGGTAGGCAGTGCCGAGAAGATAACGCACGAATATGATTGTGCCACTATCTCCCTTCTTGAGGAGGCGCACGGACATCAAGATGTCGGCTGTATAGAAGATGGTCGCCGACAGACGGGCTATCATCCCAGTACCCTCCAGAGAGCGCTTGGACATCCTTCCAAGCCACCTCTTGGATGGATGGGACATGATTCTAACCTCCTCGCCCTGGTTCTCGAGCAGCCTCTTGATGTTTAGCGCATGAGAGTCCTTTCCGCATCCGTCTAGACCGTCTACTACAATGAACCTCAGGATCTAGACCCCCATTGTGTGAAGGAATCCTCCGACTAGAAGGGGTATTACCAGGTTGTCGATCGCACCTGGAGTGACAGCCTCTATGAAGCATACGAATACGCCAATGACGGCTGCGAACAGCCAGGGGATCATTGGGGCGGTGCTGCCGGAATAGCCTATGATGTCGAAATAGAACCAGTACAGGACAAGCACGCTAACGCAAGTAGCTAGCAGGACCGCGACACTCCCCTCCATCGTCCTGTGGGGCATGTAGTGGATCTTCCCGTATCGTCTCCCAACGAGTTCGCCCATACCGTCCCCAAATGACATTGCGGCTATCGCTATCGAGGCGGCAAAGAGATCCCCAAACAAAGTGAAGGCGATTGTCGTCCATGAAATAGCGTACATGACCAGCCCGTAGGAATGACCTTCGGAAGATCGGGCCCCGAGCGGACTGTTCCTGAGGACTGTGAAAGGTGATCTTGGTGTGCACAACAGAAGAATGACCACGAACGGAAATGCAGCAAGTCCCGCCATGATAATCCTCGAGTCGAAGAGCCACCAGAAGAAGACGATTCCGCCCGCAAGAATGTGCACGACCTTTCGAGGGTTCTTGATTCTGTTCTTCAGAAGATACGTGACGACGAGAACGGAGCCGACATAACCATAGACCCCGGCAAGACCGAGCAAATCGCCCTGAGTGAAGGTCACCACAAGGTCACAGTTATCAAAAGAATCTGCATATACTTTTCTGAATCACTGAACGGGCTTCCGAGCAGGTGCCTGCTTCCTTGTCAGCTCGTCTACGACCTCTTTCGCTCTGTCCATTCGTACCTTTCGTTCCGAGATGATAATCCTGCATACCTCATCGGCCAGTTCCGGGGGACAACCGACGCTGTTCACGATGTTCTTTGCGTGTAGGGACATGTGCCCCTTCTGGATCCCCTCCGTCGCGAGGGCTCTCAAGGCCCCGAAGTTCTGGGCAAGCCCGACAGCGGCAGCAATCTCGCCGAGTTCCTGCGCAGTCTTCACTCCGAGAAGCTTGATGCACGCTCTTGCCGTCGGATGCACCTTCGTTGCCCCGCCAATGAGTCCTACGGCCATTGGAAGCTCGATAGTGCCTACTAGGTCTCCTTCAGGAGTCTTCTCGAAAGTGGTCAGTGGTTTGTAAGACCCGGATCGAGCAGCATATGAGTGTGCTCCGGCCTCAATGGCCCTGGTATCGTTTCCAGTCGCGAGAATTATGGCATCCACTCCGTTCATGACCCCCTTGTTGTGCGTGGCGCATCGGAACGGGTCGGCCTCTGCGAACAAGTAGGCCTCGATCACCCCGTCAACCACATCTTCCCCCCCTATAGCTTCCTTCGACCAGACTGCGCGCGCTCGAGCCAGCCTGTGAATTGCGAGATTGGACAAAATCCTGAGATACACTCTGCCCCCAGCGATACTCTCGATAAGAGGGGCTACCGCTTCGGCCATCGAGTTGACAGCATTTGCCCCCATCGCGTCCCTGACATCGACAAGAAGGTGCACGATCACATTCGGGCCGCGAAGAGTGTTGATTATGCGGACTTCGATGTCTCTCGCACCGCCGCCGGCCTTGATCAGCATTGGGTCCTGGAGGTTGGCAAGCTCGATCATCTCGCGCTTCTTCTCCAGAAGCACATGTTTCGCCCTGCTCGGATCCTTGACACCCGTAAGTTGCACTTGGCCTATCATAACAGGCAGGGTGCTACTCGTCCAGAAACCACCTCTGACACGGGCCATCTTCGCGGCATTAGATGCTGCAGCTATCACTGAAGGCTCCTCAATCGCCATTGGGACGAGGTAATCCTTGTCGTTTATCAGGAAGTTCACGGCGATTCCCAGAGGCAGGCTGAATGAGCCTATTGCGTTCTCGACCATCTTGTCAGGTATCGACGGATCGACTCCTGCAAACCCGGACAGAGCCATTGCCTCCTCGTCCGTCAGCCGGCCGAACTCCTTGACGATCTTGAGCCGCTCAGACATCGGGAGCTTGTAGAATCCCTCAATCCTGGAAGTCCTCTCCATGGTGCCACCAGTGCCAGAAGGGAGAGTAACCTCAGACCAATCTTAATCTTTTTGCATCGTGGCTTCGGCAATCATCGTCTGCATGACAAAAGGCAAAAGCTATATCCGGACTCACTAGTCGAGGGATGAAATGACCAAATGCTCTGCACCCGGGAAGATGATCCTATTCGGCGAGCACGCAGTTGTGTTCGGCAAGCCAGCACTCGCGCTCGCCGTGGACCTCAGGATTGCATCCTCGGTCAACAGGTCAAATCAGTACTCTGTCAACGGTCACCCGATGAACAAGAAGCATCACGCCTACATCTCGGCATCCCTGGACGAGGCTTGGGACGGCCCTCCGATAAACATCGACACAGACTCTGAGATACCGTCGGGGTCAGGGTTGGGCTCATCCGCAGCCGTGACCGTATCGTGTGTCGCGGCGATGACAAGTTCGAAGGGCGCGTTGAATCTCGAGGACATCGCCCGCAAATCGTTCGAGGTTGAGAATCGGGTTCAGGGACGCGCCAGTCCGACGGACACTTCAACTTCAACTCACGGATTTGGCGTGCTAGTTGCGCCTGAGAGGAAAGACAATCTCCTATGGAGAATCGAGAAGGGGGAGCGGGTGTGGAACGTTCACCACTGTGATGTGCCACCCTTGAGGTTTGTGGTCGGCTACACAGGCATTCATGCTGCGACCGGCCCGCTTGTCGACAAGGTTAGGAAACTGGTGGACTCGAGTGCTGAGGCGAGGAAGGCTGTCGACAGGATCGGGGAGGTTGTCATTGAAGGAGTGGAAGCCATTGGAATGAAGGACAAGAAGAGGCTGGGTGCGTTGATGGAGGAGGACCATCGCCTTCTCAACCAGCTAGGGGTCGGACACCCAGCACTTGAAACCCTAATCAATGCCTGCAAGGCCAGCTCTTATGGCGCGAAGCTCACTGGTGCGGGCGGGGGCGGGAGCATGATAGCCCTGACCGATGACGCTGAGAAGGTTGCGTTTGCGATACGTGAGGCAGGCGGCACGCCCATAGTCGTTGAAGTAGGCTGCGAGGGCGTCAGGACAGAGAAATAAGCGAACTATTCAAGTCTTTGAAATAAGCTAGCAGGGATAACTCAAGTTGGTGGACAGATGGTTGAAAGGATCGCACAACACAGACACTGCAAGGAGTGCGACAAGGCGATTCCAATCAAGGACAAGTTCTGCGATGAGAAATGCGAAACCGCCTGGAAGGAGAAGATGCAGACGAAGAAGAGGCAGCTTGTCTATCTCTACATCACGATGGTTGCGATATTCGTCATCGCAATTGTCCTGGGCCTGGTGAGGTAGTCGATCATGAGAGTGGCAGTCGGTGGCACGTTCAATGTGATTCACAAGGGCCATGAGCTCCTGTTCGAGACTGCGTTCACTGTCGGCGATTCCGTGGAGGTGGGGCTAACGTCCGATGAGTTTGCGCGAAGCATCAAGTCTGTGCAGATCTCGCCCTACTTTCAGAGAAAGTCGAGTCTTGCCAAGTTCCTACAGAGATATGGCAAACCCTTCGACATAGTCATGATATCTGATATGAAGGGGACGGCAGCCAACTCCGAAACGCTTGATGCAATAGTCGTTTCGCCCGAGACGCGCCAGAACGCTGACGATATAAACAGGCTTCGGAGGAGGAACGGGCTCAGACCCTTGAGAGTCTTCGAGATCAAGGAAGTCAAGGCGGACGATACAAGGGTCATAAGCTCCACGAGAATCGTCAAGGGGGAAATCGACAAGGACGGGAGACTGCTTAGACCTTTGAAGATCGCTGTCGGCTCCACGAACAAGGTCAAGATCGACGCGGTCAGGAACATCTTCACGCAGGCTTTCGGCCTTGTGGAGGTCGTCAGCGTAGAGCCCAACCACGGAGTAGAGAGTCAACCCATGGAAGAGCGCGTTGTCAAGGGCGCGATGGAACGTGCGAAGAAGGCCATGGAACAGGCGGGAGCGGATTTTGGGGTCGGAGTGGAAGCCGGTCTATTCTACAACAAGATCCTGAACAAGCACCTGGACATTCAGTACTGTACGATCATTGACGCATCAGGGCGGATCACGGTCGGTCACGGGCCTGGATTCGAGTATCCCCCGAAGGTCATCGAAGCGGTGCTTGCGGGCGGAACGGTCGGAGAGACCATGAGCAAGATGACCGGCATAGAGAACATCGGACACAAAGGTGGCTCGATTGGCTACCTGTCTGATGGTATGATTGACAGGACCTCGCTGACCGAGATATCCGTGCTCATGGCGCTGATACCGAGGATAAGGGTAGATCTGTACGCATCCGAAGAGCTTCATGCCTCAGCATCTTCGGCGACAGCGGCGAGATAGTCCATCAGAGTCCTGCAGCTATTCTTGCCGACGCATCCGAACCTACCGTACTTTCTGCAATAGTCCCCGGTGTCTTCGTGGAATTCGCACTTCTGCGCTTCCTTGAAATAAGTGCATTGCATCCTAATGCAGGCATATCCAGAGTACTTCCCGGTGCAGATGTTGTCTTTGGATACGAATTTGCAGCGCACGGAATCACTCATCCAATTCGTCCGCAGCAAGTTTCTCCACGCGTTCCAAGTGAATGTTCAACTGCTTCTGATAAGATTCCGGGGTGACACAATGCTCCCTGCCAGGACAGAAGAACCTCCTGTACTTCTCACAGTACAGCCCCAACCATTTGTCAAGGCCGCATTCATCGATTGACTTGCTGTGCCTCTGCATCATGAGTATGTTCATGCCGGAGAATTCGCATCTCTCGTGACCGATGCACTCGAGGCTGTCAACATGCCTGTTTGCGCAAGCGCCGGTCACGTAGCTGTACCTACACTTCGATCCCATCCCATCATCCCATGCCCTTGCGAGCATCATAGCATGCGCGTGCGCGCACATAAATGTTTACGAAATGTCGCTTTTCCCAACCGGGTCCCTCGAACCAGGTCTTCGGGAGATAGGCGTCATCAGGGGGATATGTCGAATGGGGCGCTGGCCTCGAAAGACTTACGGCAGGCTCGACCATTTGGGGCGCGTGGAAACCATGGATCCGCGGACGAAGTACGTCGTTCTAGTTCTCCTGTCCGCACTGATCGTTGCATTCGAATCGGTCGCTGTGGAAGGCGCTATCAACATTGCTGGCATTGATGTACTCCTCGTCTCGTCCATCCCATTGCTCTCAGGTGGACTAATACTTCTAGTGATCTCTCCAAAATCCACGAAGAGGTTCGCATATGGACTCGGCAGGAGAGGCTGGTACTGGATGACCGCGCTTTGTGCTTTGAGTGCATTGGGCGCGTTCCTGTGGTTCGATGCCGTCAGCAGGATAGGGGCGAGCAAGGAGGCCATCCTGGGTGGAGGATCTTCTGAGGTGCTCGCCATCGTCTTCCTCTCCGCAATATTCCTCCGGGAGAGGCTTTCAAAGAGAGAAGCTTTGGGCAGCGGGTTCGTCCTGTTGGGAGTCTTCGTTGTTCTTGCCAATACGAGCACGCTCTCATTGTCGGTGGGTTTCGGCGAGGCCGAGGCGATACTCAGCTCGATACTGCTAGCTGGGTCAGTCGTCATTGCGACATATCTCCTCTGGAGCCACGATTTGACCGCGCTATCCGGTCTTCAGCTCTTCTTCTCAGGCGCTCTTTTGGTCGTCGGAGCAATGATGGTTGGAGTCACCCACCTTCCTGACATGTCGGGCTTCGGCCTTCTCGTGTTGATAGGGATATTCCCCGCGGCCGGGCTCTGGACTTACAACGCTGGTCTGCCAAAGATCGGGGCGTCTCTCACATCTATCCTTTTCGCTCTTTCCGGCATAATGACAGTGGGTGTGCAACTCGCTGTCCTGGCTTTCGCTCCCGAAGCGGACCTTCGTCTTCCGCAGAGCGTCCCCCTCGCGCTTGCGGGAGGGGTCGTCGCATTTGCGGGGGTCTACATACTCAATGTGAAGCGAAGGGCTGCCGATGTGAGCGCCAATGACCATGCTTCGATGGAAAAAACGAGCGCTGAGGGGGAGATTTGAACTCCCGAGGTACGTAGTACCACCAACTCTCAAGGCTGGCGCCGTGAACCGGGCTTAGCTACCTCAGCACGTTTGCTAGTCCAGTTGCAGTAAGGTAGGAGTGCATGCGCTGATATGACTGTTTCGGAAAAATCCGTTGATATCACCCTGAATGCCTTTCGCCGTGCATCTGGAAGAGTCTCTCGAGGTCCAGCTCGAAAGCCACGATCGGATACTTGAGCTCAAAGGCTTCGATGGTCGATGGCGATATTTCCCCGAACACTCCGACGGACTCGTTCGACACCAGCACAGTGGCGCATCTGCCGGGAATGAAGCTTGGATGCGATCCCTGGGTGACATCCGACGCGAGTCCCATGGCCGATATCGATGACTGAACGAGCGACTTGACCTCGGTGAAGCTCGCCTTCGCGTGGATTGACGCACCGGAAAAGAGCTTCCTGTTCTTCTGGTGCGTCACGACATCTCCTATCTCGAACACCTTCTGCGGGAGCTCCCTGTGCTTGTTCTTTCGCAGGATCGCGAGCACACTCGGCAGAAGTGAGGTCCTGACCAAAACGTGCTCTTCGCTGACCGGATTCTTCACTTTGATGACACCCTTCTCTTCTCGGGTATTCATTGCCTGA
>Ga0153916_10001791_pt1 | contig 15589 bp, 16 predicted proteins | sample Opewatmetagenome_FD_109642 | JGI IMG/M metagenome (GOLD analysis project Ga0153916, IMG submission 109642) | Freshwater wetland microbial communities from Ohio, USA - Open water 3 Core 3 Depth 4 metaG | ecosystem: Environmental > Aquatic > Freshwater > Wetlands | place: USA: Ohio, Lake Erie...
GAACGGGCAAGGCGCTTGATCAGCTCTTTGGCTTTATCGGCAGCCTTGATATCAACGCCGGCCTGGGCATAAGCTTTACGAGCCGCCAAGTTCGCTCAAGCTCCCTGAAGGTATGGCTTCTAGTGCCAGTTTGTCCATCTCGAGTTGTACCGGTATGGGGTAGTCTCCGGTGAAGCAAGCCAGGCAGAATATGTCTTTGGGCAGACCCACCGACTCGATTAAGCCATCGAGGCTTATATAACCCAGGGAGTCGGCCCCGATGGTATCCCTGATTTCCGGTATGGTTTTGTGGGCGGCGATAAGCTCCCATCTGGTCGCCATATCCACGCCGAAGAAACAGGGGTGGCGGATTGGCGGAGAGCAGATGCGCAGATGAACCTCTTTGGCGCCGGCTTTCCTGAGCATGGCCACTACCTTAGGAGTGGTAGTGCCGCGGACGATGCTGTCATCGACGACGACCAATCTTTTACCCATTATAGTTTCAGCCAGCGGGTTGAACTTCAGCTTAACGCCGAGGTCTCTCAGTCTCTGGTCTGGCTCAATAAAGGTGCGACCGACATAGCGGTTTTTAATTAGGCCTTCGCAATATGGTATGCCTGAAGCTACCGAATAGCCTATACCGGCGGCGGTCGCCGAGTCCGGTACGCCCATTGCCAAATCGGCATCAACGGGATATTCCCGAGACAGTATTCTGCCCATGGCCTGCCGCACGGTATGGAGCAGCTTACCCTGTATAACGCTGTCTGGCCGGGCAAAGTAAATATATTCGAAAATGCACAATGCTTTTCGCGGGCTTTCCTCGGTAAAGCTCTTGACACCATTCTTACTTATAACCACGATTTCACCGGGCTCGATTTCCCTGACAAATTGAGCTCCGACGTGGCCCAGAGCACAGCTCTCCGAAGCGATTACCCAGCCGCCATCGATAGTGCCGAGGCACAGCGGTCTGACTCCCATGGGGTCTCGAACGCCGATCAACTTGTCCTTGGTTAAAATTACTAGAGAATAAGCGCCCTGCAACCGGCGCATGGCGTATCTTATCTTGTCAACAGGGTTTCTTTCCGTAGAGGATATGATGAGATTGGCTATGATTTCGGAGTCAGAAGTAGTGGCAAAGTTATATCCCTGCTGGCAGAGCTCTTCCCAAAGGAATTTAGCATTGACTATATTGCCGTTATGGGCTAGAGCAATGGTAGCTGAGTTGGCTTCCACCAATATGGGCTGTGCATTGCAGGCGCGGCTGGAGCCGGTAGTGGAATATCTGGTGTGACCTATAGCGACATGACCGTGGAGTTGGGCAAGCTCATCCTCGGTGAATGCCTGGGAAACGAGTCCCATCGAGGTGTGAAGGTAGATTCTCTTGCCGTCGGCAGTGGCAATGCCGGCGCTTTCCTGTCCACGATGCTGGAGTGCGTATAGGCCGAAGAATGTAATTCGGGCGACATCTACGCCGGGAGCGTAGATGCCGAAAACACCGCAGCTCTCATGCATAGTTTTTTACGTCCCAGTAATTATAATCTTTTCGCTATGCAGAGGTCAATTTTTTACTGATGCTTTCAGCCAATCTAGAGCTGTATTTATGGCTTTTTCTTCCAGGCGTAGCCTGTGGCCGGCGCCGGGGATTATCACCAGTTTTTTAGGTTCACCGGCCCTTTCAAAAAGCTGGTGGGCATGCTCCACGGGCACTAGGTCATCTTTTTCACCGTGGATCAAGAGCAGTGGACGCGGAGAGATCTTGTCTATCCAACGAAGAGGCGAGACCGTGCTGAAGCCATCGAGCCATTCATCCACTGAGGGCGGGAATACCTTGTCTCTTATCAGCCCGATGCTGCGGAAGCGGTCAATGGTGGCCTTAGCTTGCTGTCTGTTAGACAGGAAACTGAAATCAGCGGGACAGGCAAGTGTTACCAGAGAATATACTCTCGGGTCGGTGGCAGCGACATAAACAATAACGGCAGCGCCGGCACTGGAGCCGAGAAGGCAGAGACGCGATTTATCGACTTCCTGCAGGCTGGTCAGATAGTCGATGGCAGCTTTTAAATCTCGGTTCCAGCCCAGCATGTCCAGGTTGCCTTCGGCTCCGTGAGCACCGCGGAAGTTGAAAATCATGGTGATAAAACCGGCGGCGCAAAACCGTTCGGCTAGCCCGGGGTAACCTGTGTCGCCGCTTGAGGCTGGCTGTCCGGACGGGATACCATGGCACAGGCAGAGCGCCGGGCACGGCTGTCTGACGGTCTCAGGGAAGTGGACTTCACCGGGGAGGCGCAGGTTGTCAACTGTAAGCGTGAAATTTCTTTTCATATATTCCCCTGTCGTTGCGAGCGAAGCGTGGCAATCTCTGCCTGTCAAACAGCGTTTATCAAATCGTGAGATCACCACGTCGCTGCGCTCCTCGCGATGACACCTAAATAAATGTCATTGCGAGCGAAGCGTGGCTATTTCTTATAAGTCATTATAGAGATCTCGCCACTTATTGTTGACCCTGTTGATTAGGTCAATTTTCTTCTGTCTCGAGCCATCCTTGATCTGTTTTTCTCTTGAAATCGCATTTTGTACGTCGTTACAAATTTCATAATATACTAGTTTAGACAAATTGTATCGTTTGGTAAAACCCTCTACCAATTTCTCTTTATGTTCAAAAATTCTCTTTTTAAGGTCGTTAGTAACACCTGTGCAAAGGACTTTATTACCCTTATTCGTCATTATGTAGATATAGTACTGGTTATTCATAGGTATGACTGCTACCTGAGATTGCCACGTCGCCTTCCTAGTGGAAAGGACTCCTCGCAATGACATTCAGAAATTTTCATTACTTGCCAATATAGCTCGGCGTTAGAAGTACCAGAAACTCTTTGTTACCCTCGGCGCCGAGTATAGGTGAGGCAACCAGTCCTCGTAGTCTCAGGTCATGCCCGGTGGCCCAGGCGATAAAGCGGCCGAGGACAAGGGCATGAATTTGGGGGTCTTTGATTATGCCGCCCTTCCCCACCTCCTGTTTTCTGGCCTCGAATTGGGGCTTGAACAATACAATTATGTAGCCCGGTTGTGCAAGGTGATCGACGATATTTGGGATTACCTGAGTTACTGATATGAAGGAAACATCTATGGTGGCAATATTAACCTTTTCCTGTAGCGTGAAGGGATGATGGGCATTGACCCTTTCCATAACCATCACTCTGGGGTCCTGCCGGAGTTTATAGTCGAGCTGGCCATAGCCGACATCTATAGCGTAGACACATTTGGCACCGCGCTGTAGCAGGCAGTCGGTGAAGCCGCCCGTCGAGGCGCCGACATCCATCGCCGTAAGTGAAGTGACATCGAGCTTGAACTCGTCGAGGGCATGAGCCAGCTTGAGGCCGCCGCGGCTGACATAAGGCAATTTTTCAGCCAGCTTTATTTCGGCGTTTTCGTCAATTGGAGTACCCGGCTTGGTAACTATCTTGCCCGATACGGTAACCTCGCCGGCCATAATCAGAGCCCGGGCCCTGGTCTCGTTTTCAGCCAGCTCTCTGATTACCAGCAAATTATCCAGTCTCTTCTTTGGCACGGGCTGATTATAGAGAAGCCATGACCAGCTTTCAACAGACTATTTGTTAAGGGATCTTAAAACTGCGAGCTTCCTCTGGAGGTAGTTTCGCTGGTCTTAGACTTAGGCAGTCCCGGGGCTGTGGTAACTATGGGTAGCTCCACGATGAATGTGGCCCCTTTCCCCCGTTCACTTTCTGCCCATATCCTGCCGTTATGCTCTTTGACGATGCCGTAGCATAAGCTAAGCCCCAGACCCGTTCCTTCGCCCACCTCCCTGGTGGTAAAGAAGGGGTCGAAGATCTTCTGGAGGTTCTCTTTTAGTATTCCAGGGCCGTTGTCCTTAAAGAATATATGTATAGTATTGTTAATCTGCTCCGTGGTAACCAGCAGCTTACCCTTATTATGCGCCAGCTTCATCTCCGTTTCGGCATTTGCAACCAGATTAAGAAATACCTGCTGGAGCTGGCCGGCGTCAGCCATGGTTATGGGCAAGTCAGGGTCGAGGGCAGTTTTGACTTCTATGTTGCTTGATTTAAGGTGGTATCCTATCAGTTGCAGCACGTTGTTGATGAGGTTATTGATATCGACATGAGTTCGCTCCGGCTTCGTATGGCGGGCGAAGGCGAGCAGCCTTTTTACGATACTGGCTACCCGCTGGGCTCCGTCATCGATGATTTTCAGGTCTCCCCGGACGTCATTAGGGATGTCTTTTCTGGATAATAAATACTGGCTATAACCAATGACGCCGGTTAGCGGATTATTAATCTCATGGGCAACGCCCGATGCCAGTTCGCCGATGGAAGCCAGGCGGGCGGAAACCTGTGCCCTTTGTTCAAATAATTTTCTTTCCTCCTCCATTCGCCTGATTTCGGAGATATCTTCTCCGGAACGAAGTATGCCGACGATTTTGCCGTGTTCATCTTTTATTATGGAATTGTGCCATCTAACAAGCTTCTCCTTACCGCTTTTGGATAAAACGGCGAAACCCTCCACGTACTCAAAATGCCTGATATCTCCCTTCATGATTCTCTTAAAGATAGACCGCGCCTCAGCACTCATCCTCTTGGGTGTAAAACTACTGAACCAGTCCTTACCGATAATGTCTTTCTCTTCGTATTCCAGTATCTGGCAGCCCTTCTTGTTAATGGCGCTTACTTTCCCGTTAGCGTCTATAGCTAATAGCATGGTTCCAGCTATATCAAAATAAGCTTCAGCTCTATCTCTCTCCCTTCGGATTTGCTCTGCTCCGGCTCGAACTTCGCCAAGCAGGCGCCTGTTTACCATCAATATCAAGCCGCAGATAAGACCGACAGAGAGCACTATATATAACATAATCATCAGCGTGTCGAAGGTACCTGATTTGAAAAAGTCGTTGCTCTGCAGCGGCACGATAACAAAGTGAATAACTCGGGTAATAGCGACTAGCGTATAACCCCCGAAGACTATACCGGTAAAAAGTGTCGTCTGGCGCATTTCGGGTACTACTCTATGTACCAGGAGCAGGTAACATTGGAAGGTAAAAATCGCTGTAATAAGAGAAAGGATTATGCTTCTTGTCTCTAGGCTTGGTTTAATAGACGTGAAGTACGTTGCAATGAGAACAAAAACCGCAAATAAAACGTAATTATGGATTTGCGAGCTTCTCTTTCCGACAAAGCGTTCCAGCCCCATATAAATGATGATAATGCCGGACAGAATCATAGCATTGGCAACTACCGTAGATACAAAATCAGGCACCGCTCCCCGTAATACGATTAAGAATGCTCCGCCAGCTTGTAAAATGAGATCGGCCAGCCAGAAGAATAAGCCGGCAAAGTATTTTCTGTTCCGGTACCATACAAACGCCATAATCAGGGCGCAGACAATATTGACAATGGCATATATCAGCATCGTTGTCTTCATGTCAATACTCATAGCGCTGCTCCCCTAAAATCCCTGTTCATCTCTGATAATCCAATAGGTCTGTCCATCTTTGAATGAGATTATACCAAAGATGCCGCAACACGAACATGTCAACTGATTCCTGGACACATTACTTTGGTATATGAACGAGGGGGGGGTATTAGTCCCTGGCGCAGGTATTTTACTGGTAATCATAAACTTTTAGTGATAAGCCGTCGTTTATAACTGACAAAGGGAGGTATGTAAATGCAAGCATATTGTATGACATGCCGCACCAAAAGGGAGATGAGCTATCCCAAGACAATAAAAACGGACAATGGTAAGCCGGCTATACAGGGTGTTTGTCCTAAATGTGGCTCCAAAATGTACCGGATAGCCAAGAGCTAAACGTACGGTTTGACCCGCCGCTAAGGGCCTAGACTCTTTGCCGGCTAAGACGCCACTTCATTACTATCCCCCCGATAATACAGGCCAACCCCGGTATTAAAACTATAGTGCAAAGGTAATAATCTGGTTTGTATGCCAGCCCGTATTCCGCACATCTAGCGGCCTCACTGGCTTCGTTAGCATATATTCCAGGGATTGAAGCCGCAATATAGGCCACACCTGAAACCAGGGCCACTAGCCACCAATGGCGCCATTTGGAAAGGAAGCCGCCGATCAGCAGTAGCAAGGCTCCAAGATCACCGACCCAGCTAAAAACGCCCAGACACATACCTCTAATGCCCACATTCGGACCGGCACAGGTATACAGTAATGGCAGCGATATTCCTATTATCGCAAAGCCTAACCAGCCGATAACATTTAAAAATACCTTTATGATAACTACTCCCTCAATTTGTTATCTTTTTCTGAGTTCGATTCGGATGAAGGCGCCCTGGGCCCTGAAATTGGCCTTTTTAAAGAGGCTTTGTTTAATCGCTTTCCCAATTTTGCCTGAGATAAAAACCTCCGTCTTATAGCCTACGTGTATTTTAGACCATAGCCTCTCTATGACTGCTAGCGGCAGCGGGATATCCTTTTCTATATCCAGGCTTCGCACTGTTTCTTCAAACTCCTCTCTGGTTGCGTCCTTGCGCCCGTCGAACAGCCAGGCTTGTCCTCCACGCTTGAGTATGCGGTATATTTCGTTGAAAGCGTTCAGCGGCTGTGATAGGTGATGAATGGTACCTGTGCTGACAACCAGGTCTATTGAATTATCCTCGAAGCCGGTGTCGTAGGCGGTTCTGATATTGAATTCGACCCTATTGCCAACCCCTGCCTTATCCGCGTTCCTCCTGGCTATCTTTATCATGTCTGGAGACATGTCGATGCCAAACAATTTAGCGTTTTTTACCTGTTTGGATATCTCTATCGGCAGTCGGCCGGGGCCGGTGCCAATATCGAGAATCTTACCCGATATGCCTCTATTCTTGATATCGGAAGCTATACGTTTAAACCACTTGGTAAAAATCCGGTTAGGGTACCTATCGAAAAGTCTGGTGAACGGCCATGGTATTTTCTCCGGCATGATCTGTAGCCCTAATTTTATTATTAGCCTAAGCTCATTTTAACACACCCTGGAGATATGAATATAAACTAAAGTCCACAGGAACCAGCTAAACCGAAACTCTGTTCCTTCGTTTTCTATATTAGAACGTTTTCAGGAGGAAAGCATGAAAAAAGAAATAAGAAATGCACTAAAAATTGGTGTTCCGTTTGTAGCGATTATGACTCTGGTGCTCAGTACGGCGCTTCCAGTTTTGGCAGATAACAGGTCAAAACCCGTTCCGACGCTACATGTGGTGCAGGGTGAGGTGTTGAGTATTACCTCGGACAATGCAACCTCAGACAACGCAACCATCGTTGTCAGGAATGGGAATAAACAGCCGGTTACTATAAAAGTGGACGCAAATACGAAGTATTTCATGGTTCCTACAGGTAAGGCCACTGCGGCTGCTGATAATGGAATAGCTAAATATCAAGTAGCGGAAATGAAGGCTAATAACGGGCAGTCCAAAAAACTTCAAGTAACGAAACAGCTAGAAGCGGTCAGTATTGCCAACTGCGGAAATGCTTCGGGTAAGGAAGCCCAGTTCTCTGACATAGAGGTTGGCGACAGGATAATTGCTTGGGTAAAAACCGCAGATAATCTGGCGACCCAGGTACTTATTATAAAGGCTCCGGCTATTCAGAAGGTCAGAGGCACTATTACCGCCATATCGGACAACTCTATTACGATTACTCCAGCCAATGACACTGCTGTAACCCTAACCTGGGACGTAAATACTCGATTTCTTCTAAAAGGCCTTATCTCGGTACAGACCGGGCAGTATGCGTCTGCGGTCTACAACAGAAATACCATGATCGCTTTGACCGCGGATGTTCAGGCCACCGCACCTGCTTCGGGAGAGAGTTCCGACTGATCAGCCCTTAGCTATGAACGACTTTTTATCCTCTTTGCAGATAACCTGAATTAAATTGCGGGCAGACAGAGCTGCGGAAGGCACACCACCTCCAGGCTCCACCCACTGCCCGCACATATAAAAGTCCTTGAGACCTGGCAGGGTTTTGCTCATGCTCATGCCAAAGGTTCTGGTGGTGATAAGCCAGCCTTCAAAGCTGGCACGCCAGTTGCCGGTGTATCGTTCCCAGGTCATGGGCGTGGCCACGTCGAGCATTTCAATTTGTCCTGCCAGACCCGGAAAACGCTGTTCGAGCAAATCTATTACCTGCTTGGCGACCTTCTCCTTTTCGGCTTTATAGCGTCTGGGATTTTGCTTCAGATTTTTCCAATAGTCGTAATCGGCATATAACTTCACATCCAATACAGTCTTGCCCGGCGGTGCCAGCGTTGGGTCAAAGTTGTAAATCTCCACGCCCAGAAGTTTTTCCTCCTTACCGGCGATTACCACCGGTTGTTTAAGATGATACAGCAGCAGGCGCGGTTCTCCCGCAAAAGAGAGGGCGACGCCAAGGCTAACCTGAATCAGGGGAGGAAAGAGAGGTAACTGCTCGTAATATTCGAGTATCTTTTCATCGGTATATCTTCCGTCAAGCATCTGGAAAATGGTGGTATGGCCATCGGCGGCGGAGACAACGATATCACCTCTGTGTTCCTTGCCATTGGCCAGCCGGACGCCAACAGCCCTATCATCGACAACGAGTATTTTACTTACGGGCGAATGGTAGTGAATCTTACCGCCCAGGCTCAGGTAACGCCTTTCGATAGACCTGGAAAATTCCAGCGAACCGCCTTCTGGGAATCCTGCCGCTTTCTGGCTCATCCAAGCCAGCGTCATCAGCGCCGCCATCATGGGAAAATCGGGGAGATTGAAGGTAAGAGGAAAGACCTGGCGCAGGAAGGGGTCGGTAAACTCTTTGGCAAAGTCTTGAATAGAAATTTTTTTCCAGGAATTCATTATCTTCAGAAAAGGAACCATCCTGGTCAGTAATTTAGCCCCGTCGAGCGGGCCATAGAGCTCGGGAGCCTTGTCGATGGGCATCTCGACTTTGGCGCACTCGCGAATCGCATTGGTAAATTTCTCGGTTACCTTCTTATCCTGCGGGGCGAGTTCCTTCATGTGCTGCTCGAGCTTATCGACGTCGGTATATACGATGAAGACCTTGTCTCCGGGACCCTCGATACGGATAAACTCGTTATGGTCGATTATGCGCGGTCCAGGTAGGGCACCCAGCTCCTGCCAGATGTTATAGAAATTGTTATTAGGGCTCGAGCCGACCAGCCAGTGCAGGCAGCCATCAATAATGTACCCTTTGCGTTTCCAGGAGGTGCAAAGGCCGCCTGGCTTCTTGTGCAATTCGAAAATCTCTGTATTGTAGCTGTTCATCTGGCCGTAGCAGCCTGCGGACAGGCCGGCAATTCCGGCTCCGATTATGATTATGGACTTTTTCATTTTTACTCCCTTAGGCAAGTAACTGCTTATTTATATTCCAGATCGAAATTGACTGAACCCTGCCAATCGATGCTCACCAGCTTACGATAGTGGACGGAATAGAGGTGCTTCGCCTTTTGAGGGTCGCCATGTACGGCCACAACTTCACCGCTAAAAAGAGTGTGGTCGCCGCATTCCAGCTGGGCTACTACCTTGCACTCATAAGCCGCCGTGACTCCCTCGATAATTGGCGGTTTGACTACTTTGGCAGGAGCTGCCTTGAGACCGGCGGCGGCGAATTTATCCATGTCCCGCCCTGACTTCCTTCCGCAGAACCAGGCAGCCTTAGCCTGCGCTTCTGACGGAAAGCAGACCACAAACTCTTTACAAGTTTGTAGACATTCGTGAGTATACCTGGGATGACCGATGGAGATGGCTATCATCGGCGGCTGCACGGAGGTGAAGGTCCACCAGGCGACGCCTATGACGTTTGGCTTACCCTGCCTGTCCACGGTGACGACCAGTGTGTATGGATACGGCGAACTCAGTTCGATGGCAGTGCTAAGGTCAATTTTCTCCATTAAAAAGCTCCTTTCGGGACGACTAAAAATTATTATATGGGCAGCTGCTTAGACTGGCAAAAAGGACATTAGCCGAACAAGCCTTTGATTGCGTTACGTTTATCAGCCCTTCTTGTCTATTTTGGAGCATTTCTAATTGATGATTTGTATGTAAGATAAACAAAGGGTGGCACGAGTAATTTGAACTTTTACGTGCACGCCTTTTTAGTATAACAGCCGCATTGACTAAGCTTACTTCCAGCCGGAGCGAGCTCCGCCTCCCATCATCATAGGTCCGATGGGCCAGTTGAAGCCCATAGTCATGACGGCATCGATGTCCTCAGGCTTTTCTACGATTCCTTCTTTAAGGAGCTTCTGCGCTTCTCTTACGGCAGCGAAATATACTCGATTTCCTATGAAGCCGGTATCGCCGGGTACGTCTTTGACGCGTACCGGAACTTTGCCCACTTTTTGACAGAATCCTACTGCAGTATCCATGGTTTCTTTTGAAGTTTCAGGAGTCCATGTGACTTCTACCACCTTCATAACAGGCACCGGGCTGAAGAAGTGTATGCCGCAGAATTTATCTTTACGGTTGGTTACCGCCGCTATATCACGGATAGTAAAAAATGAGGTGTTACTGGCAAAAATTACCTCCTTCTTAACGATACCGTCCAGCTCCTTGAATACCTTTAATTTAAGGTCTTTGTTCTCCATTTCCCCTGCGCCTCCTCCGCCGATGGCCTCAATAAGTATATCCACGTCCTTGAGGTCTTCAACCTTTGCAGTCCACTTTATGTTGGCGACTGCCTTGTCCATCTGCTCCTGGGTTATTTTGCCGCGGTCAAGTGCGCCCTTTAAGCCGAATCGACCGTTGACAATACCGTCTTTGGCCTTGGTCAAAATCTGGTCATTTAAATCGCGGGTGACAACCCTGTAACCGGCCAATGCGGCTACTTGAGAGATACCGCTTCCCATCACCCCGGCACCCACTACACCGAGAGTCTTGATGTCTTCCAGTTTCATGTGAACCTCCTTCTTTTTCTTGCGATAATTTGTTTTAGTGTGGTCACCGGTGCCAATTATATATCAATCTCATTGACCTAACAATCATAAAAATTGCAGGCAACTATCAAGAGCTAGTTAAATCCAATTCACAAGGACCACAAATACAATATTGATAAACAGGTGGATAATAAAGGCCGGCCAGTAGGAATTTCCACGATAAGCGATGTAACCAAAATAGATACCCGTTAAGATAGTGCTTATGGTCTCTATTTCAGGTTTTCCAAAATGAACAATTACAAAGGGGACCATTTGAATGAGAATGCTGCTTTCCTTCAGTTTTTCCTTTAGTCCGAAAAGGAGAAAGCCCCGAAATATAAATTCCCAGGCCAATAAGTACACAATAGTCTCTGGAATGTATTTGACCACGTTGAACTGCGGCATCGTGTAATATCTGGTAAATACGGGAATACGTGAGGCTATGTAGAGTATCGGTAAGGCCACAATAAACGTAACCACGACATAAAAACCCCATACCTTGAATTTGCCCAACTTCAGACCAAAATCCAGGGGATTTTTTCGTAAAATAATAATGGTAAGGATGGGAAACACTGCAAAATATATCAAAGAGCTAGTCCACGATGGCCCGATGGGATGATATCCGGCAAGTGTTAGAAAAAGAGTGGCTAAACCGATTATGACTATCTCACGGTAGTTTCTTCTAAAAAAGGAGGCAATCTCCTGCAGTTCTCTTTTGAACAATGTGCTCACATTATTTCTCACGGTTATTGATAACGGCTAGTGTAACGCGGCACGACTGTTAATATCAACATCTTGTTTAATAAGATACATTGTAATATTAATCTACATTAAATGCCGCAAAGCGCAGTATGCGTTGATTTGTTGCGAGCATTGACAGAGTCATAATCCCCTGTTATTATTTTTTCGCTCAGCGGCTTTAGCACAGAAAATGGCTTAGTGAAAGAGAGCTAATGTGCTGGTTGCAATAGAAACCACCCTTATCTATACCTTCCTGTTGGGTTCTCTTTATCTGTTAGTTTCACTTGGTTTTTCCCTGATATGCGGCGTACTTAGAATCTTTCACCTGGGCTACGCGTATATATTCACAGCCACGATTTATTTTACCTGGATGTTTATGACATTATTCGGTACGCCGCCGTATTCTACAACTGTGCTGATTATAGCCATCATTTGTATGCTGGCAGTGCAGGCTGGAATCGCCGTAGCCATATACAAGGGTTTAATCGTGCGCTATATCAGGCATGAGGAAATCATTATACTCGGGCTTCTCTTTGTGGCCATCATCGTTGAGCAGGCGGCGCTTCGTTTCTACCCCATACAGACCGGCGTCTATCTGGAAACCACGGTAATACCCGGTGTCAGCCAGATAGGACAGGTGACAATATCAAACCAACTAATATTCGCGGCCATACTGGGAATAGTAATAACGGGACTATTCGTCCTATTTTTCCTGAAGACGAGATTAGGATTAGCTGTACGAGCTATTTCTTACGATATATATAGCAGCCGGTTGATGGGCATACAAGTCCAGAGGGTATTCATGTTCGTCATGGTGCTGACCCTCATTCCGGTAATAGCGGCCACGCTGGCCATCGCCCCTATCTGGGCAGTGGACCCGTACATGGGGTGGGGATACATGTCAATTGCCATACTGGTCAGCGTGCTCGGAGGACTGGGTAACATCAAGGGTACCATAATAGCCAGTTACATAATAGGCTTCGTTCACTCGATTGTAGGCTTTGCTATTAATCAGCCTGTGTATATGGGTCTGGCAGCACTGGTTGTTGTCTTAATAATGTTGATTGTCAGACCTCAAGGAATAACCAAAAGCGAGACTGTGTGGTGAACTAAATGGAATTCGAGTTTAAGCGAGAGCGACTGGTACTGCACGCCGGTGGCCAGAAATGGGAATGGCGTATTGAGCCCAGATACTGGCGGAATCCCCTGATATATATTGGTATACTAATTGCGGCGCCAGTTATCGTGTACTTTATATATCCACCCCTTCTGCCTACGATTATAGAGGCTAACCTGCTGGCGGCCATAGCCATACCTCTAGCCCTGATGACTATGAGCACCGGTCGTATGAATTTTGGGCCCCAGTTCTATATCGGTATCGGGGGATACACAGCAGCACTGCTCAGCATTCATTTTCATCTCAATCCGGGTTTGACAATGGTTGCTGCAGCCCTGGGCGGCCTGGTATTTGGTTTTCTTATGAGCCCTCTGGCTATCATCTCCGGTGGCCTGTACTACAGCCTGTTAACGCTGCTTTTCCCCCTGTTATTCATAGAAGCCACCCTTATTTTCAGTGACCTGTTCAAGGGGGATACCGGCCTGTCCGGTATAGCACCGCTGGTCTCCACCGGCATTTTCAGCTTGAACCTGCTTATTTACGCCTTCATTTCGCTGGCCATAATGCTGGTCTACCTGTTTGCCATAGATAAGATTTTCAGGTCCAGGTATGCCATACAGATGGCGGCTATCAACGATGATGAGGAAGTGGCAAGCAGCATCGGTGTTAATGTGAATAAAGTGAAGATTCTCGGTTTTACTATAGCCGCGACACTGGTAGCCGTGGTGGGCTGGTTTTATGCCCACTATTATCAGGCGTTTTCCGGGCAGGTTTTTCTACCCCTGTCGTTCATGCTGAAAATATTCATGGTGACAATGCTGGGAGGGCGAACGCAGATATACGGATGCGTTATTGGCGGCTATTTCATCGCATTTTTAGAGATGATATTGATACGGACTACCGGGGACATGTCGCCGGTCCTGTTCCCCATAATACTGTTAATACTGCTTCTGGTATTACCCGAAGGTCTGTTCGGGCTCTACCGTAAGCGTCATTATCGGGAATACATGCCGACCCTACGTTTCAGGAGATAATTGGTGGCTGAGATACTTAAAGTTTCAAACGTGTCAAAGCACTTTGGCGGCTTAACTGCTGTCAACGATGTCAGTTTCTCCATCAATGAAGGTGAAACTGTGGGGCTAATGGGTCCAAATGGGGCGGGAAAGACGACGCTGGTCAATATGATATGCGGCAGCTATGGTGTTGATTCAGGTAAGATTGAGTTTTTAGGTAAGGATATTACCAGGCTGCCGCCGTGGAAGCGGTGTAAGCTGGGAATATGCCGGACATACCAGATACCGAGGCCATTTCCTGAACTCACCGCGTTGGGTAGTGTTGTTGTTAGCGCACTTCACGGGAAGGACAGACCAAATAGAAGCCTTGAAGACGCGTATATGGAGGCGACTCTTTATCTGGAATTTGTCGGTTTATTTAGCAAGAGAAATGTACTGGCACGTGACCTTACGTTGTTCGAGATGAGAGGCTTGGAGCTGGCCAGAGCGCTGGCAACGCAGCCGAAGCTCATCTTCGTCGATGAGGTCATGGCCGGGCTAAATCCAGGCGAAGCTGAAAAAGCGGTTAGGTTAATAGAACATGCCAAAGACCAGTTCGGCGTGACTGTGTTGTGGATAGAGCATGTAATGGCTGTTTTGATGAGGGCGGCTGAACGGGTGATAGTATTGCACTACGGCGAAAAGATTGCCGAAGGCCCGCCGAAAGAAGTGGCGGATAATCCATTGGTCATCGAATCTTATCTGGGCAGAGGTTAGATGCTTGAAGTAAAAAACCTCAATGTATCTTATGGCGTCACTCCGATATTGCGTGACGTGAGCCTGAATGTTAAACAGGGTGAAGTAATAGCGCTACTGGGTTCAAATGGAGCCGGTAAAACGACACTGGTAAATACCATAATGGGGATGCTGAAGACCGAATCGGGCGAAATTATCTTCGAGGGCGAGCATATCGAGAATATGCCTCCGCACGAGATCGTAAAGAGGGGTATTTCCCAGGTGCCCGAAGGCAGGAAGATATTTCCTTATATCAGTGTCGGGGACAACCTGTTTCTTGGTGCTTATTCTAATGAAGCTTGGCATAAAAAAAACGAATCAGTAGAATGGGTTTATGATCTGTTTCCCCTATTAAAGGAGAGACAGAATATGCCGGCAAGGACGTTAAGCGGTGGTGAACAGCAAATGCTGGTTATCGGCAGGGGACTAATGTCTCAGCCCAAGTTAATGATGGTGGACGAGCCGTCACTTGGTTTAGCTCCAAAGCTACTGTCCGAAGTGTACCAGATACTGGCTCGTCTTAGAGAAGAAAAAATAACTGTTTTACTTTCAGAGCAGAACGCACGCCAGGCGTTAACGATTTCGGATAGGGGTTATGTGTTGGGAAATGGAAGGGTGGTTCTGGCGGATTCGAGTGATAGATTGCTGGATAGCGAGCTGATAAAAGAGGCATATCTTGGCAGGTAAAGCTGAAGACTATTTTTCTTACACCAAAAAGCTGTTCGACCCGGCTAAGATAAACGAAAAGCCTGAGGTGTTCAAGGGCATCAAAGTTCTTGACTTCTCACATGTCATATTTGGACCTGTGGCTACCAGGATACTGGCGCAGTACGGTGCCGAAGTGTTTAAGATAGAGATGCCTTTTGTAGGTGACCTGTGGAGGTTTGGAGTTTACTGGGGCAAGTTCTGGAAACACTCCAATGCGGTCTTCCATTTTTTACACTACAATAAATATTTCCTGTCAGTTAATTTGAAGCAGCCTAAAGCGAAGGAACTGATTTATAAATTAGCCGAACAGGCTGATGTGGCTGTTGA
>Ga0153916_10001792_pt1 | contig 15589 bp, 15 predicted proteins | sample Opewatmetagenome_FD_109642 | JGI IMG/M metagenome (GOLD analysis project Ga0153916, IMG submission 109642) | Freshwater wetland microbial communities from Ohio, USA - Open water 3 Core 3 Depth 4 metaG | ecosystem: Environmental > Aquatic > Freshwater > Wetlands | place: USA: Ohio, Lake Erie...
ACCGGCGTTTATGGCGATTGCCAGGGCGCATGGGTCACGGAAGACCGGCCGGCACGCCCCCAGGCGGACCGGGCCAAGCGGCGTTTGGCGGCGGAAACGGCGCTGCGCCGGTGGGGCGAGACCCATGACGTCCCCGTCGTCATCCTGCGCGTGCCCGGCATCTACGGCCCGGGACGTCTTCCGGAAGAACGTCTGCGCTCCGGCGAGCCGGTGCTGCGCGAAGCGGAGTCTCCCTTCAGCAACCGCATCCATGCCGACGATCTGGCGCGCGCCTGTCTCGCCGCCGCACGTCGAGGCAAGGCATCGGCTATCTATAACATCTGTGACGGGCACCCGACCACGATGACGGATTTTTTCAACCGTGTGGCCGATCTGCTGAAACTGCCACGCCCCCCGGCGATTACCCTGGAGCAGGCACGGCGCCAGCTGGGTGCGGGAATGCTTTCGTATCTGGCGGAATCGAAGCGGCTCGATAACCGGCGCATGCGCGAGGAGCTGGGTGTCGAACTGCATTATCCAACGCTTGTACGCGGGTTGCCGAGTTGTTTGGAGGGCATGAAGACCAGCCCGCATGATGCAAGTGAAATCGGAGGCCGAGCCGGGTCGAAGTAACGGTTTGAGCAGACGACAAGAGTTGACCTATCCTGCTACCGCCTTGCCCCTGCCGGGCTTGAAGCGGTTGTCGGCGAGCCAGCGAACCAGTTCTTCCGGGGGGACCGGCTTGCTGATGTAATACCCCTGGACGATGTCGCAGCCGAGTTTTTCCAGGACAGACAAGGTTTCCATGTCTTCCACGCCTTCGGCCACAACCCTGAGGCCCAGCGTATGCGCCAGGTCAATCGTGGCGCGCACAATCGAGGCGTCGCTTTCATCTTTCGTCATATCAATCACAAAGGACTTGTCGATTTTGATGACGTCCACCGGAAGGCGTTTGAGGTAGGACAGCGATGAATAGCCCGTGCCGAAGTCATCGATGGCAAGACCTAGTCCGATATTGTCGAATCCATCCAGAACCTGCTTGGCTTTGGCCGGATCCAGCATCATGGCGCTTTCGGTTATCTCCAGATGTATGTGGTCAGGAGGAATCTTCAGCGCGCTGAGCATGTTGGAAATATGAGCGGGAAGGCGGGCGTCATGCAGATTCCGGGCAGACAGGTTGATGGCGATGGTTAGATGGATCCCCGTTTTCCGCCAGATGTTGTACTGATGGAGCGCCTTATTCAGCACCAGCTCGGTGAGCATGGAGATAAGGCCGTTCATTTCAGCGAGTGGTATGAATTCGTCAGGTGGAATGAAACCCCTTTGCGGATGGCGCCAGCGCAACAGCGCCTCGACACCGGTGACCGCGCCGGACATCAGGTCCACCTGCGGCTGGTAATACAACGATAGCTCGCCGTTTTCGATGGCATGACGGAGTTCACCCTGCAAGGTGAGCCGGTTCAGGCTGTTGGTATCCGACTCTGTCGTGTAGATCATGAAACCGCTGCACTGCTGTTTGGCCTGATACATCGCCACATCCGCGTGCCGGATGAGGTCGTCGGCATTATTGCCATGATCCGGATAAACCGCGATGCCTACGCTTGCCTTGACATCAATATCGATACCATTGATTTGATAGGGCGGTTCCAGCGCCTTGAGCGCCTTTGCGGCAAGCAGTGTAGCCTGTTGTGCATCGCCGGCAGGCAACAGCAGGGCAAACTCGTCGCCGCCCAGCCGCGCCACCGTGTCGGTGTCGCGCAGCGCCTCGCGCAGACGCTTGGCTGTTTGTACGAGTATCTGATCGCCGCTTTGGTGCCCCAGGGCGTCATTGATCTCCTTGAACCGGTCAAGGTCCATAATCAGCAACGCCACGGTCTTCTGCGCGCGATGCCACAGGTTGATGGCCTGTTGGAGACGGTCATAGAGCAGATTACGGTTCGGCAGGCCGGTTAGTTCATCGTGCAGTGCCTGGTGCAGTATGGCGGCGTTGTGTTTTTCCTGGCGCTTTACGAAAAGACCGGCAATGATCAGACCTCCCCAAACGGCGATCCAGACGGCTATGACGCCAGCGGCGATTATTCGCGCACTAAGTGTTTTCAGGGGTGAAGTGACGTGGTGGTTAAGTTGGTGGAGCGTGAGTAGCGTGTAGGGACTTGAATCGATCTTTGCCGCAATCCACAGGTACGATTCGCCACTCAGATCGATCCGTCCGCCGGTTTCACCGGCTGATATTCGTTTTATCAACGGGACGTACATGTCGCTGTCGAGGGGTATCGCGCTGGTCGAGGACATGGTTGGCCGAAGCCCACCAGACTCGCTTTTGCTGAGCACCAGGTTAATGTCTTCCCCCGGTTCTGCGGTATGCAGCCATTCCTCCCAGCGAATGGCTCCGTTCCGCGCGACCATTGTCGCGGCCTGATCTTTCAGTGGGAACTGGAGAAGCCCGATCTCCTTGTCGACCTGGTTATCGATGGCAATCTGATATGCGATTGCCCCAAAGAGAACGACAATGAGCAGCGTAAAGCCGACAAACGACAGCACTAGCCACGTGCGCAACTTCATGGCGCTGGAGGCTTACGCCTGGCTTTTGGGACAGGTACTGATACCGGCAAGGGTATAGGCAGGGCAGACGCCTATGATAGTGACGATGCCGTTGAAAATGCCCAGTATCCCTACAAGGCTGGAGATGAGAGTTTGTCCGATCAAGGCGGTATCGATGAATCCATAATAAATCATGATAGCGGTGACGACGGTCCGGATAGCGCGATCGATGCCACCAATGTTGCGGTATTTCTTGATGTCCATGTGAGCTCCCCGAGCAAATATTGTAGTTTGCTGACAGCGTGCGACGGTTCTGGACGCACGCAGATAAAGCTTAGTACAGAATAAAGCGGCTGGAAGGCCGTGCAGAATCGGACAAATCAGGAAAAACCCTGAAATATCCGCTCAGTTTGAGGGGGTGCAGAGGGCAGGTCTAGGTCAGCGCCAAGGTATTGATCTTGGCGGCGCAGATAAAGTCGTTTTCCGACAATCCTTTGACGCTGTGTGTGCTGAAACGCACCAAACAACGGTTATAGCCTACCTCCAAGTCCGGGTGGTGGTCTTCGCGGTGGACGATGAAGGCTACCGCGTTCACGAACGCTATCGTCTCGTAATAGTTTTTGAACTTGAAGATGCGGTCGAGTTCGGTGGCGGCGGCATTGATCGACCAGCCCGGCGCCTGCTGGAGCAGCACGGTGGCCTGCTCGCGCGAGAGCGGAGGCGTTCCCGGCGCGCGGGGCTTGCAGGCTTTGCTCGGCAGGTCGGTCATCGGCACTACTTGAACTTATAGTAGGTTTCGTTCAGGTACTTCACCAGATCGCGGCGCTGTTCGGCGCTGAATTTCACGCTGGTCTGGTGACTGCAGCCGCTGATCTGCTCCGTCAGGCCGTCCAGAGAGGTCACGTGTCGATCCTTGCGTGTGTATACCTCGTCCTTGTGGCACGAGAGGCAATTGGCGTCATGCAGTTTCTTGCCGCTGGCGGCATCGCCCTGAGGTGAGGCGGCCTGTGCGGAAACCGAAAGGATAGCGGCGGCGATAAACAGCGGAAATGATTTGGTCATGGCTTCTCCTTGCTGACGTAATTCAGAATCTTCCCATCAAATGCGCGATGCGCAGGCTCGCGGGCGGGTGGGAATCGTAAAAGGCCGAGTGCAGCGGATCGGGCGTCAGGGTGCTCGCGTTTTCCTTGTAGAGTTTCACCAGCGCGCTGACGAGATCGCGGGCATCGGTCTGCTCGGCCGCGAAGCTGTCGGCTTCGTATTCATGCCGGCGCGAGCTCCAGGCAAACAGCGGCTGGAGAAAGAAGGTAAAGACCGGACCGGCGATCATGAACAACATGAGCGCGGCATGGGTTGAAGGCTGTGTCATGCCGAGACCGGAATAGAACCACGGTTGCACCATGAGCCAGCCGAGCAGGGCGAGCCCCACGAGGCTCATGCAGAAGGTGAAGAGCAGGCGCTTGATGACATGACGGCGTTTGAAGTGGCCCAGCTCGTGCGCGAGCACGGCCTCGATTTCATTGTCGCCGAGATGATCGAGCAGGGTGTCAAAAAAGATGATGCGCTTGGCCTTGCCGAAGCCCGTGAAGTAGGCGTTGCCGTGGGCGCTGCGCTTTGAACCGTCCATGACGAAAATGCCCTTCGAACGGAAACCGGTGCGCTTGAGCAGGGCCTGAATGCGCTCGCGCGTGGTGCCGCCTTTGAGCGGCGTGAATTTATTGAACAGCGGGGCGATCAGAGCGGGATAGGCCCAGACCATGATCAGGGTGAAGGCGGTCCACAGCAGCCAGACATATACCCACCAGAGAGCGCCGGCCGACTGCATCAGCCACAGGACGGCGAGCACCAGTGGCGTGCCCAGCACCAGCATCAGCAGGGTTTTCTTGATGAGGTCGGCGAAGAACAGTCCCAGCGTGGTCTTGTTGAAGCCGAAGCGGTTTTCGAGCACGAAGGTCTGGTAGATGGCGAGCGGCAGGTCGAGCAGGCCCATGATCAGAAACGTGCTCAGCATGAAGGCCGTTCCGGTGGTGAGCCACTCCCAGCCAAACCCGCGCCACAGCCGGTCAAGCCATTCGAGCCCGCCGCCCACGGTCCAGAGGCACAGCAGGGCAGCGCCATAGACGTCTTCGATACGCCCAAGGCGGGTATGGGCAATGGTGTAGTCCGCGGCTTTCTTGTGATCCTTCAGCGCGATCGTTTTCCGGAAAGCGGCCGGCACGGATTTACGGTGTCTGGCCACGTAGCGGATATGGCGTGTGGCTAGCCACAGTTCCGTCAGCAGCGACAGGGCGAGCAGGAACAGAAATATCGTAGTAAAGGTATTCATGAGCATATATTATTCATGAGCATATATTATGACAGGACGCGCGCAGTGGGGTTTCCAGTATTCATGACAGGATGAACGAAGTAGGTCTTTTTTTGATGTTATCATTGCATCAGTCAAGAATGTATTAAATCCGGAGAAAACGCATGCCACAAGCCCCCAACGGGTCGCAGGACAGTAACGCTCTGATTTGGATAGACCTGGAAATGACAGGGTTAAACTCGGATACCGACCGGATTATCGAAGTCGCGACCATTATCACGGACAGCGAACTGAATATTGTGGCCGAAGGCCCGGTGATGGCGGTACACCAGTCCGATGCGCTACTCGCGGGCATGGACGAGTGGAATCAACGTACCCACGCCGGGACAGGCCTGATCGAACGGGTGAAACAGTCAACGTGTTCCGAGGCCGAGGCCGAGCGGCTCACGATCGAGTTCCTCCAGAAATACGTCCCGAAGAACAAATCGCCGATGTGCGGCAACAGCATCTGCCAGGACCGGCGCTTTCTCGCGCGCACCATGCCGCAGCTCGAGGCGTGGTTCCATTATCGCAATCTGGACGTGAGCTCGATCAAGGAACTCGTCAAGCGCTGGAAGCCGGGCATCTGTGCCGGGTTGGTGAAGAAAAACACCCACAAGGCAATCGATGACATCCGTGAGTCAATTGATGAGCTGAAGTACTACCGGGAACATTTTTTTGTTAAATAGACTGTATTAGTCCTCTCACTTCCGACGGAAAGGTAAAGCGTAATCGCCTAAAAGGCTGTAACAGGCTGAGGATTAATCTGCACGCATGCGCTGGAGCCTTAGCGCCCACACTACAGAAGATGCTACAGCAAACATAAGCATGCTCAATCCCATGTAGTACAGAATTGACGTGTTGTCTCCCCCTTCAAGAACTGCGTTCATGGCGGTAGCAGCCGCGACAGCAGTGATTATGTTAACGACCGCCAACGATCTTATGTTAAAAGTTGCCAAAGTTTTCCCGCTTAAAAGCAACTCAATGGGGTTCAGTATCATTGTTGCGATAGCGAACAGGAGAGCCACTGTGGCAAATCCCCATTTCTTCCACAGAACGGGTGCGGGTTTCATTGTGTCAATCAGAGGAACGGATGAAATACCGGTGATACGCGCCTTTGTTACAAACTGAGGCCGCCCACCGGATGTGATCACGGATAAGGTAATTTTATCTTTCGGATTTAACAGCAGTGGCTTTAGTCGGACTGTTTTTTTATCCCACGAAATTTCTGCTTCAATGTCATCAGGCGCTTTTGCAGTCACGCGAGCACGGGCAACACTTGCATCAGCTAGCAACCGAACTTCCAGTGGCGCCTCAAAATCAGAGGTAACAATGGGCTTCTCGCCGTCGTTGGAGAATTGGAGGACTGAAAGGAAAGATCCTACAACTGGCTTGCCATCGATTAAAACTTGAAGGCCCCGCACAGACTCTTTGTCCGTTGGCTCAAGAGATACTTGAGATTGTACGTACACAGATACCGACTTTCCATGGTGGTCAATACGCCACAACCATATCGTCACGACTACGCCAGCGACGGCGACAAACAATGACAGTATATATTTCCAATCGGTGAGAATGCGGCTGGGCATGGCTGGTATATCCTTAATGTTTAAATATGAACAATTATGTCAGTGTTTCCCTGTATGCCGCCATTCCTAAATAGTCAGGGATTCTGCCGCTCAAGCGCCCACAGCACATGTTCCCTTACCATCTCAGACGGATGTTCCGCACGGGTCTGTAACGCACCGATAACGGCTTCATGTTTCGGTGCATTGCCCAGCGCCACGGCGATATTCCGCAGCCAGCATTCGTAGCCGATCCGCCGGATGGCGGAACCTTCAGTGTGTCTCAGAAATTCTTCCTCGGTCCATGAAAAGAGTTCGGTCAACTCCGGCGCATCAAGGCCATGGCGTGGCGCGAAGTCGGATTCGCTGGATGGCTTGGCAAAGTGGTTCCACGGGCAGACAAGCTGGCAGTCATCGCAGCCGTAGATGCGGTTGCCGACCAGCGACCGCAGTTCCACGGGAATGGGTCCGCGCAGTTCGATCGTGAGGTAGGAAATGCAACGGCGCGCATCGAGTTGATACGGTGCGACAATCGCCTGGGTCGGGCAGATATCGAGGCAGGCGTGGCAGGTGCCGCAGTGGTTCGGCGACGGTTGATCCGCCGGCAGCGGCAGGTCGGTGTAGAGTTCACCGATGAAAAACCATGAGCCAGTGTCCTTGTCGATCAGGTTGGTGTGTTTGCCGATCCAGCCCAGCCCGGCCTTTTCGGCGAGGGCTTTTTCCAGCACCGGCGCGCTGTCCGTGAAGGCGCGGTAACGGAACGGCCCGACCTGCGCCTGGATGCGATCTGCCAGCTTCTGCAGGCGGTGACGCAGAATCTTGTGATAGTCCCTGCCCAGGGCATAGCGTGAGACGAAGCCCAGCTCCGGGTGGCGCAGCACGGTTTCGCTGTCGATGGCCATGCCGGGCAGATAATCCAGACGCACCGAGATGACGCGCAGAGTGCCGGGCACGAGCTCCTCCGGATGGCTGCGGCGCGAGCCATGCGCCTGCATGTACGCCATTTCCCCATGCCGGCCCTGGTCCAGCCAACTCAAGAGGTGGGTCTCGGCTGCGCTCAGGTTGGTATCGGCGATGCCGACTTGCTGAAAGCCAAGCTCGCGGCCCCAGGCCTTGATGTCGGCGGTGAGGCGCGCGAAATCCACATTCGAGTTTTGTGCTGAGTGCATGAGGCTCTATCATATACATAGATAACAAAAGGACGAATCCATGAACCTCCCCGAGGCCCTTTATTCCGCCAACCAGGTGCGCGAGCTCGACCGGATGGCCATTGCAGAACATGGCATTCCCGGCCATGTGCTGATGCAGCGTGCGGGTGCGGCGGCATTTCTGCTTTTGCGCCCGCACTTTCCCCGTGCCCGCCGGATTGCGGTGGTTTGCGGCCCCGGCAACAACGGCGGGGATGGTTTTGTATTGGCGCGTCTGGCCCATGAGGCGGGCATGCTGACGCAAGTCATGAGCGTGGGTGAGGTATCCAAAACGAAAGGTGATGCGGCGGCGGCGCGCCAGGGCTGCGAGACCGCGGGCGTCACGATCCGGAATTTTGACGCCAACCTCCTCGCGGAAAACGACCTGGTGGTCGATGCCTTGCTCGGTACCGGTCTTGAGCGCGAGGTGGAGGGCGAATGGCGCGCGGCCATCGAGGCCGTCAATCGCAGCCGACTCCCGGTGCTAGCACTCGACATTCCTTCCGGTCTGCATGCCGATACCGGACAGGTGATGGGTGCCGCTGTGCGTGCCCAGGCCACGCTATCCTTCATCGGCCTTAAGGCCGGCCTGTTTACCGGCGCCGGGCGGGAACAGGCGGGGGAAATATTCTTTGACGATCTTGGTGTGCCCTCGGCCATCTACGCCAAACTGATCCCGTTTGCGCATCGCCTGACGGAAAGATCCTTGCAGGGGGTGTTGTCGAAACGACTGCGCCATGCCCACAAGGGAAATGCCGGCCACGTGCTGGTCATCGGTGGCGATAAAGGCATGCCGGGCGCGGTCCGGCTGGCCGGCGAGGCGGCCTATCGCGCCGGCGCCGGGCTGGTAACACTGGCCACGCATCCCGACCATGCGGCGTTGGTGAATGTGTCGCGGCCGGAATTGATTGTGCATGGGGTGGCCTCGGCGCAGGAGCTGCGCCCGCTGGTCAAGCGCGCGGACGTGATTGCCCTCGGTCCGGGGCTGGGGCAGGGCGATTGGGGACGGGCACTTCTGAGTGCGGCGCACGAGACTGGTTTGCCGATGGTGGTCGATGCCGATGGCCTGAACTGCCTCGCGGCCGATCCATCGATGCGCGACAACTGGATACTGACGCCGCATCCCGGCGAGGCGGCGCGCCTGCTGGGCATGACGGTCGAGGAAGTGCAGGCCGACCGGTTTACTGCCGCGCATGAGATCACGGCCAGTTTTGGCGGGGTGTGTGTGTTGAAGGGCTCCGGCACACTGGTCGCCTCCTTATATGATGGGTTGGTCGAGGTCTGTGACCGCGGCAACCCCGGTATGGCCAGCGGTGGCGTGGGCGATGTGCTGACGGGCGTGCTGGCGGCACTCATCGCCCAGGGGCTGGATATCAAGAAGGCGGCGCGCCTTGGCGTGTGGGCGCATTCTGTGGCGGGTGACGAAGCCGCGGCGGCGGGCGGAGAGATCGGATTGCTGGCCTCGGACCTCCTACCTTATATACGAGCGCACTTGAGCCGCCTGGCCGATGATGCCGGACATTGAATTGGAAGTGCCCGAGGTGGGCGACAGGGAGGCCTTGGGCGCCCGCATGGCAGCGAGGCTTGGCAAGGTACGGCTGATCTATGTGCATGGCCCGCTGGGCGCCGGCAAGACCACGCTCGTGCGCGGAATGCTGCGCGCACTGGGGCACGCGGCGGCGGTGAAAAGCCCGACCTTCACGCTGGTGGAACCGTATGAGCTGCGCGGCCACCGGATCTATCACTTCGATCTCTATCGCCTGGACGACCCCGAAGAACTGGAATTCCTCGGGATGCGTGACTATCTTCACGGAGACGGGGTATGTGTGGTGGAATGGGCCGAACGCGCGCAAGGCGTTTTGCCACCTCCGGACATAGACGTTATGATTCAGGCTACCGAGAAGGGACGCATGGTGCGAATCGCAGCACATACCGACAGCGGCAACGCCTTATTGAATGCCCTCCGATGAGAGCGGTGCGCCTTTATCTATCTCTTTTTCTCCTCCTGATCCCGGCGGCTTCCTGGGCCGGCGAGGTTGCTGTGCAGCATCTGCGCCTGTGGCGCGCTCCGGACCACACACGACTGGTGTTCGACACCAGCGGCCCGGTGGAACACCGCCTGTTCCTGCTTCAGGATCCCCAACGCATCGTCATCGATATCGAGAATGCCCGCATACAGGGGCTGTTGCCGGAGCTGGATACCAGCGGTTCGCTGATCGCGGCGGTGCGCACCGGCAAATCGGAGTCCGGCGCGCTTCGTGTCGTCATCGATATCAAGGGTGAAACCAAGCCGCGCAGCTTTGCGCTGAAGCCGGCCGGCGAATACGGCCACCGTCTGGTGGTCGATCTCTATGACCCCAAGGCAGTGGAAGAAGAGACTCCCAAGACAGAGGAATCGAAGCCGGCCGCGCCGACGCCGGGTAAGACAGCGCCCAGCAAACCCGTGGCGCGGGAACTGATCGTGGCGATCGACGCCGGCCACGGCGGCGACGATCCGGGCGCTACAGGACGGCGTTACCGCACGCGCGAGAAGGATGTCACGCTCGCCATCGCGCAGGAGCTGGCGAAACTCGTGGAACAGGCGCCGGGCATGCGCCCGATACTGATTCGCAACGGCGACTACTACGTCGGGCTGCGCGAGCGCTTCAGCAAGGCGCGCCGGCAGCGCGCCGATGTGTTTGTCTCGATCCATGCGGATGCGGTACCGGGCCGGCAAGCCCATGGCTCCTCGGTGTATGCGCTGTCGGAGAGGGGCGCGAGCAACGCCATGGCCAGGCAACTGGCCGACAAGGAAAATGCCTCGGACCTGATCGGTGGTGTAAGCATTAATGACAAGGACGATATGCTGGCCAAGGTGCTGCTCGACCTGTCCCATAACAGGACGATACAGGACAGCGTGAGTCTGGGTGACGATGTGCTGGCGGAGTTGCGGCGCGTAGGGCCGGTGCACATGAGCCATGTGGCGCAGGCGGGTTTTGCCGTGCTCAAGTCACCCGACGTTCCCTCGGTGTTGGTGGAGACGGCTTTCATTTCCAATCCCTCCGAGGAAAAGAAACTGCGTACGCCCGCCTTCCAGCAACAGTTGGCCAAGGGAATCTTTCAGGGCATCAAACGTTTTCTCGCGCGCACGGCCACGACACGAACACCAACGGTGGAAGCGAACAACGAACCGCGCGAGCCTTCGCCGCGTGAGCATGTCGTGCGCCGGGGCGAGACCCTGGCTTCCATCGCGCGACAGTACAACATCCACGTCGACGCGCTGCGTTTCCTCAACGATCTGCGCGACAACGACCCGCCGGTGGGTCTCAGGCTGCGCATCCCGTCACGGAGCAGCGACAGTTGAAACCAGCCGTGAATAATTCAAAAATATTATTTCCCTCCGCAAAGGGTTTCCCTGTTGCGGCCCAGGGTGCAACAAAACCCGTTGCACCCGTTCGGCGGCACGAATGTTCACTGAACATTCGTGAAAACTCCGCCTCACCCTGCGCGTCTTTGCGGCAAATAATCATATCAATCAGACTTTAGAGTAAGGAGAAATCTGGTGGCTGCACAGCGAATCACGAAATGGACCATTTGGGTATTGGTGCTCGTATTTGGTTTAGCCGCCTGCGGAAAGAAAGAGGCGGCAACCCAGGGCGCGGGAGGCGAGACGGTGATCAAGATCGGCTCGGCCGCACCGCTCACCGGACCGCAGGCCCAGTTGGGCAAGGACAATGACAACGGCGCGCGCCTTGCCATCGAGGAAATCAATGAGGCTGGCGTGATGCTCGGCGGCAAGAAAGTGAAGTTCATGCTGGTGAGCGAGGACGATCAGGCCGATCCCAAGACCGCGACCATTGTGGCGCAGAAGCTGGTGGATGCGCAGGTCAAAGGAATTATCGGCCATCTGAATTCGGGCGCGTCGATCCCGGCCTCGAAGGTTTATTCCGACGCCGGCATTCCGCAGATCTCTCCTTCCGCCACGGCGATTGCCTACACGGCGCAGGGGTTCAAGACAGCATTCCGCGTAATGACCAACGACCGCCAGCAGGGCAAGGTGCTGGGTGAATATGCGGTGAAAAAGTTGGGCGCAAAAAAAATCGCCATCATCGACGATCGTACGGCTTACGGGCAGGGCCTGGCCGACGAGGTCGAAGCAGCCGCGAAGGCGTCTGGAGGTAATGTGGTGGCACGTGAATACACCTCGGACAAATCCACCGACTTCAATGCGATTCTCACCGTGATCAAAGGCAGGCAACCGGATGTGGTGTTCTACGCCGGTATGTATCCGCAGGCCGTACCCATGGCGAAACAGATGCACAGTCTCGGTCTCAAGGCCAGATTCATGGGCGCCGATGGTGTCCAGACGGCGGACTTTGTGTCGCTGGCCGGCGCCGATGCGGAAGACACGGTCGCCTCGTCTCCGGGTTTGCCGCTCGAGAGCATGCCCGGCGGCAAGGCTTTCAAGGAGAAATTCAACGCCAAGTACGGCGTCATCCAGAATTACGCGCCCTATGCCTATGATGCGACCCAGACCATGGTCGAGGCCATGAAAAAAGCGGATTCCGCGGAACCCGCGAAATATCTGGCGGAGTTGCCCCGTATTCAGCGCGTGGGTGTCACCGGGAACATCAGCTTTGACGAGCGGGGCGACATTCGCGGCGGCGCCATCACCCTATATAAGGTGAAGAATGGCAAGTGGGAAGTCCTGGAAACAGTATCGGGGGATGCCAGCGTCACAGCGCCGGCACAGAAGAAATAGCCACCCCCACGGCACTATTCTTTGGTCTTTGAGGTAAAGTCAGGCTGACCCGCAAGGTTGCCTGACTTTATTTTTGTGTTCGCAGGCCACTTCTGATGAATTTTTAGCGATGCCTTGCCGATTCGACGCATGCCGAGGAGACGATAACTCTTGGACATCTTCACCCAGCAGCTGATCAACGGGCTTGTCCTCGGCAGCATCTATGCGCTGGTGGCCCTGGGCTACACCATGGTCTATGGCATCCTCGAACTCATCAACTTCGCGCATGGCGAAGTGACGATGGTCGGGGCAATGATTTTTCTTGCCGTCATCGGGGCGCTGATGGGAAGTGGCGCCGGACTTGATGGAATGACCATCGTGGGGCTTGGGCTCGGGGCCGCCATGGTGGCGTGCATGGCGCTCGGGTTTGTCATTGAACGCATTGCCTATCGTCCGTTGCGCCGCGCTCCCCGGCTGGCCGCCCTGATCACGGCCATCGGCGTGTCGATCGTCCTGCAAAATCTCGCCATGCTCATTTGGGGTAAACAGTACATCACCTTCCCGCCGCTGCTTGCGATCGTGCGCTACGATGTCGGCGGGGCGGTCATCACCAACCTTCAGATATTCATCGTTGCCCTGTCGGGCGTGCTCATGGCGGGGCTGCTCGTGCTCGTAAAGAGAACCGGTCTCGGGCGGGCGATGCGCGCCACGGCACAGTCGCCGGAGATCGCCGGCCTCATGGGCATCAACACCAACACCATCATCTCGCTGACTTTTGTTATCGGCGCGGGGCTGGCCGCGGTCGCGGGTGTCATGGTCTGCACCTATTATGGCCTGGCCCACTACTACATGGGCTTCATGCTGGGCCTCAAGGCGTTTACCGCCGCCGTGCTCGGTGGCATCGGCAACATTCCCGGCGCGATGCTTGGCGGAATGCTGCTCGGTATTATCGAGAGTCTCGGCGCCGGCTATATCGGCCCGCTGACGGGCGGGTTCCTCGGCAGCCATTACCAGGATGTCTTTGCCTTTTTTGTTTTGATTCTGGTGCTGGTCGTCCGGCCGTCCGGACTGCTCGGCGAGCGCGTGGCGGAGCGCGCATGACGGCGGTACATTCCACACCATGACATCCTTGCTTCACCGCTGGCAGGTATGGAAACGCGGCCGCCACGCCGCGTGGATGGCCTATGCCGTGCTGGCTGTGCTGTTGCTTACCCTGCCGTTTCTTGCCGGCATGGGGCTGGGTCGCGGTTGGGTACGCATTCTCGATTTCGCGTTGCTGTACACCATGCTTGCCCTGGGCCTGAATATCGTGGTCGGGTATGCCGGGCTGCTCGATCTGGGCTACATCGCCTTTTACGCCGTCGGCGCCTATCTGTACGCGCTGCTGGCCTCGCCACATTTCGGACTGCATCTGCCGTTCTGGGCGTTGCTCCCGCTCGGCGCGGGCGTGGCGGGGCTTTTTGGTCTTCTGCTCGGCGCGCCCACCCTGCGGCTGCGCGGTGATTACCTCGCTATCGTCACGCTCGGCTTCGGCGAGATCATCCGTATCTTTCTCAACAACCTGAATGCCCCCGTCAACATCACCAACGGTCCGCAGGGCGTGAATCTGATTGATCCGGTTGTGATCGGCGGTTTTTCCTTCAGCCAGTCGCACACCATCTTCGGCGTCAGCGTTATCGGTGTTTATTCCTATTATTATCTCTTCCTGATTCTTACCCTGCTTGTCATCTTCGTCTCCATACGGTTGCAGCATTCACGCATCGGCCGCGCCTGGGTGGCGATACGCGAGGACGAGGTCGCGGCCGAGGCCATGGGCATCAATGCGCGCAACGTGAAATTGCTGGCGTTTGCCATGGGCGCGTCCTTCGCCGGTATCAGCGGCGGTTTGTTCGCCGGGTTTCAGGGGTTCATCAGTCCCGAATCGTTCAACTTGTTTGAATCCGTCATCATCCTTTGCATGATCGTGCTCGGTGGTATGGGCAACATCCCCGGCGTGATCCTGGGTGCCGTACTGCTGACCGTGTTTCCCGAGGCCCTGCGCTACCTTGGCGAACTTCAGGGTTATCTGTTTGGCCGCATCCTCGTTGATCCCGCCGATCTGCGTATGCTGGTCTTTGGTTTGGCGATGGTATTGATCATGATCTTCCGGCCCGCGGGCTTGCTGCCCTCGGTGCGTCGCCGCCGGGAATTTGATGCGGATGGTGCGGTGCTGGCCCAGGAGCAATCCTCCCTTTATGACGCCAAGCGCTGAGAAAAATCCAGCGACGGAGCGGAAACACCTGCTCACCGTGAGCGGCGTCTCCAAGCGTTTCGGCGGGCTGGTGGCGCTCACTGAGGTATCACTGCATGTGCTGGGGGGCGAGATCTACGGCCTCATCGGCCCGAACGGCGCCGGCAAAACCACGCTGTTCAACGTGCTGACCGGGCTGTACACGCCTGATGCCGGCCACGTCGATCTTGACCGTTCCCCTATCGCCGGCCTTAAGCCGCACGAGGTGGCGGAGAGGGGTATCGCGCGCACATTCCAGAATATTCGCCTGTTCGCCAACATGACCGCGCTCGAAAACGTCATGGTCGGGAGGCATGTGCGGACACATGCCGGAATCGGGGGCGCGGTGTGGCGCAACCGCGCCACGGTTGCCGAAGAGACAGCGATCACACGCCGCGCCCATGAACTGCTTGAATACGTGGGTATCGACCGGCATACGCATGCATTGGCCAAGCATCTGTCGTATGGCGATCAGCGGCGCCTGGAAATTGCGCGCGCCCTGGCCACCGATCCCGTATTGCTGGCGCTGGATGAGCCAGCCGCCGGAATGAACCCCAGTGAGACCGCCAAGCTCAGAACATTGTTGCAGACCATCCGCAACGACGGCGTGACACTCTTGCTCATTGAGCATGACGTCAAGCTGGTCATGGGGCTGTGCGACCGCATTGCCGTGCTCGACTACGGCAGGAAAATCGCCGAGGGCGTTCCTTCCGACGTCCAGCGCGATCCACGCGTGATCGAAGCCTACCTGGGCGGGCCGCTGGCATGACTATGCTCGAAGTACGGAACCTGGAAGTCGCCTACGGTGGTATCCGTGCCGTGAAGGGGATCGATCTTGCCGTGCGCCAAGGCGAGCTTGTGTGCCTGATCGGCGCCAACGGCGCCGGCAAGAGCACCACGCTCAGGGCGCTCTGCGGGATGTTGGCGCCCGCGAGGGGCCATGTCACTTACGAGGGTGCCTCGATTGCCGGAAGACCTTCGCAT
>Ga0153916_10001793_pt1 | contig 15586 bp, 12 predicted proteins | sample Opewatmetagenome_FD_109642 | JGI IMG/M metagenome (GOLD analysis project Ga0153916, IMG submission 109642) | Freshwater wetland microbial communities from Ohio, USA - Open water 3 Core 3 Depth 4 metaG | ecosystem: Environmental > Aquatic > Freshwater > Wetlands | place: USA: Ohio, Lake Erie...
TCCGGGAGCTGGAGCTGCACCTGGCCGCCAACCGCCATCTGGAGCTCACCGCGGGCCTGCGCGCCGCCGAGGAGCGGCGCGCCAGCCTCAAGGCGGAGGAGTCCGAGGCGGCGGCGCGGCTCGCCGAGCTGGAGTCGGCGGTGGAGACGGAGCGGGCCCGGCTCGCCATGGAGGAGCGCCGCGTCCAGGATCTGACGTCGAGGGAGCACGCCATCGAGAGCGCCGCCCGGGTCTCGGAGGTCTCGACCGAGGCGGCGGAGCGCGAGCTCTACCAGATCGCCGAGCGCACCCGCGGCCAGGCGGCCGAGGTGGAGGAGCTCAAGGTCCAGGCCGAGTCGCTGGCCCGGGAGAGCGAGCAGCTGGTGAGCCGGCGAGAGGAGCTGGCGAGCCTGGGCGGGGCGGACGAGGCCCGCCTGGCGGAGGCGGAGGCGTCCCTGCGCGAGCTGGCGAGCGGGGAGGCCGCCATCCTCGCCGAGGCCGAGGCGGCTCGCCGGGCGGCGGGGGAGGCGCTGGGGCGGGCGGCGGGCCACAAGAGCCAGCTGGCCCAGGTCGACCGCCAGCGTCACGATCTCGAGGCGCGCCTGGCGCGGGTCCGCTCCGAGGGCGAGGAGCTGGCGAGCCGCAGCCTGGCGCTCGACGGCTCGCGGTCCGCCTGGGTGGAGAAGCTGGGGCGGACCCGGCAGCTCAAGCTGCGGCTCGAGGAGCAGCGTGGCGCCCAGGAGGAGCTCCTGGAGCGCACCCGCTCCGAGTTCATCCAGAACGAGGCCAGGCTCATCACCCTGCGCGAGGAGCTGTCGGACAAGCGGGCCAGGCTTCACTCGCTCGCCGAGGTGATGCGCAACTACGAGGGGTACGGCCGCGGGGTCCGCAGCCTCATGACCCGGGCCGGGGCGGCCGAGGCGGCGCGCGACCGCGGCATCTTCGGCCTGGTGGCTGACGTGGTCTCGGCCCCCCAGGAGTACGAGGACGCGGTGGAAGCGGTGCTGGGCGAGCGCCTCCAGTACGTCATCGTGGAGAGCCACGCCCAGGGGGTCGAGGCCATCGACTGGCTCAAGTCGGCGGCGGAGGGACGCGCCTCGCTCATCCCCCTCTCGCGCCTGCGCGAGCCGCCGCCGGCCCCGGCTACCGAGCACGGCCATCCCGGCGTGGTGGCGCCCTGCCTCGAGGTGGTGCGCTACCATCCCTCCTACGAGAAGGTGGTCCGTTTCCTGCTCGGCGATGCCCTGGTGGTGCGGGACCTGCCCAGCGCCCTGGAGATCTGGCAGGCCGGCTCCGGCGGCTGGACGCTGGTGACCCTGGGCGGGGAGGTGCTCGACGCCCACGGCGTGGTGACCGGCGGGCCGCTCGAGGGCGAGGGGCACGGCGCCCTGCAGCGGCGCCGGGAGATGCAGGAGCTGGAGGAGATGGTGCGGGCCTTCGAGGCCGACTTCGCCATGGCCCAGGAGCGCCACCGGACGCTGCAGGCCCGGCTGCTGCAGCTCGAGGCGGCGGTGAAGTCCCTGGACCAGGATGGCCGGGAGAAGGACCTGGCCCTGCTCGACCAGGAGAAGGATCTGGCCCGCCTGGGCGAGGAGCTGGAGCGCCTCGCCGGCCGCATGGGCCAGCTCGAGATCGAGCGCGCCCAGCTGGAGCAGAACCTGGCGGAGCTGGCCCGCGAGGAGCAGGAGCACCGGGTGGCGGCCGCCACCGCCGACGCCGAGCAGTCGCGCGCCGAGGAGCGCGCCCGCGAGGCGGTGGCGCGGCTGGACGTGCTGCGCCACCGGTCGGAGGCCCTCAACGCCGAGGTCATGGGCCTCAAGGTGAAGGTGGCGGCCGACGCCGAGCGCCGCGAGTCGATCGGCGCTGCGCTGCGCCGGGCCGACGAGTCGCGCAGGGAGGTGGAGGAGCGGCGCACCCGCCTCTTCGCCGCGCTCAGCGAGGCCAACGCCCGCGCCGCCGAGCTCAAGGGGCGCATGGAGGGGGCCCGCGTCGACGCCGGGCGCCTGGACGCGGATCTCGGGGAGGTCCGCGGCGCGCTCGCCGCCGCCCGCGCCGCCTGCGAGGCGGCGGCCGGGATCGTGCGCGCGCGGGAGACCGAGGCACGCGAGCTGCGCAGGCGGACCGAAGGGCTGACCCAGGGCCTCACCGAGGCGGCCCTGACCGCCCGGGAGCAGTCGCTGGAGCTGGCCCATCTCCACGAGCAGACGCGCGAACGCTGCCAGGCCGATCTGACGCAGGAGATCTGGCGCTTCCACCTGGAGCGCCCTCCGGCCGACGGCGACCGGCAGAAGCTCGACGACCTCAAGGGCCAGGCGGAGCGCATGGGGGCCATCAACCTCACCGCCATCGAGGAGTACGACGAGCTGGCCAGGCGCCACTCCGTCATGATCGCGCAGAAGGGCGACCTGGAGGCCTCGCTCGCCGACCTCAAGAAGGCCATCGTCAAGATCAACCGGGCCTCGCGCGAGCGCTTCCGCGAGACCTTCGACCGGGTCAACGAGAAGTTCCAGCAGGTCTTCCCGCGGCTCTTCAACGGCGGTCGCGCCGGGCTGGTGCTGACCCAGGACGCGGACGGCGACGGGGCCGAGGGCGGCGTGGAGATCTTCGCGCAGCCGCCGGGCAAGAAGCTCCAGAGCGTGAACCTGCTCTCCGGCGGGGAGAAGGCGCTCACCGCCGTCGGCCTGGTCTTCGCCATCTTCCTCATCAAGCCCACCCCCTTCTGCCTGCTCGACGAGGTGGACGCGCCGCTCGACGACGCCAACGTGGGGCGCTACAACGACCTGGTCCGCGAGATGTCCAAGGCCTCGCAGTTCATCCTCGTCACCCACAACACCCGGACCATGGAGATGGTGGACACGCTCTACGGCGTCACCATGGAGGAGCCGGGCGTGTCGAGGCTCGTCTCGGTGAGGCTGTCGGGCAGCGCTCGCTCCGCCGCCTGACGGCGCCGCCGCCGCGCCGCCCCGCCTTCAGGCGCGCATGGGCGCGTGCATGGGTCATCGTCCGTTGACAGGAATCGCCCGCGGAACCTATACCGGTGCGCCACGCTCGCGCGCCTGGCTTGCCCGTGCCCGCCTCCTCGAACCTGCCGCCGCTCCTCGCCCTCACCGCCTCCGACGCGGTGGCCATCGCCATCGTCGCCGCGCTGGCGGCCCTCCTGGTGCTGGCCGGGATCCGGATCGCCCGCAGCAAGCGGCGCGAGGGGCCACCCGAGGCGCCCGTCCCGGAGGAGGAGATCGAGCGCGAGCTGGAGGCGGCGGCGCAGCTCGAGGCCCCGAGCCCTCCTCCCGTGGAGGAGGGGCCTCCGGAGGATGCGGAGGCGGCGGAGCTGCGCAAGAAGGAGGAGTACCGCCGCAAGAAGGAGGCGGAGCGCGCCGAGAGGGACCGCAGGCGCCACGAGCGCGAGCAGGAGGAGCAGCGCGCCCGCGAGGAGGAGGAGCGGCGCCGGCGAGAGGCGGAGGAGGAGCGGCGCCGCCAGGAGGAGGAGCGGCGCCGCCGCGTCGAGGCCGAGGGCGGGAAGACCCTGGCGGCGGGCCTGGAGCGGACCCGCGGCGGCTTCGTGGCCCGTCTCGAGGGGCTCTTCGCCTCCCCCAGGCCCCTCGACGAGCGCGTCCTAGCCGAGCTGGAGGAGGTGCTCTTCAGCGCCGACATCGGCGTGCGGACCGCCACGGCCCTGCTGGCGCAAGCGCGCGAGCGGGTGAGCCGCAAGGAGATCGCCGACGTCGCCAGGCTGCGCCAGGCGCTGCGCACCGAGATCGGGCGCATCGTCTCCCTGAACGGGAAGCTCGAGGGCGCGGGGCTCGTCGTCGGGGCGGCCCGCCCCTGGGTGGTGATGGTGGTGGGCGTGAACGGCTCGGGGAAGACCACCACCGTCGGGAAGCTGGCGGCCCACCTGCAGCGCTCCGGCCTGGCGGTGGTGCTCGGCGCCGGCGACACCTTCCGCGCCGCCGCCGGAGAGCAGCTGGAGATCTGGGCGGAGCGCGTCGGCGCCCCGGTGGTCCGCGGCAAGGAGGGGGCCGACCCGGCCAGCGTCTGCTTCGAGGCGGTGAAGCGCGGCGTCGAGCGGCGAGCCGACGTGGTGCTCTGCGACACCGCCGGCCGGCTGCACACCAAGGTCCCGCTCATGGAGGAGCTGAAGAAGGTGAAGCGGGTCCTCGACAAGGCCCTGCCCGGGGCGCCGCACGACGTGCTCCTGGTGCTCGACGCCACCAGCGGCCAGAACGCCATCGCCCAGGCCAGGCAGTTCCACGAGGCGCTCGGCGTCACCGGCATCGCCCTCGCCAAGCTGGACGGCACCGCCAAGGGAGGGGTGATCATCGGCATCTGCGACGAGCTGGGGATCCCGGTCCGCTACGTGGGGGTGGGCGAGAAGGTCGCCGACCTGCGGCCCTTCGTTCCCGGCGAGTTCGTCGACGCCCTCTTCGCCTGATGCGATGACCTTCCTCGATTGGTCCATTCTCGCCGGCGGCCTGGCGGTCTTCCTGCACGGGCTGGAACTGGCCCGCGAGGGACTCCAGACCCTGGCGGGCGAGCGGCTCCGCACCATCCTCTTCGCGCTCTCCGGCAACCGGGTGGTGGCCTTCCTCTCCGGCGCGCTGGTGACGGGCGTCATCCAGTCCTCGACGGCCACCACCGTCATGCTGGTGGGGTTCGCCGGGTCGGGCCTCATGACCCTGGCCCAGGCCATGGCGGTGCTCCTCGGGGCCGACATCGGCACCACGGTGACGGTGCAGCTCATCACCTTCCGCCTCTCCACCTGGGCCCTGGCGGTGGTGGCGGGAGGCTTCGGGATTCGCTTCTTCTCCAAGAAGCGGCGCAACCGGTTCCTGGGCGAGACCGTCATGGGCTTCGGCCTGCTCTTCCTCGGGATGAAGCTCATGGCCGACGCCACCCTGCCGCTGCGCCACTCCCCGGCCTTCGCCGAGGTGCTCGCCTACCTGGGCGCGAGCCACTTCACCGGCCTGGCCGGGGCCGCGCTGGCCACCGTGCTGATGCAGGGCTCGGCTCCGACCATCGGCCTGGTCATCGCCATGTCCGCCTCGGGCACCATGACCCTCTCGGCCGCCCTCCCCATGGTCCTGGGCGCCAACATCGGGACGACCTTCACCCCGTTCCTGGCGGCCTCCAAGGCGCCGGCCGAGGGGAAGCGGGTGGCCTTCGCGCACGCCGCCTTCAAGGTCGTGGGCGTGCTCGTGTTCCTGCCGCTGCTCGAACCCTTCGCCTCCCTGCTCCAGGCCACCTCCGGCGACGTCTCCCGCCAGATCGCCAACGGCCACACGCTCTTCAACGTGGTGACTGCGCTCGCCTTCCTCCCCTTCGTCGGTCTCGGAGCCATGGCGGTGCGGCGCTTCTACCGGCCGTCGGAGGAGCAGGAGCGGTTCGGCCCCCGCTACCTCGACCCGCGCGCCATCGAGAGCCCGGCCCTGGCCCTGGGGAACGCCCAGCGCGAGTTCCTCCGCATGGCCGACATCGTGCGCGACATGGTGAAGGACTCGATCCGCTGCTTCGAGGGGGACGGCCTCGATCTGGCGGCGGACATCGAGGGGCGCGACGACAAGGTCGACATCCTCAACCGCGAGATCCGTTTCTACCTCGCCAAGCTGGCGCAGGCGGCCATCACCCGCGAGCAGGCGGAGCGGCAGATGGACCTCATCAGCCTGGCCGCCGACCTGGAGAACGTGGGAGATCTGGTCAACAAGAACGTCCTGGCCATGGCGCGCAAGAAGCTGGCCCACGGTCTGGCCTTCAGCCGCGATGGCTGGACCGAGATCCTCTCCTTCCACGGCATGGTCTGCGAGAACTTCGATCTGGCGCTGGTGGCCTTCACCACCGGGGACGAGGAGCTGGCCCGCAAGGTGCTCCGCCACCGCGTGAAGCTGGTGGAGATCGAGACCGAGCTCAAGGAGAAGCACATCGCCCGGCTCAACCAGGGACTGCGCGAGTCCCTCGAGACCTCCAGCATGCACCTCGACCTGCTCGCCTACTACCGCAGCATCAACGGCTACATCGGCAACCTGGGAACCACCGTGGTCAGCAGCCACGAGCAGCAGGAGGGCCAGCGCGAATGAACCGCCGCCTCCTTCTCTTCGACATCGACGGCACCCTGATCCACGCTGGAGGCGCCGGGCGCCGCTCCATCGAGCGGGCGCTCCGCGCCCACTGCGGCGAGCTCGACGGCGCCCTGGCGAACCTGCGCCTCGACGGGATGACCGACCGGCTCATCGTCCGCGAGGTGCTGGCGTCCCTGGGGCATCCCTTCGACGACGCCCTCTGCGACCGCATCCTGGGACGGTACGTGGAGTTCCTGGCCGAGGAGATCCACGGCCCCGGCTACCGCGTGCTTCCGGGCGCGTCGGAGCTGCTCGAGGCCCTGGCGCGGCGCGGCGCCTTCCTCGGCCTGTGCACCGGAAACGTCCACACCGGGGCCAGGATCAAGCTGGGACGCGGTGGGCTCGATCGCTACTTCGACTGGAGCGCGGACGGCGTCAACGGCTTCGCCGCCGACGGAGAGGCCCGCGAGCGCATCGTGGAGGCGGTGCTCGGGCGCGCGGCGCGCCGGCTCGGCCACCCCTTCCAGGCCCGGGAGGCGATGGTGATCGGCGATACGCCCCGGGACATCGCCGCCGCCCGGGCGTTCGGGGTGCCGGTGCTGGCGGTGGCCACCGGCCGCTTCTCCGCGGAGGAGTTGCGCTCCTGCGGCCCGGACCACGTCGCCGGGACCCTGGGGGACCCGGGGATCGTCGACCTGCTGCTCGGACCCGGCGGGTAGGCGGCGGCCTCGAGCCTTGACCCGCGGTTCGCGTGGGGCTATTGGCTTCCGGCGTGGCGAACCTGGTGGCGGACGAGACGGCGTGGCGGGCGGGTGGGCGGGATCTGCTCTTCCGGGCCCCGCGCCTGCGGGCCATTCCCGCCACCGGTGCGCAGGCCGCCGGGATCCAGTCCTGCTTCGACGCCACCCCCGACTACTTCGTGCGCACCAGCGGCCGCCCGCCCGGTCCCGACGACGCGGTCCGCCTCCTCGCCGACGCCGAGGCCGATCCGGATCGCCGCGTCTTCCTGCTCGTGCCCCGGTCGGGCGGGCCGGCGCTGGGAGTGCTCGACCTGCACCTCGACTACCCGGAGCCGCGCGCGGCCCACATCGGCCTGCTCCTGGTCAGGCAGCCCTGCCAGGGGATGGGCTTCGGCAAGGAGACGGCTGCGGCGCTGGAGGGCGCGCTGCGCCGCCGCGGCTACCGGACGCTGCGGCTCTCGGTGGGCGACGAGAACCCGGGGGCCCGGGCCTTCTGGGAGCGGCTCGGCTTCGCCGAGGCTGGCCGGCTCGACCGCGGCATCACCGTCTACGAGAAGCCCCTCCGCGGCCCCTGATCGCCCATGATCCGGAACCTCGCCTTCGCCGCGGCCCTCGCCCTCGCCTCCTGCAGGGCGCCGGCGCCGCCCCCGCCCTGCCAGGCGACGAGCCTGGCGGGCCCCTGGCACGACGCCGAGGACCCCTCCTACGGCTATCGGGTCGAGGACCTGGGCTCCCGGGTGCTGGCCCGCCCCACCGTCCCGGACGGCGGGATAGGGCTCGCCGGGGCCGGGACGCTCGTCGAGCTGCGCCGCGGGCCGAAGGGCCTCTCGGGCGTGGTGCGGCAGACCGGGCGCTTCGCCTTCCCCGACGGGACCAGCCGCACCTGCACCGTGGAGTTCTCGGCGCGGGTGCTCGCCTGTCCGCCCGGCCGCCTGGAGATCGAGGTGGAGCAGTCCGGCGAGGTCGGCCCGGATTGCCGGCGGATCGGCGGGGGCGCACCGGACCTGGCGCGCCACACCTGGGTCCGGGACTAGCGGCTACTCGACGTCGGCCATGCGGGGCGGGGGCGTGGCCCTGGCCCAGAGATCGCGGAGGACCTCGAACGCGCTCGCCAGCCCGACGTAGGCATACCCGACCTGGAAGAGGAGCAGGAAGGGGAGCGAGTACCAGACGCCGCGGTCGAGCACGAAGGTGACCGCCAGGGTGAAGTAGGCGGCGAGCCCCAGCTCCACGAGCGGCTGGAGGCTGGCGGCGACCCGGTAGCGCCTGCGGGCCACGGAGCTGCCTCGGCCCCGCACGCCGAGCTTGGGTGTGCGGGTGAACCCGGTCTTGTGACCGAGGAGCGCCTCGACCACGGCCCTGGCGTTGTTCACCGAGAGACCGATGCCGAGCGCCATGAGGAAGGGGAGGTACTTCACCCGTTGCCAACGGCTGGCGCCGATCTCCCGCTGGCTCGCCACGTAGAAGGCGCAGACGCTCATGGTGGCCGCGATGAAGAAGGGAACGTCGAGCAGGAGCACCTCGAACCAGCCGTGGGAGACCCGCACCACCACCGAGATGGGCAGCAGCAGGGCCAGCGGGATCATGAGCAGGTAGGCGAAGTTGGCCGTGAGATGGAAGAACGCCTCCTGCTTCACCTCGGAGGGCAGGTCGCTCCTCCAGATCCTGGGCAGGAGCTTGAGGGCGGTCTGGACCGATCCCTTGGCCCACCGGTGCTGCTGGCTCTTGAAGGCGTTCATCTCGACCGGGATCTCGGCGGGAGCGGCCACGTCGGGGAGGAAGACGAACCTCCAGCCCTCCAGCTGCGCGCGGTAGGAGAGGTCGAGATCCTCGGTGAGCGTGTCGTGCTGCCAGCCGCCGGCGCTGGCGATGGTCTCGCGGCGCCAGATGCCGGCGGTGCCGTTGAAGTTGAAGAAGCGGCCGGAGCGGTTGCGCGCCGTGTGCTCGATGACGAAGTGGCCGTCGAGGAAGATGCTCTGGGCCTGGGTCAGGGCCGAGAAGCCGCGGTTCAGGTGCTCCCACCGCACCTGCACCATGCCCACTCCCGGGTCGGTGAAGAAGTGGACGGTGCGCTTCAGGAACTGGGGGTCGGGGACGAAGTCGGCGTCGAAGACGGCGACGAACTCGCCCGTGGCGAGCTCGAGCCCGTGCTCCAGCGCTCCCGCCTTGAAGCCGCTCCTCTCCTCGCGGTGGATGTACTTGACGTCGATCCCCTCGGAGCGGCGCTGCTCCACCGCCGCCCTGGCGATCTCCTGGGTCTCGTCGGTGGAGTCGTCGAGGACCTGGATCTCGAGCAGCTCCCGCGGATACTCGATGCGGCAGACGGCGTCGATGAGCCGCCGCACCACGTACATCTCGTTGTACACGGGGAGCTGGATGGTGACGCGCGGAAGCTCGTCGAAGCGAGCCCTGGGCGTCGGCAACCTGTACTTGTGGCGATAGTACAGGTAGGCCATGAAGTACCGGTGCGAGCCATAGACCGAAAGCACGAGCAGCACCAGCACGTAGCCGACGATGACCGCGATCTCGAATGGACTCATGCCCGTCGCCGGCGCACGCCCCCATCGGGCGCCCAGCTCCTCTCCGCGATGTACCGCCTGTGACAGGCCAATGGGGCCCTATCTGCAAGACCGCGCGAACTATAACGATTTTGGACGAGAAGTCAAACCCTACCGGCGGGCTGACGTTCCCTTCGCCGGGGCGTCGGTCATGGTCGCCTTGAAGATCTGGACCGCTCTCAGATAATCGATGGCGGTCCGCAGCTGGTAGTCGTCGGCGACGCCGGGGGCGGCCCGTCCCTGCGGAGACGGGGCCCCCTCGGCCTTGAGGTGGTGCTTGAGGTCGCGCTCGCCGGGGACGTCGCCCTCGGTCCTGGCCGGCGGCGCCACGTCGGCGACGGTCACGTCCGGCGTGATGCCCAGCTCCTGGATGGAGCGGTGCTTGGGCGTGTAGTAGCGGGCCACCGTGAGCTTGAGGCCCGATCCGTCCTCCAGCTCGATCACGGTCTGCACCGACCCCTTGCCGAAGGTCTGCGTCCCCATGATGACGGCGCGCCCCTGGTCCTGCAGGGCGCCGGCGACGATCTCGCTGGCGCTGGCCGTCCCCTTGTTGACCAGGGCGATGAGCGGGTAGTTCGGCTCGGTGTCCTTCTCCCTGGCCCGCTCCACCTCGACGTTGCGCTTGCCCCTCCCCTCGGTGGTGACGATGACCCCCTGCGAGAGGAAGCGATCGGCCACGCGCACCCCCTGCTCCAGCAGCCCGCCGGGGTTGTTGCGCAGGTCGAGCACCATCCCCCGGATCCCTCCCTTGAGCCTGGCGCGGGCCTCGTCGAGCGCCTTCTTGAGGGCGCGGTCGGTCCGGTCCTGGAAGCTCTTCACCTTGACGTAGACGTAGCCGCGCTCGGCGTCGACCACGCGCCACTCGACGCTGACGGTGCGAACGTGGTCCCGCACCAGCGTCAGCGACTGCGGGGCGGCGAATCCCTCCCGCATCACCTCCAGCAGCACCTTGGTCCCGGCCGGCCCCTTCATCTTCCGGATGGCGTCGAGGAGGGTCATGTCCCGGGTCGCGGTCCCGTCGATCTTGAGGATGCGATCGCCCGGCTGGATCCCGGCCCGGTCGGCGGGTGAGTCGGCGATGGGCGAGACCACCATCAGCGCGTCGTCCTTGATGGTCACCTCGAGCCCCAGCCCGTCGAACTCCCCGGTGGTCTCGTCCCTCATCTGTCGGTAGATGTCGGGGCGCATGAAGAGGCTGTGCGGGTCGAGCCTGCCCACCATCCCCTCGATGGCGCCGTAGACCAGCTCCTTCTCGTCGGCCTCCTCGACGTAGCTGTTCTCGATGTGCGCCAGCACCTCCGCGAAGACGTCCAGGGGCCGGTAGGTCTGCGACCGGTCGCGGCGCGCCGCCCGGGCCACGTGGTCGACGCTCAGACCGGCGAAGAAGGCGGCGGCGACGAGGACCAGGGTGACGATGCGGGAGTGGCGCATCCGAGGATTATATCGCCGCCTCATGGGGCCAGCCACGCGCGGGGGTCGACCGGCTTCCCCTTCTCCCGGATCTCGAAGTAGAGGTAAGGCCCCTTGAGCGACCCGGTCTCGCCGACCGTGCCCAGCAGCGTGCCGGCGGTCACGTCCTCTCCCATGGCCGTGCTCATGGAGTCGAGGTGCGCCACCAGCGTGTGGAAGCCGTCGCCCTGGTCGACGATCACCAGGTTCCCGTACCCCTTGAACCAGCCGGAGTGGACCACCCTTCCCGGGGCCACGGCGCGGACCGCCTCGCCCTTCCTGGCGGCGATGTCGATCCCCTTCTGCACGGTCACGGTGTTGAAGCGCGGGTTGACCACACGGCCGAAGCCCACCTCCACCGGGCCGTCGACGGGGTGGGGCAGCTTCCCCCTGAGGGCGGCGAACCCGGCGTGCAGCGGAGCGCTACCGGGCGCCGGGGGCGGGAGCGCGGCGATGAACTCCGCCAGCCTCCGCTCTTGCCCCGCCACCTCCGCGGCCGCCCGCTCGTGCAGCGCCCTGGCGCCGCGGATGGCCCCGAGCAGCGTGCGCCGCTCCTCGCGGCGCGCCTCGGCCTCGGCGCGGCGCTTCTGCGCCTCCGCCGCCAGGCTCCCGATCCTGGCGGTCTCGGCGGCGCGGACCAGCCGGGCCCGCTCGCGCTCCGCCAGGGTGGCGCGGGCCTCCTTCAGCGCCGCCAGGTCGTGGGACAGGATGCGGTCGATGAGGGCACGCCGCTTCACCAGGTCGGCCAGCGAGGCGCTCGCCAGCAGCAGGCGCAGCTCCCCGAGCCGGCCCATGCGCTGCCGGGCGGCGAGCCGCGGCCTGAGCTCGCGCCCCTGCCGCTCCAGCCGCGCCTGGGCGACGGCCTCGTCGGCGCGGGCCTTCTCCAGGCGCCGCTGCGACTGGGCGTGCTCCCCCTCGGCCCGCCGGGCCTCCGCCTCCGCCTGGCCCAGCGCCTGCTCGGCCTCGCCGAGGGTGTCGAGGAGCGAGACCTCGCGCCGGGCCAGCGCCCTGGCGGCGGCCTCCTCGGCGGCGCGCCGTGCCTCCAGCGCCCTGAGCTGCGCCCGCGGATCGGCCTGGAGCGCCAGCCACAGGAGCAGGGAGGCCGCCGGCACGCTCAGATCCTCCGCAGGAAGCGGACCACGCTCAGCGCCGAGGCGAGGAACCCCAGCCCCGCCCCCCCGGCCACCAGCGCGAGGAGCAGCGGGGTGGGCAGGAGGTCGGGGCGGGAGATGTGCGCCGCCAGCGCCACCGCCCCCCTGAGCCGCGGCAGGAGCGCCGCCTGCGAGAGCAGCAGGGCCCCCACCGCCAGCCCGGCGCCGACCATCCCCTGGATCAGCCCCTCGATGAGGAAGGGAAGGCCGACGAAGCCGTCGGTGGCTCCGACCAGCTTCATGATCTGGATCTCGTCGCGCCGGGCGTAGACGGCGAGCCGGAGCGTGTTGGCCACCAGGATGGCGGTGGCGCCGCAGAGCAGCCCGAAGAGGAGCAGCCCCACCATCCGCGCCCGGCGCAGGAAGAGCTCCAGCCGCTCCAGCCAGGCGTTGCCGTAGTCGACCTCGGCCGCCCCGGGGATCGACTCGAGCCTCGACGCCAGGGCCCGGGCCTCGGCCAGGGTGATCCCGGGGGCACGGACCTCCACCGAGGGCGGCAGCACCGAGTCGCCCACCCCCTCGAGCACCGAGGCCTGGTCCCCCAGCGAGGCGCGCAGGCGCTCCAGGGCCTGCGCCGAGGTGACCGTCTCCAGGGCGCGCCCGGGGGCGACCTCGGCCGCCGCCTGCCGCGCCGCGGCCAGGTCGGCGCCGGGCCGGAGGTAGACGGAGATCTCCACCTCGCCGCCCCAGGCGGCCAGCAGCCGCTCGGCCGCGGAGAGCGTCGCCGCGAAGATGCCGGTGACGAACACCGCCAGGAAGATGGTGCCGATGGCCACCAGGGTGACGAAGGGCCCCCGGCGCAGGGCATCCAGGGCGCGGCGGACGAAGTAGACCGGCCGCGCCATCACAGGATGGCCGCCTTGCGGATCGAGTCCCCGTCGGAGATCACCCGGCCCTGGTCCAGGGCGATGATGCGCTTCTTGTAGCGCATGAGCAGGCTCCGGTCGTGGGTGGCCACCACCACCGTGGTGCCACGGGCGTTGGCTCCCTCGAGCAGGTCCAGGACCTCCAGCGTCCGATCCGGGTCGAGGTTGCCGGTCGGCTCGTCGGCGAGGAGCAGCGCCGGGTCGTTGACGAGCGCTCGCGCCACGGCCACCCGCTGCTGCTCGCCGCCGGAGAGCGCCAGCGGGAACTTGAGCTGCTTGTGCTCGAGCCCCACCGAGCGGAGGATGAGGGAGACCTTGCGCCGCACCTCCCGGGGATGGAGACCGCGCACCTCCAGCGGGAAGGCGACGTTCTCCGCCACCGTCCGCTCCGGCAGGAGCTTGAAGTCCTGGAAGACCACCCCGATGTTGCGGCGCAGGTAGGGCACGGCGCTGCCGCTGATCTTGGCGACGTTCTTCCCGAAGACCAGGAGCTGGCCGCTGGTCGCCGGCTCGGCGCAGAAGATGAGCTTGAGGAGGGTGGACTTCCCGGCGCCGGAAGGGCCGGTGAGGAAGACGAACTCGCCCTTCTTGACGTGCGCGGTCACGTCGGCCAGGGCCGGACCGTCGGTGTACTCCTTGTAGACGTGGAAGAGCTCGATCATCTCCGCCGCTCTCCCCGCCGGGGCCTCAGGGCTTCTTCTCGCCCATGTCCTCGGCCAGGTAGGAGAGGATCACCTCGTCGAGGCTCTTCTCGCTGATGAGGTCCTCGCCGAAGAGGGTCTCCGCCCCCTCGGACTTCAGCACCGGCACCGGGCCCTGCCGGGCGGCCAGCACCTCCGGGGGCAGGGGGATGCCGGGGCTGGAGGGCCGCCCCTCGCGCAGCCTCACCTTCTCGCCTTGGCCGATCTGGCCGGGCTGGTAGGACTTGGCCTGGGAGGCATAGGCGGCGTCGATGTCGTCGTAGACGCCGTTGATGAGGTTCCGCAGCATCTCCTTGTGCTGCTCCTCCATCAGCTCCCGCACCACCTGCGCGAGGTTGTCGGCCCCGACGATGTCCGCGTAGCTGGTCTTCTTGCTGGCGAGGATGTTACCGCCGACGAAGAGATGGGTGATGATGTGGGGGTTCTCGAGCCCGGAGTCCTCGGTCTGGATGTGGTAGAGCTTCCCCTTGTGCTTGATGTTGTGGTTGAAGCCCGTGACCATCTTCTTCGGATCGGACTGCATCATCCGAATGTACCGGCTCACCGGCGACCCATCAAGAAGCCTCACCGGCAAAAACGGCCTATCCTCAGAAGGCTAGAGCGATATCGACGGGGAGCGCGCCCTACACGTCGACGTGGGTGGCGGCGCCCACCGGCCGGCCCAGGAAACGGCCGGCGACGGCCAGGAACCTCTCGGGCGTGTCGGTGACGTAGAAGCGGTGCTCGGCGGCGCGATCGTCCGGCGGCGCGAGCGCGCGCCGCACCTCGGCGGCGATGGCCGTGGCGCTGTCCACCAGGACGACTCCCGGCAGCTCGGCGGCGATGGCGGGCGCGAGCAGCGGGTAGTGGGTGCAGCCCAGGACCAGCGTGTCGATGCCGGCCTGGCGGAGGGGCGCCAGGTAGCGGTGGACCACCAGGCGCACCACCTCGTCCCCGGGGTCGGTCCAGCCCTCCTCGGCCAGCGGCACGAAGAGCGGACAGGCCCTCGCCGTCACCGCGACGCCGGGACGCTCCGCCTCGATGGCGCGCTGGTAGGCGCCGCTCGCCACCGTCCCCTGGGTCCCGATGACGCCGATGTGCCCGGTGCGGCTGGCCCTGGCCGCGGCCCGCGCCCCCGGCTCGACCACCCCCAGCACCGGCACCGCCAGCTCGCGGCGCAGCGCCGGCAGCGCCACCGCCGAGGCGGTGTTGCAGGCGACCACCAGCATCTCGATCCCCTGGGCGACGAGGAAGCGCGCGTTGCGCCGCGAGTACTCGGTGACGGTCTCGGGCGACTTGGTGCCGTACGGCACCCGCGCCGTGTCGCCGAGGTAGACGGTGTCGAGGCCCGGCAGCGCCTCCAGGATGGCGCGCTGGACGGTGAGGCCGCCGACGCCCGAGTCGAAGATCCCGATCCTTGGCACGGACGGATTCTACCGGTGCGGAGCGGCGCGCGCTCGCGGCGCGGCGCGGGGGCGGGCCTCCCGGCCTACGGACAGGTGGCCGGGCAGGCCGCGACGTACGGCGCGAGGTTCAGCGTCTGGGCGAAGCCCTCGTGGTCGATGGGCTGGCAGCAGACCTGGAAAGCCGGGCTCCCACCGGCCGTGCTCAGGACGAGGTAGTGCAGCTTGTAGGGGGCGAAGGGGTAGAGGTCCCCGCCGCCGACGTAGTAGGGGACGAAGTGGGGCGAGGCCGGGTCGCAGGCCACCGGGTTGCCGCCGGCGTAGGTGGCGTTGTCGATGACGGTGCCGGCCTGATCCATGATCTGGTACTCGACGTAGGGCGTTCCGGCGCAGGAGTAGGTGCCGTTCTGGGTGAAGAAGATGGGGAGCGAGCTCGCCGTGCCGGGCGGCGACAGCGTCACGTCGACGGGCGTCCTCACGCCCGACATCGTCGCCTGGCCGCTCGCCTGGAAGACCAGCTCCGAGCCGCGGTAGGCGCTGACGGTGTAGGTGTGGCTACCGGAGGGGACGTCGGTGATCTCCAGCCCCGGCGTCCCGCTCGGCGCGTTGTTCGGCACCGCGCAGAAGTTGCCCGAGTAGTCCGTGCCGTCGAGGGTGACGGTGATGCCGTCGACGTAGGCGGTGGAGCAGCCGTTGTTGCCGGCCGTGAA
>Ga0153916_10001795_pt1 | contig 15582 bp, 13 predicted proteins | sample Opewatmetagenome_FD_109642 | JGI IMG/M metagenome (GOLD analysis project Ga0153916, IMG submission 109642) | Freshwater wetland microbial communities from Ohio, USA - Open water 3 Core 3 Depth 4 metaG | ecosystem: Environmental > Aquatic > Freshwater > Wetlands | place: USA: Ohio, Lake Erie...
GAACGCGAGTCGTTCCCGTCGATGTGGCCGCAGACCGCGTACCGGCGTGAGCTGACGAACAAGATCGCCCGCTACCTGGTCATCTGCGAGCCGCGCGACGAGCCCCCGGCGCCGCAACCGGCCGGGCTCTGGGGCACCCTGCGCCGCATCGTCGGCAGCGACGGCGCGGACGCTTCCGGCGAGCGGCTGCTCGGATTCATCGGCATCTGGCTGATGGTAGGCGAGGCGCACGTCGTCACGGTCGCCGTGCGCGAGTCGCACCGCCGCATGGGCATCGGCGAGCGCCTGCTGATCGCCAGCATCGAGCAGGCGATGGGGTACGACCAGGAGGTCGTGACGCTGGAGGTGCGGTCGTCGAACGACGCGGCGCAGCGGCTGTACGAAAAGTACGGATTCGCGCGCGTCGGCTTGCGCAGGCGCTACTACACCGACAACAACGAGGACGCCGTCCTCATGACGACGCCGGAGCTGACGTCTCCCGGCTACCGGGCGTTGTTCGCCGACCTCTCCGCGCAACATCGGGCGCGCTGCCCCGACCTCTGGGCGTGACCGCGGCGCTGCGCGCGTGCCTGGCGGTCGCCGCGCTGCTCGCGCTCGCCGGAACGGCGATCGCCTGCCGCCGGAGCAACGCCGGCGCCAGTGCGGCGAAGACCGCGAGCGCGCGGAGCATCGACAGGCTGGCCACATCGTCCGCGCCGACGGCGACGGCGAACGCGCACGGCACCTGCGCCACGCCGCATCCGCACGCACCCGGCAACGAAACGGCCAGCATCGAGTCGGGCGGGCTGCAGCGCTCGTACATCCTGCACGTGCCGCCGTCGTACGACGGCACGCGGAAGACGCCGCTGGTGCTGAACCTGCACGGGTTCGGGTCGAATGCGCAGCAGCAGGCCGTCTACGCGGGCCTGCCGGCGAAGGGCGACCGCGACGGCTTCATCACCGTGTCGCCCGATGGTACCGGCGACCCGCGCCACTGGACGTACCCCGGCCTCGGCAGCGTGGACGATGTGGCATTCGTGCGCGAGCTGCTGGATACGCTGGAGCGCGACCTCTGCATCGATGAGGGCTGGGTGTTCACGGCCGGCATGTCGAACGGCGCGGCGTTCTCGCAGGTGCTGGCGTGCGCGCTGCCGGGGCGATTCGCGGCGGTGGCCGCCGTAGCGGCGCTGGTGTACCAGGCGCGCTGCGATACCGCGCCTCCGGTGGCGGTGATCGGCTTCCACGGGACCGCGGACCCGTGCGTGCCGTTCGAGGGAGGCCAGACGGCGTGCGGGCAGCGCCTGCCGGTGCCGGCGATCGAGGATTCGGCGCGGAACTGGGCGCAGCACGACGGTTGCAGCGCCGAACCGGCGCGCACGCAGGTGAGCGAGCACGTGCGGTCAATCGCGTACAGCGAGTGCGAGGACAGCACGGCAGTCCTCCTGTACGTCGTTGACGGCGGCGGGCACACATGGCCGGGCTCGATCGACGTGGCGCGGCTCGGCGCGACGACGCAGGAGATCAACGCGACGGACCTCATCTGGCAGTTCTTCGCCGCGCAGGCCGGTTCGCGCTGACGGTTACCACGCCAGATCTCTACCGTCAGGCGTCCCTTTGTCATGCTGAGCGAAGCGAAGCATCTCGTCGGAGAAGACCCTTCGCTCCGCCCAGGGTGACACGGGCTATCGCGGCATCGCGCAACGCGCACCGGGATGCGCGTAGCGCCCGGCCGCCGTATCCTCATCCCGCTCGCAACGGAAAGGACTCTGCTCTATGACAAAGATGCGCTTCGGCATCCAGACCAGCCTCAACAACGTCGAGTGGCGTGAGATCGAGGACATGTGGAAGTTCCTCGACCGGGAGACGCAGTTCCACAGCGCCTGGACGTTCGACCACTTCGTGCCGCCCGGGCCCGGGCAGGACCCGAACGCCAACTGCTTCGAGGGCTGGACGGCGCTCGCGGCGCTCGCCGCGATCACCGACCGTATCCGCCTCGGCTGCCTGGTCACGGGTGTCACCTACCGGGAGCCGGCCGTGCTGGCGAAGATGGCGGCGACCGTCGACCACGTCAGCAACGGGCGCATGTCGTTCGGCATCGGCGCCGCCTGGCACGAGGGGGAGCACCGCATGTACGGCGTCCCGTTCCCGCCGGTGAAGGAGCGCCAGGACCGGCTCGAGGAGGCTGTCGCGCTGATCAGGATGCTGTTCGAAGCGGAGGGGCGCGTGAATTTCGAAGGCAGGTACTACAGCCTGCACGACGCGGTGTTCGTGCCGCGCTGCGTGCAACGGCCGCACCCGCCGATCATGGTGGGCGGCGGCGGCGAGCGGCGGACGCTGCGCACGCTGGCGCGGTACGGCGACGTGATGAACGTCTTCGGCACGCCGGACGTCGTCCGCGCCAAGATCGCGGTCCTGGACCGCCACTGCCGCGCGCTCGGCCGCAATCCGGCGGAGATCCAGAAGACGATCTCGGCGACGGTTGTCGTCAGCGACAACCAGGGGCTGATCGACCGGGTCGCCGGGATGTTCGGCGCCGGCATGGGACTGTCACCGGAGGAGGCGAAGAAGCGGCTGCCCATCGGCGGCGCCGCGCACGTCCGCGGCATCGTGGAGGAGTACGCGCAGGCGGGGGTGACGGGGATCATCATGCAGACGCAGGGGCCCTGGAAGCGGGAGGTCTACCAGCGCATCAACGACGAGGTGGTCGCCGCCTTCGCCTGAGGCCCTGCCAGATACGATTTGGGCCCGGTTTTGCCGGAAAATTGATCGTTGCAAGGCGGTTGACGACTCTGTTACTGTTACCGGGTCTAACAGTAGTTTCCCGTCCAAGTCCGCCGCGACAGCCCACGTGCTTCGCTCCGCCCTGACGACAAGGAAACGTTCATAGGAGGTCGTCAGGTGCCATTCACCGACAGAAACCTGACCTGTGTCGACTGCGGAGCAGAGTTTGTCTTCTCCGCGGAAGACCAGGAATTCCACGCCAGCCGGGGCTTCACCAACGAGCCGAAGCGCTGCCCCGACTGCCGTCGTGCCCGCAAGTCCACGCGTGGCGAAGGCGGTGGTGGCGGCGGCTACGGCGGCGGGGGCGGCGGGGGCTACGGCGGCGGCGGACCGCGCCAGATGTACCCGGCGACATGCGCCAACTGCGGCCGCGAGACCGAGGTGCCGTTCCAGCCCCGCGGCGACCGCCCGGTCTACTGCCGCGACTGCTTCCAGCAGCGCGCGCCGAGCAGCGGGCGCGGCGGCGGTGGTGGCGGCGGCGGGCGCCGCTACTAGCCAGCCACATCGACAATTGAATAGCCGAAGAGGGACGCCGAAAGGCGTCTCTTTTCTACGTCACCCCATCGCCTCCGGTCCATGCCGCCGGCATGCTGGGAGTAGTGCAAGTCGCCCGCTCCCTGTCGTACTCTGAACCCCACGAAATGACAGGCTGGTGCTGCGATGGAGACCTGACATGCGCGTGCTTGTGATCGGCGGCACCAACTTCATCGGGCCGCCTGCGGTCGAGCAACTCGTGACGGTGGGACATGATGTCACGCTCTTCCATCGCGGCGAGCGCGAGCATGCCATCGCGGGCGTCGCGCATCTCCACGGCGACCGCGCTCGGCTCGACGACTTCCGCGGCGAGGTGGAGCGGATCGCGCCGGATGTCGTGCTGGACATGGCGCCGATGTCCGGTGCGGACGCGGAGACCGTAATGCGCGTCTGCCGCGGCGCCGTGAAGCGCGTCGTCGCGATCAGCAGCGTCGACGTGTACCGCGCGTACGGGCGGCTGCACGGCTCCGAGCCCGGCCCGCCGGAGCCGGTGCCGCTGACCGAGGACTCGCCGCTGAGAGAGCGGCTGTACCCCTACCGGGGCGAGCGCGGCGGCCGCCTCGACGGCTACGACAAGATCCCGGCCGAGCGTGCTGTCATGTCGGACCCGGAGATACCCGGCACGGTGCTGCGGCTGCCGGCCATGCACGGCGAGCGAGACTACCAGCACCGGCTGTTCATGGAAGTCGCGCGCTTCGACGCGAAGCGGCCGTTCATCCTCGTGCAGGAGGACGCGGCGGAGTGGCGCTGGCCGCGCGCGTACGTCGGCAACGTCGCGCACGCGATCGCGCTCGCCGTCACGGACGCACGCGCTGCGGGCCGCATCTACAACGCGCCCGTCGACCCGCCGCTGACGCAGCTCGATTGGCTCCGGACCTGTGCCCGGATCGCGGACTGGGACGGCGAGATCGTCGCCGTGCCGCGTGAGGCGCTGCCGGAACACCTTCGCTCGACGCTCAACTTCGCGCAGTCGATGGTGGTCGATGACGGCCGCATCCGCGGCGAGCTCGCATACACCGAGACGTTCGCGCCCGATGACGGCATCCGCCGTGCCATGGAATGGGAGCGGGCGCACCCGCCGGAGAAGGCCGTCGAGCGGCGGCTCGACTTCGCTGCGGAGGATCGCGCCTACGCAGTACTGTCGAGCGGCATTGGCGACCGTCCGCCGGCTGCCGACGGTTGACCATCCCCCACGTCGGCGCCGTCTCTCACTTGGAGCTCATCGCCGCAATGCCGTACCGTCGCCGCATGTTTTCTGTATCTGCGCATGAGCGCTTGGCGTTAATGGCGACGTCATCGTCGATGACGGTATTGGAGAGCGCGTTGTTGCGGTTGCGCAGTGCCTCGATAACGCATACGACCTGAACAATCGTCTGACCAGCGAGACAGACGCACTCAATCGAACTACGACATACGGCTATGACGCTGCAGGACGGCGGACGTCGAGGATCGACGCCAAGAGTCAGACCACGACGTACACGTACGATGTCCTCGACCGGCTGACGCTCATCCACTACCCGGTCGGCACGCCGAACGTGTCGTTCACCTACGACGACGCCGGCAACCGCCTGACGATGACCGACGGCACCGGCACCACGGACTTCACCTACGACAACCTCAACCGCCCGACGTTCATCTCGGACGGCGCCGCCAACGTCGTGGGCTACGGCTACGACGCCGCCGGACGCCGCACGTCGATCACCTACCCCGGCAGCACCGGTACCGTGACCTACGGCTACGACGACGCCAACCGGCTGACGTCCGTGACCGACTGGCTGAGCATGGCCACGTCGTACACCTACGACGCCGCGAACCGGCTCACCAGCACGACGCTGGGCAACGGCCTGATCAGCGACCGCACGTACGACGACAGCAACAGGCTGCTGACGCTGGTGAACCGGGACGGCCTGACCACGATCTCCTCCTACACATACACCCTGGACAACGTGGGGAACCGGAGCCAGGTGGTCGATACTACAGGTACGACGACGTACGGGTACGACGGCCTGTACCGGCTGACCGGGGTCACCTACCCGAACCTGGACGTGCAGAGCTACACGTACGATGCGATGGGCAACCGCTTGACCAGGGTGCAGAACAGCGTCCCCACCACGTACACCTACGATGACGCCGGCCAGATGACGGCTGCGGGCGCCACGGCGTACACCTACGACGGCGACGGCAACACGACGGCCGCGGGCGCCGACGCCTACGCCTGGGACGCCGAAAACCGGCTCGTCGGCACGACCATCGGCGGCGTGACGTCGACGTACGCCTACAACGGCGCCGGGCTGCGGACGTCGCGGACGATCGGCGGCGTGACGACCACATACGCGTGGGACCTGACGGGGAGCCTGCCGGAGGTCCTGCAGGACAACGCCGGAAACAAGTACGTCTACGCCCTGGACCTGATCTCGAAGACCAACGGCACGACGCAGGAGTACTACCTGACCGACGGCTTGGGCTCGACGACCGGCATCACCGACGGCTCCGGCAACGTGACCGGCACGTACGCGTACGACGCCTTCGGCGCCGTGCGATCGCAGACCGGCGCGACGACGGAGTGGTCGTACACCGGCGAACAGAACGACCCGACGGGCCTGGAGTATCTCCGCGCTCGCTACTACGACGCGAACACGGGCCGCTTCCTCTCGCAGGACCCGATGCCGCTGCTGCAGCGCTACGCGTACGCGTACGACAATCCGGCGAATCTGGTCGACCTGAGCGGGCTGGATGCGGGGAAGGACAGGTTCGACCAGTTGATGGACGCAGAGCGCGCCGCGCAGGCGTGGGCGAAACAAATTCTCGCTGACCCGTGCTGGAAGACGCACGCGTTCTGCCTGCATGTGCCCCTCAACTGGAAGAAGGTGGGCGCGTATGCCAAAGCATGCGCGATCTGGGGACTCAGCGGAGCAGCAATCGGTTTCGTCGGCACGGGCCTCGATCCAGCGGGCGCGCTTGCTGGTGGCATTGCGGGCTGCGCTGCAGGGATGTTCAGCCACTATGCTACTGAGACCTTGTCAAGCCGGAACCCGTTCCTTCAAGCGTTGAATCAGTGCACGACGTGGGGTGCTGCCGCTGGCTCCGTCGCGATCGTCACGGGAGGAGGCGCAGTAGGCGCGGCGGCGGCAGGATGTGCCGCGGGGTCCTTGAGTTTCCTTGATTCGTACTACCACATTAGTGAACGTCTCGCTGGTGACAGCTCCTTGGGGCCGTGCGCGGAATGGGGCGGCGCGTCGGCCGCGTCTACGCCGGGAGGACCGGCACCGAAGATCGCAGCTGGGGTCTTTGGTTGCGCCGCCGGATTCTTGTCCGACCGGTCGGGATCCTAATTTCCGGAGGTTCACGTGCCACATGAGGCGGTGGTAGGCGTGGGTGGGCTCATCTGTGCGGCAATACTAGTCATCATGCATCGCACAGTAGAAGAAGGCATCTACAAGATTGCGGTTAGGGGTGAGGAGCGGTCGCGGCTCCCTGGCGGTCGGAGGTGGGCCGTTCCGGTAACACAACGGAATGCGGCGATCACCGCGTGGGTACTGATCGCCCTTGTCTGCCTCATCTCGCTAGTGTATTTGGCGGTCGCCGTGACCGGGCTGCTCGGGTAGGTGACGCGGCGGGTCTGCACGGCGCATGAGTGCTACCTGACCGACGGCCTGGGCTCGACGACGGTGATCACCGACGGCTCCGGCACCGTGACCGGCACGTACGAGTACGACGCCTTCGGCACCGTGCGATTGCAGACGGGCGCGACGACCGAGTGGTCGTACACCGGCGAGCAGAACGATCCGACGGGGCTGGAGTACCTGCGCGCTCGCTACTACGACGCGTCGACCGGCCGCTTCCTGTCGCAGGATCCGATGCCGCTGCTCCAGCGCTACGCGTACGCGAACGACAATCCGGCAAACCTCGTTGACCCGAGCGGGCTGGATACGGCGAAGGACAGGTTCGACCAGTTGATGGCGGCCGAGCAGGCCGTACAAGCGGCGGCGCGAAAGATCCTCGACGACCCATGCTGGCTCACGCGCGCGTTCTGCAAGCATGTGGCACTGGCGTGGAAGGAAGTGAAGCCGTATCTGAAGGAATGCGCCAAGGGCGCGTTCGGAGGCGCCGTCGTGGGGGGATTCATCGGCCTCAGCGCGGGCGGGGCTGGCTTGGGCGCGGGAATGCTGGCAGGGGGCGACCTGGGGATGTGCCGGCGCGCTCGCCGCTCACGCAGCCGATGAGACGTACAGAGCCCTCGGAGGCACCCAGGCATTCGGTGGCAACGCTGCCGCGCAGTGCGTCTTCGCGGGCGTCGCCGCGGCAGGCACGTATTACAGTGCCACCCGAGGGGGAAGTGCATCACTCACGCAAGCAGGCATTGGCGCCGGGGGAGGTTGTATCCGTGGCGTGCTCGGGTGGTTCACCAAGACGGTGATGGGTGCGGCTGGTGCGGACGCGGGCGCGAACGGTGTTGGCCAATGCGGCATGTCAGGCACCGTCACGATCGCGCTTGCACTGGGCCGCAGCGAGTCATCGGGCGAGACTCTCGGACAAGGGCTCGGCGCGTGCGGCTTGAGTTGGCTAGGCGAGAGGGTGTTCCAGTGAATTGAGCGCCCGTGGGGTGGAGGTGAAATGCCAGATTCAGACGTCTTGATCGCCATCTCTTTCGTACTGGTCGGGGCGGCGATCATAGTGACCAGCGGCCCATTTGCGCGCGCGAAAAGCACTCGCCGGGATGGAGCTTCACGCCGGTCCACTGTGTCCTTCTGGAGATTACATTGGGACGATATACCCGAGGATCGCATCAAGTGGATCGGCCGGGCCATAGGGGTGGCGGTGTTGTCCATGGCTGTCCGAGATCTGCTGGCGGCGTGGTGATCGCAGAGCCGCTCGGATCTCGAAGACCAACGGCACGTCGCAGGAGTACTTCCTGACCGATGGCCTCGGCTCGACGACCGGCATCACCGACGGCTCCGGCAACGTGACCGGCACGTACGAGTACGACGCCTTCGGCGCCGTCCGCGCGCAGAGCGGCGCGACGACGGAGTGGTCGTACACCGGCGAGGAGAACGACCCGACGGGGCTGGAGTACCTGCGGGCGCGATACTACGACGCGAGCACGGGGCGGTTCCTGTCGCAAGATCCGATGCTGTTGCTGCAGCGGTATGCATACGTCAACGACAATCCGGCGAATCTCGTTGACCCGAGCGGCTATCTATCTGTCAGCTCCGTCGCAGGCGCTCTCAAGGACGCTGCTAGCGACGTGTATGCTGTGGCCAAAAAGATCCTCGATGATCCCTGCTGGAAGACGCATATGTTCTGTCCGCACGCAGCACTTGTTTGGAAGGAGTTGCGATCAGTCGGGTCTGTAGTTCGGAATGCCGCGGCTCAAGCAAGCAGCTATGTCAACTCGTTGATGGACGAGGCGGCGTCCGCCGCTGCAAAGGCCGCCAGCGCGGTAGGTCGCGCTGTGAAATACTGCGCAAGCTCCTCACACCTATTCGAGTGCTACGAGCGCTATGAAGTTGCCGCTGCAGGAGTCATTGCCGGTACAGCGGGCGTATTCCTGATTACGACCGGGTGTGGGTCCGGAGCAGTGTTCACGGCGGTGACGGCGGGCATTGGTACGCCTGCCGGGGCCGCAATGTGTGGCGTCTTCGCCGTCGGCGGCGGAATACTCATCGCCGGAGGTGGCGTGACGTTCTACCATGCGTTTACACCGTGGCACGAGCGGGAGGATCGCAATTACTGATGAGCGGCCAAGAGTTCTTAATACGCGCTGTTATCGCAGGCACATGCATTGGTGTCCCGGCGTTTATCCTGCGATTGCTCACCGAACGAAAGGGAAGCCTGCCTCGTCCTCTGATTCTGACAGTGGGCGGGGTCGCGGGAACTGGCGCGGGGTTCGCGGCGACGTCTGGGCTTGCGCCGCCGTGGGCACCAGCCGTGTTCTATAGTCTGTTCATTGGTCTGGCCACGAGTGTGTGCTTTGGCGTTCTCATCGGCGTGATTCAAGAAGATTCTCGTCGATAGAGAAGGATTAGACACAAGAGGCACTGGCTTGGGCCTTGGAGTCTCTTGTCGAGCCCCTGAGCGGCCCCAAGAGACCTCCGGCGGTGCGCGTCGGCCTCTAGTCGTCGCGCGGTGCTGACTACGCTGGTCAACCGGGACGGCCGAACGATCATCTCACTCGAGTCCGTCTTCGAGTTCCTCGTCTTGCCGCCGCGCCCGCTACTACGACGCGAGCACCGGCCGCTTCCTGTCGCAGGACCCAATGCCACTGCTGCAGCGCTACGCGTACGCCAGCGCCAACCCGGCGAACCTCGTAGATCCCAGCGGGCTGTTCTCGGTGAAGGATGCGGCGGGCGACGTGTACGCTGTCGCGAAGCAGATTCTCGACGATCCGTGCTGGAAGACGCACATGTTCTGCAGCCACGCGGCGCTGGTGTGGAAGAAGGTTAAGGAGTACGGATGGGAGTGTCTGAAGGGGGCAGCCGGCGGAGCGGTCGTCGGAGCGTTCATCGGAGCTGCCGGTGCTGCTGCCGGTGCCGGAGCGGGAGCGCTCTCTGGAGCTGCGTGGGGCTGCGCGGGGCTGCGCGGGGGCGATGATGGCACACGGCGCGGACGAACTACTGGGTGCTTCCGGGGGCAACCTAGCGGCGCAGTGCGGTATTGCCGCGGTCGCAGCCGCCGGCACCTACTACGGAGCCACCTCGGGAGGCCAGCGTCAGCTGGGCCAGGCCGCATGGGGTGCGGGTGGCGGCTGCGTTGGCGGTGCCTTCGGGTGGATTACCAAGACGCTCATGGCTCAAGATCCGAACGCAAACACATCCGCCAACACGATCGCCGGGTGCAGCGTCTCGGGTGCTAGTGCCGTCGGGTTCGCGGTCGGCCGCAACTCGACGTGGTCGAACGTCCTTCAGCAGGGTGCGGTGTCCTGCGTCACGGGAGCGTCTCCGCGGCGTTGCCTTAAGGTACGGAGAACCGATGAACATGTTACCTGAACTCGCGTCGGCAGGATGGAATTCGCGTTTCACACTGGCAGTGCTGTTCTTCATCTGTGGAGTTGTGATTCTCGTGACGAGTCGAGGCGCAGCGGACGAAATTGCAGGAGACCTGCAAACACACGCCCGCCGGGAAGGACGATCTCGCTGGCTCGATCCAGTCTTCAATAGACGGCAGCTCGTCGTGGCGTCTCGAACACTGGGTGGGACTCTACTCCTCCTATCGATCCTGAGCGCCGCGTTGGGGCTGATGGAGTAGAGCGACGTACGAGGGGTCCGGCACCGTGTTGAGCCCCGCGGCCACAAGACGCGGACGGGCGGGACCATCGGGTGGTAGGACACCGGCGAGCAGAACGACCCGACAGGACTGGAGTACCTGCGGGCACGTTACTACGATAGCGCGACAGGGTGGTCACTGTCGCAGGATCCGCTGCCGTTCGCACAGCGGTATGCGTATGTGGGGAACAATCTCGCGAGCTCTACGGATCCGAGCGGGATGTGCTGGGGGCCAAAAGAGGATCTGCCAGGCGGCGAGCGCCCTCAACGATCTAGGTGGAGAAGATAGCCCGGCTGTTGGAGCTGTGGACGCCGCCGTCAGAGCAGTTTGGCAATGCGGAGCTCAGGGCGATCGACGCCTGTGCGGGCGCCGCCTACGCCGGAGCAGACCCGTCCGCACCGGTGACCAATCTCCAGGTGTCGTTCGAAGAGGTCCAGGCGCCGACATTCGGAGACGCGAGCCACGTGTACCGGCTCTCCTTCGCCCTCAGCGTGAGCGGCAAACAGGTGTCAGGCTTCACCGATACGGTCTTCATGCAAAGCGGCGCCTTCGTCGCCGACATCTCGCACACAGCGCTCACCGGAGACGCAACCCTGACGGACCACCTGGCTCAAACGGTCGCGGATCGACTGGCGACCGCGAATCTCCAATTGCCGCAATGAGAGCCGCGGCACGGGCATCACAACGCGGAGAGCCCATGATCCTCTGGTCAGACGTCGTCCGGGCAAGACCGGAGGACTCGTCGGCGTTGCGCCGGGCGCGTAACGACCGCGCAGATTCAGGTTGACCAGCAGACACGCATACTGCGTCATGCGGACTTTTGATCCGTCGGTCCTGGGTTCGAATCCTGCCGGGGCGCGCTGCTAAGCACCCGGTAGCCCTCGCGTGATCCACTCGACGCTCACGGTGCCGCCCGCCTGCCATCCGCCCCGAACTTGACATCGATCGATCATCAGCATAAGCTGGTGATCGCACGCACACCACACGCGACACCGGAGTGGCGCCACGGCAGGACAGACGAGCGGCGTCTCGGAGGGGGACGCCGGCAGTCGTCGCTGCCGAAAGGATGCTGCGGTGCCCCGCGCCAGACGCACTTCCGACGTCCAGACCGCGCTCACGCGCTTCAACGCCGTCCGCCACGGCCTCACCGCCGAGGCGCCCGTCATCCCCGGCGTCGAGTCCGCTGAGGAGTGGGAGGCCCATCGCGCCGCTATCGCCCAGGACCTCGCGCCCGTCGGCGCCATGGAGCTGACGCTCGCCGAGCGCATCGCCCGCCTCTCCTGGCGCCTGCGCCGCGTCGACCGCTACGAGTGCGCGTCCATCGCCGTCGCCCGTGAGCGCGTCGAGTTCGACTTCGCCGTCTCCCGGTCGCGCCTCGGCGACCAGGCGGCGTCCGTCGCTGATGCGGAGGTGCGCCGCGACGCCGCGCGCCGCTGCCTCGACATCGTCGAGCATCTCCTCGAGGTGCCGCCCGATACGCCGCTCGCCGCCGACGACGTCGAGCAGCTCCTCGGCGACCTCGCCGACGCTGCGGACGAAACGATCGAGGACTTCCTCGAGGGCGTCGAGGCCGCCGACGGCGATGGCGCCTGGACCGCCGGCCGCCTCATCGCCGTCCTCAAGGAGATCGCCGCCCGCGACGGCTGGGACTTCGCCGCGCTGCTCGTCCACGCCGTCACGCGGGCCCGCGCTGTCGCCACCGGCTGTGAGCGCGAGCTCCAGGCCGTCATCGAGGAGATCGACCGGATGCGCCGCGAGCGCCTGCTCCCGGACGCCCCCACCCTCGAACGGATCGTCCGCTACGAGACCGCCCTCAACCGCATGCTCTACCAGGCGCTCAACCAGCTCGAAGCCGCGCAGGCCCGCCGCGCCGGCGCCCCCGCCCCGCTCCACCGCGTCCAGGGCTTCGGCCTGCCGGGAGGCTGAAATTACGAAACAGGTACCGCGCCAGCTTCAATTCGCGCGACATAACTCGCGCAGTCGCGCCCAGTACATCTTGTCTCCCTTCTGCGCGCCGGCCGCCTCCGCGCTTATCCCCCTTGTATCCAGCATGATGGAGAAGCGTCTGCGCGCGACCACACCACCGTCGCACAGTTTCGACAGCGGAAAATTGCTAACGCCCGTGACATCCCGGTACCATGTCCGGGCGACGGGAGGTGACAGTACCGTGCCAGCGCTCCGCAACCTGGAACCCCTGTTTGCCCGCGTCACCAAACCGGCCCGCTACACCGGCGGCGAGTGGAACGCCGCCGTCCCCGACTGGGACGCCTGCGACGTCCGCATGGTCCTCGCCTACCCCGACCTCTACGACATCGGCATGTCGAATCTGGGGCTGGGCATCCTCTACGACATCATCAACCGCCGCGAAGGCATGCTGGCCGAGCGCGTCTTCGCGCCGTGGTCGGACCTGGAAGCCGTGATGCGGGCCGAGGGCGTCCCGCTGTGGAGCCTGGAGACGCGCCACCCGCTGTCCGAGTTCGACATGATCGGCTTCTCGCTCAGCTACGAGGGGACCTACACCAACATCCTCAACATGCTGGACCTGGCGGGGCTGCCCGTGCTGGCGGAGGAGCGCACCGACGCGCACCCGCTCGTCGTCTGCGGCGGCTCCGGCGCGCTCAACCCGGACGCGCTCGCCGATTTCGTCGACGTGTTCGCGCTGGGGGACGGTGAGGAGACGATCGTCGAACTGGCGGAGTTCATCCGAGAGTGGAAGCGGCAGGGGCGCGGCACGCGGGACGAGATGCTGCGACAACTGACGCGGATCTGGGGCGTCTACGTCCCGCGCTTCTACCGGCCGGAGTACAACGCCGACGGCACAATCAAGTCCGTCCGGCCGACACTCGACGGGCTGCCGCCTCGAGTGGCGAAGCGCTTCGTGCAGGAGCTGCCGCCGCCGCTGATGCGGCCGATCGTGCCGTTCCTGCAGACGGTGCACGACCGCGCGGCGATCGAGATCCAGCGCGGCTGCACGCAGGGTTGCCGCTTCTGCCAGGCGGGCATGATCTACCGCCCGCGGCTGGAGCGCGGGCCGGATGAGGTGCTGGAAGCGGCGAAGGAACTGCTGCGCCAGACGGGCTACGACGAGCTGTCGCTCGTCTCGCTCAGTTCGACGGACCACTCGCGCATCGTCGAGATCGTCGATGCGCTCCGCGGCCACTTCGGCGACCGGCTGACAATCTCGCTGCCGTCGATGCGCGTCGACAGCTTCTCCGTGCGCATCGCGGAGGCGGTTGCGACGCGCGGCAAGCACAGCATCACGTTCGCGCCGGAGGCCGGCACGGAGCGGCTGCGGATGACAATCAACAAGCTCGTCACCGACGATGACCTCTACGCCGCGGCCGAGAACGCCTTCGCCAGCGGCTGGACGAACGTGAAGATGTACTTCATGTGCGGCCAGCCCACCGAGACTCACGAGGACGTCGAGGGCATCGTGACGCTGGCGCGGAAGGTACGCGAGGTGGGGCGGAAGCACCACGGCGGGCGGGCGCGGGTGCGCGTCAGCACGTCGAACTTCATCCCGAAGGCGCACACGCCGTTCCAATGGGCGGGGCAGGCGCGCCCGGAGGTGCTGCGGGAGCGCCACCTCTACCTGCGCGACGCCCTGAAGAAGTCGGGCGTGGCGTTCACGTGGGAGGACCCGGAGCACAGCCTGCTGGAAGCGGTGCTGTCGCGCGGCGACCGGCGGCTCGGCAAGGCGATCCACGGCGCGTGGCGGGCGGGCGCGCGCTTCGACGCATGGCACGAGCACTATGACTGGCCGCGCTGGCAGCACGCGCTCGACGATGCGGGGCTCGACCCGGGGTTCTTCGCCTACCGCCAGCCCGGGCTGCGGGAGACGTTCCCCTGGTCGCACATCAACATCGGTGTGACGGAGTCGTACCTGCGGGGGGAGTGGCTGCGCACGCTGAAGCACGAGCAGACGCCGGACTGCCACAAGCAGCCGTGCAACGTCTGCGGCGTGCAGAACATGAACGCGGAGGACTGCCTCAACCGCTTCGACTTGCGGCTGGCCGCACAGGGCAGGCCGCCGATCGACCGCAGCGGGCTGGTGAAGCCGATCGAGATGTTCTCGCTCAGCTGACCTCACGCCTATCGCTAGCGCCTGCGGCGGCGGCGGTCGAAGCGGTCGGTCAGCACGACTTCGCGGTCGCCGGCGTGCAGTGCGAACGTGAAGAACCAGCCGGCGACCGCCAGCATCATCGCCCCGGCAAAGAACATCCACTTCCACCATTGCGTGCTCCCGCCGTCGTTGCCGGCCGAGGGCAGGCCGCCGGTCTTGCCTTTCGCAGCGGGCTCGACGCCGCTGGCCGGGGGCTTGCCGGCGACGGTCGGCGTGACGTTGTTCGAGTTGGCGACCACCGTGATGCGCGGCGTCGCGGTCGCGGCGGCGGTCGTCGTAGCGGACGGGGTGCGGGTGGCTGTGGCGGTGCCGGTCGCCGTGGCGGTGGACGTGGCCGTGACCTGGGGTGTGTTCGTCGGTATCGGCGTGGCGGTGCCGGTGGAAGTCGGTGTCGACGTGGGCATGGCGCCGCCGACGACGACGATCGTCGGGTTGCCCAGGACCGGCGTGCTCGGCGCGCCGCTACCGTCCTTGATCTGCACCCAGCTCCATTGGACGTTCGCGTTCCCATTGGCGAGCGCAACGAACTGAATCGTCGCGACGGTGCCGACACCGCTCACTTCAGCACTACCGCTGAGCTGGTACTCGTAGTTGATCTGGCCGGCCGGGTTGACGGAGTTGGTGATCACCGAGCCTTCGGTTTGGTAGTTGAGGTCGGTGCCTGGGAACCAGCCGGGGAGGATCTGCACGCCAGCGGCGACGTTGTCATAGTCGGTCACCGAGACGATGGCGGGGTTGTAGGTGATACGCAGCGCGACGTCGTTGATGTTCGCGCCACCGGAGACGTCGACGTTGACCAGGACGCTCTGGCCGATGCTCAGTGACTGGCTCGCCGGCGTCATCGACACGGTGCCCGCGGGGATCGCCTGGGCCGTCGACGCGCGGCCGATCGCGAGCACACA
>Ga0153916_10001796_pt1 | contig 15571 bp, 13 predicted proteins | sample Opewatmetagenome_FD_109642 | JGI IMG/M metagenome (GOLD analysis project Ga0153916, IMG submission 109642) | Freshwater wetland microbial communities from Ohio, USA - Open water 3 Core 3 Depth 4 metaG | ecosystem: Environmental > Aquatic > Freshwater > Wetlands | place: USA: Ohio, Lake Erie...
AATTCCTTTGATGTCATTCCGGCGAATACCCTAAAGGGCATAAAAGCCGGAATCCAGCAACCTGCTGAGTTAAAAGCACTGGATTCCGGGTCTCCGCTGCGCTACGCCCGGAATGACGAATTATTCAGAGCTTCCTTAGCTCGCCGTCTTATGGGCGTTCACAACAACTTTCGCACCGGGCCAAAGGAGCGGCGATGCACCGGCGTCACGCCCCATTGTTCCAGGGCCGCGACATGATCCTTGGTAGGATAGCCTTTGTGCCGGGCGAAACCATAATTTGGATACAGCTCATCCAAGCTCAGCAGCTCGCGATCGCGCGCCACCTTGGCGAGGATGGAGGCCGCCGAAATGGCGGGCACGCTTTGATCGCCCTTGACGATGGCCTCGGCACGGCACGGCAATGCGGGGCAGCGATTGCCGTCCACCAAAACCAAATGCGGTGCGGGGTTCAAAGCACCCACGGCTCGCTGCATGGCGAGCAGCGTCGCCTGGAGGATATTGAGCGTATCGATCTCTTTCACCTCGGCGCGCGCCACGGCCCAGGCCCAGGCCCTTTCCTTTATCTCTTCTTCCAATTCATCGCGCCGCCGCGCGCTGAGTTGTTTGGAATCCGCGAGACCTGCGATGGGCTGAGCGGGATCGAGGATGACCGCGGCCGCCATCACCGGCCCCGCCAACGGCCCGCGCCCGGCCTCATCCACACCCGCGATCAAGATTGATGTTGTGATTGTCTGGGGGGTCATGGCCGTTATGGGCTAGTGTAATGCTTCGTAAATAAACGAATCCCCCGGCTCTGCCTGGGAACTCCCGAGGTTTGACCTATACGGCGGCCATAATAGAACATGGTCATTGCGCGTATCGAATACCCACCTGTCGGATACCCCCCTTTGCAAAGGGGGTAGGGGGGATTTGCGGTGATGGCGATGGCAACCATTGAAAATCCCCCTCGGTCCCCCTTTTCAAAGGGGGAAGTATGAGCATCAGCCGCCTTGGGCGGCTCATGGAGTTGTTCGCGACTATTCAAGCGCTCACCCAAATAGGCCCCCGGCTATGCGGGGGGCATTTAAATTCCGGAACAGAAATCTCCTCTCCCTGAATGAGAAGAGGACTGATGAAACAGTTTAATCTTGCCTCGCGCTTGAGCTATGCATCCGAAATGCAGCGCCGAGGGATGGCGGACGCTACATTACGCCCTCCATTTCGCCATTGCTGCCCTTCTTCCGCAGGAGCACGGCGCCCTTTAATTCCCCCCTCTCTCCGCGGGGGAGCACTTGAGGATTAATGGCGCTCCTTCCCTCCACAACCGCGATGTCCCCCATCGGCAGCTCGACCCGGCGCACCAGTTCCTCGATGATGACCTGATAAAGGGTGTCGCCTAAGCACAGATCTTCCACGCCGCTTTCCACGTTGGGGTTATCGTTGACCTCGATCACATAGACGGCGTCGCCGCGCTGCTTGATGTCCACCCCATAAAACCCGTTGCCGATGGCGTTGGCCGCCTTCATCGCGGTATTGAGCACCAGGGGCGGAATCTCTTCGACGCGCCAGGTCTTGTAGCGGCCCTCGGTGACCTGTCCGGACGATTCGTGTTTGACGATCTGCCAATGCTTGGCCGGCATGTAGTATTGGCAGGCGAATAAAGGCTTGCGGTTGAGGACGCCGATGCGCCAATCGAATTCGGTGTAGAGGAATTCCTGCGCCAGAATAAGATCCGACTCCTTGAACAGGCGCTCCGCGATCTCCTCCGCCTCCTTGAAGGTCTCCGCCTTGAATACCCCGCGCGAGAAGGAGCCGTCGGGAATCTTGATCACACAGGGATATGACATCAGCCCCTCTAGGATCGAGGCCTTGCCCTTGCGCAGGATCAGGGTCTTGGGGGTCGGGATGTTATGGGCCTTCATCACCTCGGCCAGGAACACCTTATTGGAGCATTTGAGGATGGAATCGGGATCGTCGATCACCGCCATGCCTTCGCTCTCGGCCTTCTTGGCGAATCGGTAGGTGTAATGATCCACCTGGGTGGTCTCGCGGATAAACAGCGCGTCATATTCGGCGAGGCGGGGATAATCCTTCTTTTCTATCAGATCGACATCAACGTTGAGCTTCTTGCCCATCTTGATGAAGTTCTGCAAGGCCTTGGCGTTGGACGGCGGCAATTTCTCATTGGGGTTGTACAAGATCGCAATATCGCAGCGGGACACCTTGGAGGCACGCGGCTCGCGCCAGCGGCTGCCCAGGTGCGAATTCAAGGTCTCGATGAAAAAGGGATGCTGTTCCGGAGTGATGTTGTTGAGCGCCACAGGCTTGATAAAGGCGATCTGCCAGGTATCCCGCCGTTTCAACTCTACCCGCAGCAAGGGGCAGGGAAATTGATCGAAGATCTGCCGCGCCACATCCTGCAGATAGGGAAATTCGCAGCGCCCGAAAAACACATGGAATTGGAAGGTCGAGCCCGGCGGTTGATCGCTGTGTCTGCGAAAACTCTTCTCCACCAGGGGTTCGAGGTCTTCCAAGTCCAGACTGTAAACCGACTTGCTGCTCAAGTCGCTGATGGTCTTGACGCTGGGGATGACGCGATGCCAGCGCGCCTCCGCCAAGAGCGAACAATAATAGCCGAGGCTCAGATAGCGGTAGCTCCGGCAGAGATTGATCACCTTCTCCTGTTTGGACTTGAGGTACTCGGGGTTGGCAAGATACTCCTTGACCTCGACGATGTTGGCGTTGGGAAAATTCGGTTCCCAATCTTTCCGATTTTCTACCACTATTGTATGTGCGGACATTGGTGTTTTCGATCACCCTCAAATTGCTGTTGACTACCCCAGCGCACGGATTTGCGCTGTACCGCCCGCTCCTGGGCCACGCCCTCCCGCGGAATTTTCCTGGGCATTGGCGCGTTTCCTCAAAATCACCACCGCCTTCTGTCCCGCCTTGCCGTAACGGGCCATGCGCTCGAAATCCTTGCGCAGTATCGGCATGTTGACGCAATCGGTGATGGTCTTGCCCTCATCCTTGTCAACCAGGGGATCGTGCACGTAGATGAAGTGTTCATCGAAACCGGTGACCACCACCCAATGCGGAGATTTCTCGTGATAGATGCGATAGGAGCTGATAAGCACGATGGGGATGCCCCCTTGCTCGAATTGCTCCAACAGGGCGTTGACGCCCATCACGCCGTAATGAATCTTGACGGGCGAGTTGCGCAGCTCGTTGAGAAAATCCTCCTGGACCAGGCGCATCACTTCCTTCTTCTCGGGGTCGCGCACCGAATCCATGAACATCGCGCCTTCCGCATTGACATAAATCTCCACATCGAAGCCGCGGTGATAAGCCGACAGCGCCAGGCCGTAAGGTCCGCAGCCGCCGTGTCCCGAGGTCATGAACACCGTGGTCGATTCGCGCCAGATGCGCAATTCCAGCATGCGGTCAAGCGTCGCCTGCGGGTCGAGCGCCTTCATGGCCATCATGATCGCCGCGGGTCCGCAGGTAAAATACAGGGTCTGCTCGTAGAAGGGCACGCGCGCCATGGCGGGCTTGAGTTCCTTCACCAGCGACTTCTCGAAGCGCAAGGCATCCATGTGATCTTCGTAGTAGTCGGCGTGCACGCCGAATTCGCGGTAGCCGTGGCGCCTGAATAAAGCGATGGAGGCGTGGTTGTCCTTGCGTATCTCCAGGCGCAGCGATACGCAATCGTGACCGCGCGCCGCGTCTTCCGATGCCTGCAGCAAACGGCCGGCCACACCCTTGCGTTGCTGGGCGGGGTCCACTGCCAGCGAATAAAGCCGGGCCAGCGACGTACCCATGTTGAACAGCAACATGCTATAACCGCGGATCACGCCGTTCTCTTCTTCCACCAGGGTCTCGGCATTACCTTCGGTCAACAGATAACGGAAACTGCGGCGCGTCATGCGATCGGAATCGAAGCAGCTGTCTTCGATCCCGACCAAGGCGTCAATGTCATCCAGTGTCGCATGCCGAATCATGGAACCATCCTAAGTATTCCCAAGCCTGGGAGCGGGGGCCGGCGGGACCCGCACCGAACTCGCAACACAATAAAGGATTGCAACAAAATCGTTAAGTTCTTTTTTGAACCCGGGTAGACTAGTCATCTTCGACTTCCCGAGAGCGCCGCCCCGCATGCCGAATCCGCGTTTCGACCATTACTACCGCTACGCCGAACTCAACGCCCTGCTCCACGCCTGGGCCGCCGCCCATCCCGGGCTGATGCGCCTGGCGAGCATCGGCAAGAGCCACGAGGGACGGGACATCTGGCTCGCAACCCTCACCCATTTTGCCGGTGGCGATGACCGGGATAAGCCCGGCTTTTGGGTGGACGGTAACCTCCATGCCCCGGAGCTGGCCGGCTCCGGGGCCTGCCTCTATTTCATCCATACGCTGCTGACGGGCTACGGCCAAGACGCTGACATCACCCGCTGTTTAGACTCCCGGGTCTTTTATATCTGCCCGCGGGTCAATCCCGACGGAGCGGAATGGGCGCTTGCCGACCCCCCTAAGATCATCCGTTCCGGCACCCGCCCCTATCCCTACGACGAGACGCCGCTGGGCGGATTGATCCGCGAAGACATGGACGGCGACGGCCGCCTCTTGAGCATGCGCATCCCCGACCCCGACGGACCATGGAAGGTGTCGGACCGGGACCCGCGATTATTGGTCCCGCGCGAACCCGCCGAGAGCGGCGGCCGCTATTATCGCCTGCTCCCGGAAGGACGGCTGGAAAACTACGACGGCCACCTCATCCATCTGCAAACCATCAAAGAAGGGTTGGACCTCAACCGCAACTTCCCGGCCGAATGGCGCAACGAGGCCCGGCAAAAGGGCGCGGGACCTTACCCGGCCTCGGAATCCGAGGTGCGGGCCGTGGTGCAGTTCATCAGCGACCATGCCAACATCTGCGGCGGCGTAGCCTTCCACACCTACAGCGGCGTGCTGCTCCGCCCCCTGTCCTTCCGCGACGATAACGAGTTAATCCCCGAAGACCTGTGGGTGTACCGCACGCTCGGCGACAAAGGCACGGCGCTCACCGGCTATCCCGCCGCCTCCGCCTACCACGAGTTCCGCTATCACCCCAAGGAGATCATCACCGGCGCCCTGGACGACTGGCTCTACGAACAGCAAGGGCTCTTCGCCTGGACCGTGGAGATATGGAGCCCGCAACGCCAGGCCGGTATCGACGAGTATCGTTTCATCGATTGGTACCGCGATCACCCCGTGGAAGACGATCTCAAGCTCCTCGCATGGAACGACGAGGTCTTGGAGGGCAAAGGCTTCGTGGACTGGTATCCCTATGACCATCCCCAGCTCGGACGTGTGGAACTGGGCGGGTGGAATCCGCTGTTCACCTTCTGGAACCCGCCGCCGCGCTTGCTGGAACAGGAGGTGCAACGCTTCCCGCAGTGGCTGGTATGGCACGCCCTGCTGTCGCCGGAACTCAGCCTTGATGTCCAAACCCAGGCGCTCGGCAAAGACACCTATCTGGTGCGGGCCGTGGTCGCCAACCGCGGTTGGCTGCCTACCTACATCACCAAACAGGCCTTGGACAAAAAATTAGTGCGCGGCGTGGTCTGCGAGATTACGATGCCGGACCATGTCACGCTGGTGCAGGGCCAGCGCCGCCAGGAACTCGGCCAACTGGAAGGCCGTTCCCACAAGCCCGCCTCCACCTTCGGCTGGGGCGGCACGGTCGCCGATCCCACCGATCACCGCGCCAAGGGCGAGTGGGTAGTGCGATCAATCCCGGGCACCCGCATCGAAGTCACCGCCCGCCATCCCCGCGCCGGCACCGTCCGCACGGAGATCAAACTCAGTTGAATAACCCCCGGCCGAGGGTTTAGTTGGGTGAGCGACTCAAAGGCGCAACAACCCCATGATCCGCCCAATGACCAAGCCCCTTCTGGGGTCATAAAGGCAACCGGCGCTCATACTTCCCCCTTTGAAAAAGGGGGACTGAGGGGATTTGCAACGGTTGCCACCGCCATCAAGGGAATCGTTCTTGAAGGAAATTTAGATAAACGCAATTTACCGCGAAGGACACGAAGGAACGCAAAGAAAATCAAGGTAAATATATCAGGCGAATTCCTTCGCGTATCTTTGCGTCCTTCGCGGTAAAGCTTTTAATCGGAAAGCGATCCCAGCTAACTTTCAAATAGCCTGACTCACTAGAAAGTACGCCGCCATCCTATTGCGCGACGAACCTCAGTTCACGCCCTTGCCGTTTAGGTACCCGGAATACTTCTTGTCAGTCCCCAGGATGTGATTGTTGAGCCAGTCTCTTAGGAAATTCATTACCTCGACCGTGATCTGGGCCTGGTTGGCATCAAACTTCTTCTTAAGCTCGCTTGCCGTCTTGGTGAGCTTGTCGTGTTCGGCCTTGTGGGCGGTGCTCTCGGGGTAACCGTGCTTCTGGAACAATTTTTCCTCGGTACTGAAATGGTACACGGTGTAATTGATCAGTTCGTCCAGCACCTTGCCCAGCGTTTCCTTGCTATGGGCGGCGTTCATACCGTCGTAAAGCTCGTTGATAAGCGCCATCAGTTTCTGGTGCTGCTGGTCGATCTCGCGGATATTGACGCTGTATTTGGGGGCCCACTGAATGAGTGGCATGACTGCTTTCTCCTTTCCTGGATGATATTAGATGCCTTCCGCATCGGTTAACGTCCGTATGACATAAAGCTTGAGCACGTTATGATCCCGCAGCAACTGACGTGCCCGAAACGGTGAATTTGCCGACCAGGGCCTGCAACTGCACTGCCAGGCGGGCCAGTTCATCGCTGGCGCTGGTCGTTTGTTCGGTGGTGCGCGAGGTTTGCTCGGCGACGTCGCGGATGTTGGTAATGCTGCGGTTAATGTCTTCCGTGGTGGCCCGCTGTTGCTCGGCCGCCGTGGCGATCTGGGCATTCATTTGGTCGATGGTGGAGACGACCTGGGTGATGACATCCAGAGCGGCGGAAGCGGCTTTAGCCTGTTCCACGCTGGCTTGGGCGCGTTCCCGGCTGGCGTCCATCGCCCCCACCGCCTCTCTGGCGCCGCCCTGCAATTTGGCGATCATACCCTCGATTTCGCGCGTGGACTCTTGAGTGCGGCCGGCCAAGGTGCGTACCTCGTCGGCGACCACGGCGAAGCCGCGGCCCTGTTCGCCGGCACGGGCCGCTTCGATGGCGGCGTTCAAGGCCAGCAAGTTGGTCTGCTCCGCAATGCTCTTGATGACGTCCAGCACGCCGCCGATGGTTTGAGTGTCGGCATCGACGTTCTTGATGACGTTGGTGGCCTTTTCTATCTCATCGGAGAGGGAGGAAATCGCCTGCGCGGCCGAACCGACCACTTGACTGCCGCTCTGGGCCTCGCTGTTGGCCTTGTCGGCGGCGGTGGCGGCGCCAGTGGCGTTGCCCGCCACCTCTTGTACCGTGGCGGTCATTTCGTTCATCGCCACTGCCACTTGATCGGTCTCCATTTGTTGGCGCACGACGCCTTTGGCGGTCTCCATGGCAATATTGGCCAGTTCCTCCGCGGCCACCGTCACTTGCGCACTGGAGCCGGCGATTTCCTGGATCACCGATTCAAAATGCGCGCTCATGCTATTGAATGAATCCGCGATCCTGCTCATTTCGTCTCGTGAATGCAGTTGCAGGCGGGTGGTCAGATTGCCGTTCGCAAAGCTCTGGGAGGCTTCGCTGACAGCGACGATGTTGCCAATGATCGAGAAATACAGCCCGCTGAACAGATAGACAACCACCGCCAAAACCAGGCCGATGATCGTAATGATCATGACCTCCATTGTCCTCTGTGCATGGATACGGTCCGTAAGCAACTTGTTCAAGACAGGGATGACGACGTCGTATAAATTGTAACTGGTGGAGATAGACTTGGTTGCCGTGTCGAAGACGGTCTTGCTGTCGATGGTAATTTTTTCGGCCTCCAGCAAATTAGTGCGCAGCAATTTTTCGAGGTCGTTTACGGCATCATTGGTTTTCTGCATTGCAGCGGGCAAGGTGGCGTCTATACCTCGATTATTTTCGATGGCGCGCTTCGCATTCTTGCTCAGATCATCGATACTGTGCTTCATCTCATTCATGAGCACGCCGAGTCTGATGAGCTTGTCCTGGGCAAGATGCCCGGCGGCGGCCCCCCCGGCGCCCAAGGCGCGCGCCTGCCCCATGCTCTCTACCAGCTGGGGCAGATGGTTGGTCAGCATATCGCCCAGAAAATAACGGTCGTTGTCCTGATCCATGGATATTTTTGAGTTAAAGCCGACCTGGCCAATCAGGGCGATGAGATCGCTGATGAGATCGGTGTGGGTCTTGAGGCTGTCGGCCGGCGCCATATTCAGCGACTCGGCCTTGATGCGATCCCATTGCCGTTGAATCTCCTGTATCTGACCGGAGGTTTGCAAGGCACCGCCCTCCTCCCGGTCCATCTCTTGCAACGCGGCCAGGTCTTTGTCAACGTCTTCGCGTTTTGCCAGGAGGCGCTCGCGGAAGCTTTGATCGCCGTTCAAGTAGGCGTTCGTCATCCCGCGGTGTTGCTGGATGTGTTCCAGGGGCAGACGAACCATCTTGATGTAGTTAAAACCTTGGCTTTCCTTTTCCAGGGTATTGATTTGGCCGCTGATATTCGCGATCACCAAGCCGGCCAGCACCAGCAGCGGGATCAAGATCACCAGAAAGATCAGCGTAAATTTAATTGGGTAACGAAAGCGTTCCATGAGCCATATGGCCGGTGACATGACTGCCTTCATTTGATTATTCTCCCTTAATAGGAGTGGGTATCTTCCACGGTGATCGGGGTTAGCTCGCAAAGCTTATCGTTCGCTTATGATGATTCTTTAGTTTTTTTTAAGGTAATAGCCTATTTTCTCATCGGCTACCGTTGGTGATGCCCGGCCGGGCCTCGCGAATCGTTTTAACAATGGGAATGCCGCCCGCCACCACCTCAAAAGGATTGCAACAAAATCGTTAAGTTCTTTTTTGAACCCGGGTAGACTAGTTATCTTCGACGTCCCGAGAGCGCCATCCCGCATGCCGTATCCGCGTTTCGACCTTTACTACCGACATGCCCGTCCCGCGCTTGCCCTCCTCACCGGGCTGTTAATGCCCATGGCGCTCACGGGCTGCCTTGGTCTTAGCGGCGGGAGCGAACTCATCCCGCCCGAGGCGAGCGGATTGCCTCCCACTGAAATCCGGATCGGCACCGGATTGAACCCTATGTACTCATGGCAGGTAGGCAATGTTTCATCGCTGCTGCTGGTGCGCGTCGCGGATCCTTCTGCCCCGGTGTGGGGCCTCGCCGCGCAAGGGGCGCGCGACATCCTGAGTTCGCCGGTCAGGCACGGGCTGCCCGTTACCGACCCGACCCTGCAAACCGTGAGCCCCGCCGAAACGACATTGACCGCCGGCGTGGAGTACAGCGTCATCATCGTTACGCAAGGAGGTTTCAAGCAACTGACCACCCGCTTCAGGCCACCCTACGGCAACATCGCCACCGCCTCCAACTTCCCCCCCTTCAGCGCACCCGCCGCCAACCACTCGATAGCGATTAAAAAGGACTATACGGTCTGGAATTGGGGGGCTAACGGCAGCGGTCAACTGGGAGACGGAACCTTCAGCGATCGGTCCGTTCCCGCGAAGGTAACTTTATCCGCCGTCGCAGCCGCCGTCGCCGCGGGGGAACTGCATACCCTGGCGACCCTCCAGGACGGCACGGTATGAGCGTGGGGCGACAACGGCAGCGGCCAACTGGGCACGGGCAATACCGTGTCCAGCACTGCGCCGACGCAGATCACCTTGCCCTCCAGCAAGGCTGCCGCCAGCGTCGCCGCGGGCTATCGGCATTCGCTGGCCATCCTGCGGGACGGCACGCTGAGCGCCTGGGGGGATAACAGCAGCGGTCAACTGGGCGACGGCTCCACGACAAATAGAACCGCGCCGGTAGCCATCGCCGGACCCGCTGTCGTCACTGCCGTCACCGCCGGTATCAGCCATAGCCTGGCGCTGGATGCCTACGGAATCGTCTGGTCATGGGGCGCCAACGACAGCGGTCAACTGGGACATACCCCTACCGATCCTACAAAACCCGATGGCATTCCCTCCCAGAGTTTTGGCGCAATGGCGATCACGGCCATCGCCAGCGGCCGGAAGCACAACCTGGCGCTCGCCTCCGACGGCTCGGTGTGGGCGTGGGGCGACAACAGCAGCGGCCAACTGGGGACGGGCAATACCACACCCGGTCCAACACCGGCAAAAATTGCCGGCCTGGGGACAATCACCGCCATCGCGGCGGGCGACAACCACTCTCTGGCGATCGACAGCAACGGCACGGTCTGGGCATGGGGCGACAACAGCGGCGGTCAACTGGGCGACGGCACGAGCGCCGTCAGCAGCCCCGCGCCGATCAAAGTGAAGCTGTCCGCCACGGCAAAGGCCATGGCCATTGCCGCGGGCAAACTGCACTCCCTGGCGGTTCTCGATGACGATACGGTGTGGGCATGGGGCGCCAACGGCAGCGGCCAATTGGGCAACGACTCAACAATCGACAGCGCCAAGCCGGTACAGGTCAGCATACCCTGACGAGGCCCGATCCGCCGCTCAACTACCGGCTACCTTACCCGCCTCACCAATACGATGGTAATCACCGCCACCACCACGGTGGGCAGCGCGGCGCTTAGCAGAGGCGGTAACTGATGCGCCAGACCGGCGAAGCCGAAGGTCTGGCCCAGCAAATAGAAGCCTATGCCGACCAAGGTGCCCACAAAGATGCGCTGGCCTATCCCCACCGAGCGCAACGGCCCGAAAATGAACGGTATGGACAAAAACACCATCACCGCCGTCGTCACCGGCAAGACGATCTTATTCCAGAACGCCAATTGATAATGCTCGGCACTGAGTCCGTTATCGCGCAGGTAGGAGATATAGTCGAGCAAACCCTTCAGGGAAAGGCTGTCCGGCTTTACCGCCACCACGTCGATCATGTCCGGAGTCAGCTGAGACTGCCATTCTAATTGCCCGAGATGTCGCGTCTCTATCCCGGCGGGATCGATGTCGCTGCGCGCCGCCTGCTGCAACATCCATTTTCCGTTGATGAATTTCCCGCTATTTGCCTGAGTCACTTCATGCAGCCGATGTTGGTCGTCGAACTCGTAGATGGTAATGCCGCCCAACAGGCCGTCGGCCAAGACATCGCGGATATGAATGAATTTCGCGCCGTCGCGCGCCCATAGCCCGTTTTGGCTGGTCATGGCGAAACGCTCGGCCAGGGCGGCGCTGTGCATGGACTTCGCATAGCGGTCCGTCACCGGCGCGACGAACTCTCCCAATATCACCGCCGCCAGCATCCACAACAAGCCTACCTTCATCACCGAGACTGCGATACGGAGGACGGAAACACCGGCGACCCGCATGACCAACAGTTCATTATTGCCGGCCAATAGGCCGAGACCGATCACGCTCCCCAACAGGGCGACTACCGGGAACAGCTGATAGGCCAAGCGCGGCAGGGAAAGCATCACATATTGAGCCGCGCCGGCCAGGGTGTAATCGCCCTTGCCCACCGAATCCAATTCCGCCACGAAGGCGCCGAAGGAAAACAACGCCAGCAGCACCAGCAGCACGATCAAGGTGCTGACCGCCACGGTAACGCCGATGTAACGATCCAATAGTTTCATGCCGAAGACACCTGCTTCATGACAAGACCGCCTTCCCGGACATCCGCAACATCAACCACTTCACCCCCGCGTGGCGCACCGTCAGCGTCAAGATCACGGCCAACACCACGCCGTGCACCCACCACAAACCCAAAGAGGGCGCAATCGTTCCGTGTTCCACCCACGCGCGCGCCACCGCCAGGAAGTTCATATACAGGGCATAAATGACGATGGCGACAAACAACTTTGCGAAACGCCCCTGGCGGGGGTTGGTGCGGCTAAGCGGCACCGCCAAGGCCGCCAGCAAGATCGTAGCCAAGGGCATGGCGAAACGCCATTGCAACTCCGCCTTTTCATAACGGCCGGGCTTGCCCCATAAAGCGGGAGTGGAACTGGCGACCGTTTTACGCATCCTGGGCGTGACTGGCCGCTCTTCAAGCAACATGCCGTGCGTGGTGAAGCGGATGATCTTGAACTGTGAATCGCCCGGCTGCCCTTCATAACGGTAACCGTTTTCCAATACCAGATAACGGTCGCCTGTTTGCCCGTCGAATTCCTGATGTCCCCGCTCGGCGGTAATTACATTCAACACGCCATTGCGCCGGGTTTGCACAAATACATTTTCAAGCGTCTGCCCGTCCTCGCCCATCTTCTCCACATAAAAAACCATCGTGCCGCTGCGCAGCTCGCGAAAACGCCCCGCCGCGATGCTGTGCAGGTCCATGCCGGCCTCCGACCTGTCCATGATTTGTTGGCTCTTTTCCTCCGCCCACGGCCCGCCGTAAAGAGAAATTGCCGCCACTACCCCGGCAAACCCGAATGCCAGCCACAAGATGGTGCGGCGCAAACGGTCGGCGCCCACCCCGCACGCCGCGAGGACCAGCATTTCGTTATCTTTGTAGAGGCGCCCCAAAGCGACCAGCACCGCGATAAAAAACGCCAAAGGCAGCAGCATCGTCAGATTGCTCAGCGACTTCAAGGCGAGCAAATGCGGGATCACCTCGCTCGGCACGCCGCCCGACTCGGCGTCGCTAAAAAAACGGATCAGACGGTTGCTGACATAAATGACATACAGCACCCCGCTCACGGCAAGCACCGCCAGCAGGATTTCCCGCAAAAGGTATCGGCTAATGATCACCAGCGAACCCTTTTTTGAGTGTATCGTTCCGGCTGCGCACGGGGACTGAATCCCCGTGTATGATCCCCCGTCGCACTGACCTCGCGGCAAGCCGCGGCGAACTTCAAGTTGAAAAGAAATATTTTTGGCTGGAAATCGATCATCATTCGGGTAAACTGTGAAAAATTTATCTTTAACATGCGGCGTGGCTCGGCCTCCGAAAGCGGCAGTCTCGCAGCCGGGCAGGAACCGAGCCGCAAGGTTTTATATCATAGAAAAACATGGAATGGTTGAATACGTGTTGTTGCTTCCGACTGATTCAAACTTCCCTCAGGAGTGATCATGGATTTTACGGTCAAAATCGGGAACCCCGAGAAACAGCGCACGGCCTGTGTCGTGCTTGGCGTCTTCGAGCCGCGCCACCTGTCGCCCGCCGCCGAACACCTGGATGAAGCGGCGCGAGGATATATCTCCAAGCTCATCCAGCGCGGCGACTTGGAGGGAAAGCTGGGGCAAACCCTGCTGCTGCACAATGTGCCCAATACCCTTTGCGACAGGGTATTGTTGATCGGATGCGGGCGGGAACGGGAATTGGGTGACAGCCAGTATCGCAAGATCGTCGCCAGGGCGGCGAACGCCCTCAACGACATCGGCGCCGCGGAGGCGGTGTGCTACTTGACCGAACTCAACGTCAAGGGCCGCGACCTTGCCTGGAAGGTGCGCCACGCCGTTGAAGCGGTCGCCGATGCACTTTATCGCTTCGACCAACTGAAAACCAAGAAGGATACGGCCCGCCGCCCCCTGCGCAAAATGGCGCTAAGCGTAGCGCACCGCCGCGAGATAGCCCTAGCCGAAGAGGCGGTCCGCATCGGCAAGGCGGTGGCCGACGGCGTCACGCTCGCCAAGGATCTCGGCAATCTCCCCAGCAATATCTGCACCCCGAGTTATCTCGCCGACCAAGCGCAACAACTGAACAAGCGTTTCAAGACCGTCAAGACAAAGGTCTTGAACAAAGCGGACATGGAAAAGCTCGGCATGGGTTCGCTCCTTGCCGTGGCGCGCGGCAGCCGCGAACCTCCCAAGCTTATCGTCATGCACTATCACGGCGGGAAGAAGAACGATAAACCCGTGGTGCTGGTCGGCAAGGGGATTACCTTCGACTCCGGCGGCATTTCCATCAAGCCCGCCGCCAACATGGATGAAATGAAATATGACATGTGCGGCGCCGCCAGCGTCTTGGGCACCTTGAGCAGCGCGGCGGAGATGGAATTGCCCATCAACGTCATCGGCGTCATACCCGCGACGGAGAATCTCCCGGGCGGCAATGCCACCAAACCCGGCGACATCGTGACCAGCCTGTCGGGCCAGACCATCGAGATTCTCAACACCGACGCGGAGGGCCGCCTGATCCTGTGCGACGCGCTGACCTATAGCGAACGCTTCAATCCCGCTGTCGTCATCGACATCGCCACTCTCACCGGCGCCTGCGTGATCGCCCTCGGCAAATTCGCCTCGGGCCTGTTGGGCAATCACCACCCGCTGACGCACGACCTGCTCAACGCCGCAAAGTCCAGCGGCGACCGCGCCTGGGAATTGCCGTTATGGGAGGACTACCAAGACCAGCTCAAAAGCAATTTCGCCGACATGGCCAATGTGGGCGGACGCGAAGGGGGAACCATCACCGCGGCGTGCTTCCTGTCGCGCTTCGCCAAGAAGTTCCACTGGGCGCACCTGGACATCGCCGGGACCGCGTGGCTCAGCGGCGAAAAAAAGGGCGCCACCGGCCGCCCGGTGCCTTTGCTCACCCAGTACCTCATCGACCGCGTGGCGGAACAACAGGGTACCTCCGCAAAGAGAAGCGCGTGACCCGTGTCGATTTCTATGTGCTGCCCGATGCGAGCGCGGCCGGCCGCGAACGGCTCACCTGCCGCTTGGCGGACATCGCCTACCGCCGCGGCCAGCGGGTCTATATCTATGCCCAATCCAAGGACCAGGCCCGGGTACTGAACGATCTGCTGTGGACCTTTCAGGCCGGCAGTTTTATCCCACACGATCTCCATCCCTCCGAAATACCTACGGATACGCCGGTACTGATAGGCTATGACGGCGTCCCCGACAAGGGGCACGAGGTGCTGATCAACCTCGCCGAGGCGATTCCCACTTTTTTCAGCCGCTTCGACCGGGTGGCCGAGGTGGTGAATCAGGATGAAGCCATCAGGCAGGCGGGTCGGCAAAGATTTCGCTTTTACCGCGACCGAGGGTATGCTTTGGAGACCCACACCTTGGCTCCTCAGACAAACGATGCGTGAAGAACTCGACAACCCGGCAGCCGCCTTAGCGATGCAGACCGCTCCCCTGCCGGACGACGGCATCCCGATCTTGCGGGAAATCGTGACTGCGGCCGCAGGCGCCGACATCCCAACCCTTGACCCAAGCCTGGCGGTGGTAATGCCCTCCATTACCGGCCTGTCGCCGGAACGCCTGGCAGAACTCACGGATACCCTGCAGCTCACCCTCAACCGGGAGCTGGATTATGCCATCGATGGCGCCGTCTATGAGCGGCTGCAGACGGCCATGGAGGAAGTGGCGGCCAGCGTCAAGCAACAGATTCATGCCCAGCTGGAGCAAAAGCTGCCGGAACTGATCGAGCAGACCCTGCGTAAAGAAAACCACGTAATATAAGTCCCCTCTTTAATTTTTTTGATTCGCCAAATGGAAAAGACCTACGACCCTCACGCCATTGAGCAGCGCTGGTATGAACTCTGGGAGCAACGCGGCCACTTCGCGCCGCAAGGCACGGGTCC
>Ga0153916_10001797_pt1 | contig 15559 bp, 9 predicted proteins | sample Opewatmetagenome_FD_109642 | JGI IMG/M metagenome (GOLD analysis project Ga0153916, IMG submission 109642) | Freshwater wetland microbial communities from Ohio, USA - Open water 3 Core 3 Depth 4 metaG | ecosystem: Environmental > Aquatic > Freshwater > Wetlands | place: USA: Ohio, Lake Erie, Old...
CCGGTCTTCGCCCAGCGCCAGCAGCTCGACGAAACCTTCGAGCTGGCCATCGCCATCCAGCTTGAGCGCGATCGGACGGCTCGGCGGGATCATGTCCGCGAGCGAGGATGCGGTGAGATCGAGCGGCAAGGTTCCGGTCACGGTCAGGAGCTTGGCATTGGGTATCGCGGCCTGGCCGTCGAGCGCGACTTGACCCGCGCTCGGCGACAGTGCCAGGTCGAAATCGACGGGCGGCAGAGCGGAGCCTTCCGGGTCCGTGACCTTGATGCCGCGGCCGGCGATCGTCATCTTGCCGCTGGGTGCCGCCAAGGTTCCGTCGAGATCGGTGGCGATATCGAGCGTACCGGTCAGAGGCCGCTCCATGAGATGCCCCGCAACCGCCAGCGGCAGCTGCTTGCCGTCGAGCTTGAGGGTCACGCGATCCTTGCCCAGCGCCGCATCGCCGCTGATGCGTCCGCCCGCCAGATCGAGATCGAGGCCGATCAGACGCGTCTCGTCGACGCCAAGGGTGAAGGTCACGGGCTGAAGCAATTTCGCCTGATCGGTGCCGAGCTTGCCCGCGAAGCGTGAGAGCGTGATCGACTGGCCGTCCTTTCCTGCCGACCAGTCGCCGGCCAGATCGAGCGTGAGCGGCAGCCGGCGCTGTTGCTCGCCCTGACCGGCGAGCAGCAATTCGCCGCCGGCCTGGCCGTCGAAGCCGATGGCGCTGTCGGAACGGATGTCGGCATCGAGATGGGCCCGGTTGAAGCGCAGATTGCCGGCGCCGATGCCGGCCGCGTCCAGGGTCACGGCACCTGCCGGGGCGTTCATCAGGTTCCGGCCCTTGCCCTGGAGCTTGATCTGCGACAGCAGGACCGCGTCCTCGGCGGCGCCGATCTTCACGCCGCTGCCTGTGACGTTGAATTCCGCGATCTGACCATCCTGGGGAACGAGATTGATCGCTGTGGTGGCGCTGCCGGCGAGCCTCGTACCGGCCACTGGCGACCAGGGCTGCAGGTCGGGAAAGGTCCCGACGAGCTTGCCCGCCGCCAGATCATGCTGCAGATCGTAATCGACATTGCCGGTGAGCCGACCGCCACCCGCGCTCAAGACCAGCTTGCGCAGATTGAGGAAATCGTTGTTCGGCATCGAGTAGCCGGTATCGAGCTTGGTCGGAACGCCGGCCAGATCGAACATGGCCGAGATCGTTCCGGAAGGCTGATTCAGATCCGCGACCGAGATCTGCGCCGTCAGTTTGCGGATCAGCACGGATGTGCTGCCGAGATCGCGGCCTTCGAGCGAGGCCTGCATCGAGGGATGATCGAGACTGCCGCCGAGATCGCCGGTCAAGGTCGCATCGCCCCGGATCGGAATACGGATGGCCGGCGCCAAGGGATCGAGCTTCGGCACCCGCATGATGATCCGGCCGGTCAACGCATCGCTTGCGGGCGCATATTCGGCGTTGCCGGCGAGGGTCGCCGCAGCCGCGACAACATTGAGGTTCGAGAGGGCGATCCTCCCGTCAACGCCGCGCTCGGCCGCCGTCTCGATCGTCACCCTCGGACCGAGGATGGCATCCACCACTTCGATACCGATGGCGAGATTCTCGGCGCCGCCTTTGAGCGATGCCGTGACGCGCGAGTTCGGCTCCGTCGTCACGTCGGCATCAACCGATAGCCGGCCATGCATGCGTGGAAGCCGCACCAGACCGCCAAAGGCGGCCAACTCCTCGACCTTGAGAGAGATTTTCCCGGCCGCGGCATCGGGCCAGATCTGGCCCTTGGCGGCGAGATCGAGCCCGGCGCCCTTGGCGTTGAGACGATCGAGCCCGAAAATCCGTTCTGCCGGCGCCGCCTTGCCGGCCAACGACCAGTCGATGGCGTCGCCGAGCCCCGCCGGCAGCGGCTGGCCCGCCTGGGTAAGACCCGTGAAGCGGCCCTGCGCGTCGATCTGCCAGACGGTCTTCGGTTCATCGAGCGCGCCATCGGGTTTGAGCGCCAGCGATGCCTCGAGACGGTTCACGCCGAAGCCTTCCGCATTGATGCCATCGCCCGTCAGCATGGCATTGAGAACCGGCCGGGTTGTGCTGCCCTCGACCTTGAGAGCGAGCTGTGCCCGCCCGGCGAGCGAAGTCCCCAACAGGGCCTCCGCGGCCTTGAGATCGGGCAATGTCACCTGCGCCGCGCCGGTCACCGCTTGCGTCGCATTGTCGAGCTTGGCGGAGGCGGTGACATCCAGAGCCGCGGCAGTCAGTGTCAGGCTATCGAGCGTGACGACATCGCCGTCCAGGCTCAGATCCGCGGTGAAGGTGACGCGGTCACCCAGCAACGGTTGCAGCGACGCCGGCGCCAAACCTTGCTGCGTGGCGCTGCCATCGAGGCTCAGATGAAGCCCTTGCTCCTGCTTCAGGCCGAGATCGCTTTCGATCGACAGGAGCTTGCCGGCGCTCCCTGTCAGCTTGCCTTGCCAGGAGGAAAGCGGCCCTCTGCCTGCCAATGCGACCGCAAGAGGCTGCGGCTCGTCGCGGCCCAACAACCGGGCCATCAGCAAGCCGGTCGGTTCGCTCACATCGAGCTTGAGGTCGAGAACGGCCGGTTCGCCCGATAGGGTCAGGGCAAGCGTCGCCTGCCCCGGCGTGTCGTCGGTACGGGCCAGGTCGAGATGGAGGTTCGCTGCACCACTCCCCAACGCCGCCTGGCCCGAGAAGGAGAGCGTCACGGGCTGACCCAAGAGCGGCTCGGCAAGGGTGACGCGGTCGATGGCCAGGCGCTCGACCGTCACGGCAACCGGCAATTTTGGGAGCGAGAGATCGATGCCTGTCGCGGGTTTCGGGCTGGAGGCCGCTTCGGGCGCCCGCGCGACCGCGACCGAAGAGGCCGTCAGCTGGCGGATCACAAGTTCGCGATGCCAAAGCGCGGATCCGTCGATCTCGATCCGGATATTGTCGATCTGGAGCCAAGGCCCGCCGCGATCGCTGACCGCGATCCGGGCTGCGGTCAGATCGAAGGGCACGGAGCCGGTCAGCCCCTCGACCGTCACGATGCTGTCCGGCGACGACAAGGCGCGCGCGAGGACCCCTTCGAGCGATCGCTTGCCCGCTTCGCTTTGCAGATATAGGTACCCGCCAAGCATGATGATGAGCAGAACCGCGACGGCGGCGCCCGTACCAATCAGGATGCGACGTAGCGTTCGCTTCATGAAGCGCGTCAGAAGGCCTGCCCGAGGCTGATATAGAACTGGAACGGATCGTCGCTCTTGCGCTTATCGAGCGGGAAGGCGATATCGAACCGGATGGGCCCGATCGGGCTGTAATAGCGTACGCCGGCACCGGTCCCCCAGAACAGTCCTTCGCTGGGGTCAGGATAAGTGGTGTCGAACACGCTGCCGCCTTCGAAAAAGGTCACGACGCCGATCGTCTCGGTGATCTTCGCCCGCAGCTCGATGCCCATCTCCAGAGACGACAAGCCGCCGCGGGGATCATTGTTCCCATCGAGCGGCCCGGCCTGCTGATAACCATAGCCGCGCACCGAACCGCCGCCACCGGCATAAAGCCGCAGGTCGCGAGGCAGCTCGCCCAGCGACACCCCGTCGAGCGAGCCGATATTGCCGAACCCCGCCAGGATGAAGCGGTCGCTCTCGCCCAGGCGTTGATAGCCGCTGGCCGTGGCGCGAATGCCGACGAAATTCAAATCGGTGCCGTCGATCGAGTGATAAGGCGTCACCGTCAATCCCAGCCTGGTGCCGCGCGTCGGGTTGAGCAGATCGTCGGTGTCGTCGCGCCGCAGAAAGATCGGCAGATCGAGGACGGTGTAGTCTTCCGGGCCGCGATCATCGCGCACATGCGCCTGCTGGAACTCGATGCCGGCGCCGCCGGTCAGGATCGGATCGAACCTGCGAATGACGCCGGTGAAGGCCGTGGCCCGCCGGTCGTCATAGGCATCGGACTGCTCTTCGCTGAGGGAGATCTGAGAACGCAGATCGAGATCCCGGATCAGGAAATCCGGGCGCAGGAACTCTGCCAGCGCGCCCATTTGTCCGGTGCCGAGCCGACCTTCGACATGGAGCCTCTCGCCTTCGCCAAAGAGATTGCGATGCTCCCAGAAGGCGCGCACACCCGGGCCGAGGCTCGAATCGTAGTAGACGCCGCCGCCGATCGTCCGCTGCCGCCGTTCGCCCAGATCGATCTTGATGCCAATGCGGCCATCTTCGCCGACGCTGTCGGCCGGCGTCACCCGCACCGTGGCAAAAAGATTGCTGTCCACCAGCGCTTTTTGCGTCGCCTGAAGCTTCCGGCTGTCATAGAGATCGCCTTCGGTCCAGGCCATGCGGCGTTCGACATAGGCGCGCTTGACGGCCTCGAGGCCGGTGATTTCCGTGGCCCCAAAGGCCGCGGCCGGGCCGGAATCGAGCTTGTAGGTCACATGCATGCTGTGATCGGCCTTGTCGATCACCGTCTCGCGGCCGGCGCTTTTCGCCAACGGATAGCCATTTTCCGTGCAGCGCTGAACGATCCGGGTCTCGGCATCGAGGATCATCGCGGCCTGGACGCGGGCGCCGATCTCGAGGCCGATCTCGGCCGGCTCGAAGCTGATGCCCGAAGGGAGCGCCGTTCCCGCGACGGGCTCCAGTTTCACCTCGCGCAGCAGATACGGTTCTCTGGGCTCGATCTTGACCAGAACCTGCCAAGGCTTGGCGTTCTTGTCGATCTCATAGCTCACCACCGCGTCGTAATAGCCTTCAGAAGCCATGACGTCGCGCAGGCGATCCATGTCGCCATTGGCGCGACGGCGTAAGGCTGCCTCGCTGTCGGTCGGCCCATCCTCGAAGGCGACCAGTTGCGACACCTGTTTCAGCAGGTCCGTAAGCTTGCTGCTGTCGACGCCAGAGAACCGGGTTGCGTAGGGGATCGTCGTGTCTTCCGCATGGACGGCGCTGGCGGCCCAGCCGATGGCCAGGAATGCCAGGAGGATCAGGGCTGCAAGACGCAGTCCCACCCTCACGGCACCGGCATGAAATCGAGCAGTTGGCGCTGGAAGAACGTCATCGGCGCCTCCCATCGGGAGAGCGGGCCGATCTCGGCGACACCGGATTCGAGGCCCGCCTGCACCGCTTCGCAGGCATAGATATCCTCGACCATCACCAGATCCGATTTCAGCGGATGGACGCCGGAGAGGTCGATCGGCTCCTCTGGGATCCTGCCCTTGGCCCGGATGACATAGGGCGGCAGCGTCTCGATCTCTGCCATGTCGGATCCGGCATTTTTCAATGCCTCGGGCATCACCCGCATGCGGCTATGGACGATGGATTCCCCGGGGCCCACCGGCACGACATGGAAGCTGCTCCAGCTTGTCGCCGTCTCGAACAGAGCGACGTTCGGAAAGAGCCAGTAATAGGCGGCGCCGAAGGTGCCCGGCACGCCTTCGACCAGCGGGACCGGCTGGTTGTCATGGCTGATCCCCGGTTTCAGCGGACGATAAAAGGCGATATGGCGCCCCGTGGGCTCCCAGCGTTGCCGGGTGAAATCCCCATCCGCCAGCGACACGCGATGCAGGAGCGGCAAGTGGTAGCCGTCGATGAAATTCTCGACGACGATCTTCCAATTGGCCTTGATCCGGTAGCTGATATCCGAGACCTCGATCAACCGCTCCGGATCATGGGTGCCGGTCTGCGCCGGGTCATGCAGATCGCGATCATGCTTCTGCGGCACGCCCGCGAGCCATTGCTCGAACGGCTCCGCGTTGGGATCCGGATTGACGAAGACGAGATTCTTCCAGACGCCCACCTGAGCCGGCTTCAGTCCCAGGCATGATTTGTCGAGCTCAGGAAACTGATTGCGCTCGAACGAGACCGCATTGAGCCGGCCGGCAAGATCGTAGGTCCAACGGTGATAGAAGCAGACGATCGGTCCGCCGAGATTGCCCTGTCCTTCCTCCAGCAGCCTCGCACCCCGATGGCGGCAGACATTGTGAAAGGCGCGGATCCGTCCCTCTTCGTCACGCAGGACGATCAGCGCATTGCCGCCCAGACGCTGGCAGCGATAGTCGCCCGCGCGCACGAAATCCCCGGTCATGCCGGCGAAGACCCAGGAGCGGCCGAAGAGCTCGCGCTGCTCGCGCTGGAACCAGTCGGACGAGGTGTAGGCTTCGACCGGCAGAAGCTGGCGGGAGATAGGCTCGGCCGCGTTCATGATCTACCCTTTGGGCGAGGAATCCGGGTCATGCTGCCTCGATCCCGGTACGGCCCGCAAGTACTCGGAACTGTTGCCCAGCCGACCTCTAAGGGCGTCCTTGCTGATGCTACAGGCAGGACGAGTCCCCGGTGCGCCAAGGGGGGCATGGAATGGGCAGCTTGGTGCACGATAAAGCAACCGTTAGCGACGATGCCGAAGCTTTCAACCACGGGGATTTGGAGCGGTTGAGGGGGCAAATCGCTGCAGACGCCATCGTATACGGCGCGCTGGGGCAAGGATCCGTCGGTTCCCTGATCCCGCCGCCACTTAGAGGAGGGCTCGGCGACCCAGAGGGACCGCATGCTTCGCCGGTATGCTCAGGCCGGACAAAGACGGGCGTGGCATGGCGGAAGTCAGCGGCATCGCGGCTGCATCGGCTGTGTATTTCTTGCAGAAATAGACGCAGTATTTCGTATCGCACAGGGTGGGCGTCGGGTTCAGCTGCATTGTGCCGCGCAGGAGGTTTCCCAGCGGTGTCTTGCGGCTGCAGCGATGAACGTCGCCGTTCGGCGAGATCCGGACGAATTTCATGCCGGCGCTGCAGGGACGACCGGCGAAGTCCGGATAGGACGCAAGCAGTTCATCATCCGAGAAGACGTCTATGGACGGGCGGCCCATGGCGTCCGCGCCGGCGAACCGATCTGCGTAGTGCTCCCGGGCTTGCAGTATCGCGGTCCGCAGCATGCTCTGATCCTCGGCACGATAGCCTTGCGGATATTGGCGGCCTTCAAATTCACCGCGCAAGATCTTTGGAGTTAGCCAAAGGCCCTGGGCGGCGAACTGGGCGGTCAGCTCCGGGAGCTCCGCCACAACCGCCGGCGTCGCCACTATGGTGGGGATGATTCGAAAACCTGCATCCTGTACATCGCGCGCATGCTCGATGAAACGCTCGACACCCCGACGACGGCGGCGCTCGTCGATATGCAGCCCGGCATTGATGAAACTCACACGCAGTGGATCGATCCGGCGCGCAAATTCCTTCACACAAGAGTTCGAGAGATTCGTATTGAGAGAGATTATGTGCGTCCGGGTGAGGCCGTCGCACAGATCGACGAATTGCGGATAAATCGTCGGTTCACCGCCCGTAATGTGGATCAGCCACCGTTTGCCTGTCGCGTCGAAAGCTCCACGCCAATCTTCTACCGAAGCGAAGATCCGCAATTTCTGCCCGAGGACATTGGTCGGAAAGAAGCAGTAGCTGCAGCGGAAATTGCAGGTAAGGAGCGGGTGCCAGTCGGCTTCGATATCGTATCTGAAGTCTGGCAGTGCGACCGAGCCGGGGGCCGACATAGGGGTGCTCCGCGCCATCAAGGCGAACTCGGCTAGCTTAGGCCGAATAGGCGTCCGACGCCACTCCACAAACCCTGCCGGTTAACCAAGATTCGTCATTGAACAAGGAGGACAAGGAATCTTTTCATGGCCAGCCTTCGCGGTCACGCATTCCATCGCGGTGACCTGAAAGCCCCTGTCCGTTTGGCGCCTGGTGGCGGAACGGCAGGTTGGGCGGCAACTCGTTCGCCTTCGGCGGCCGCGCCATCAATGGTGAACGACAAGGACAGGCAAGTACGGAGCGCCCGCCGATTTGGTATGGCCTCCTCCACGGCTCCGCGCCCGAGCGCGCCGCGGACAATGGCGTCCGCCGCTTATAGCCCTCCCAATTGCTCGAAATCGCTAAGGTGGGTCCGTCGATCCAGCGTGAACTCCCTGCCGGCCTTTCGGTGGCGCTCACAGTCGAGAACATGGCAGATGAAGGTAATTGAGCTGCCGCCCGATTTGCCGAGCGAGACCCTTTCGTAGCGCCCTTTCCTGCGGCACGTCATCATCGTCCTGATACGCTTGGCAGAGACAACACGGCTCGGCAGAGCCCTTTCAACAGCCTGCGCCGCCGTGCTCATCAGCTTCCGGGAAAGGTGGGATACCTTGGGTCTGCCCGAACAGACCTGGCTCAAGCCGAAATCCTGTGACGGCAACCCGCTAGGTGAGCCCTGCGCCCCGCATATCAGCGATGAAGGCATCGATTACGGCGGGGTCCGCGTAAGGCCTGTCCTGAGCCCACTGCTCGATCGTGAACTGGGGGTCCATGCGTCGAACCTCCATGGCAGCCCCGAGCGCATCTTCCATGAGTCCCAGCCGACGATAAGCGACCGCCAATCCGAGATGAGCGCGGACGTAATCCGGGTGGTGCTTGACCACGCTCAGGAAGGTCTCGCGCGCCTCATGCAGTTCCCCAACGATACATTGAGCGAAGCCGAGATTGGTCGCAATCCACGCCGGATAATGCGAGCTCAATTGCATGGCTCGGCGATACGCGAAGATAGCGTCCTGATAACGGCCTACGGTGTGGTAGACGGTTCCGAGATAAGCAGCGAGCTCGCTGCTCTGCGGTGCCAGCTTGACCGCTCGCTCCATCGCAGCCACAGCGCCTTCATCGTTATGCCGATGCAACTCGATATAGGCAAGGAGCGCGTGACATTCAGGATCATTGGGGTTGATGCGCGTCGCCCGCTCATAGAGCGCAACAGCTTCGGCGAACGACCGATCGATGTCCTCGGTCCAGCCCAGCCGAATTTCGTCCAGATGACAAAACGCCAAGGCAATCACAGCACTGACATATGAAGGATCGCGGTCGAGCGCTGCCTGATACCAGCGTCGCGCCTCCCGGTGGCAGTGACGGGTAAAACGTTGCTCCATGTCATGCCCGCGCTGGAAGCACTCCCATGCGCGTACGTTAGCCGTGGCTTTACCCCATAGCTGCGCCTGCTCTCCTTCGGTCAGCGTAACCTGGATCGCGGTGACGACCTCCCGGGCAATGATCTCCTGGGCATCGAAAGACTGGCTCACCCCATAGTCGAAACGGTCCGCCCAGATCGTCTCGCCGCTTCCCAGCACGTTGAGGCGGGCCATGATGCGGACTGCATCGGAGGTGTAGCGAATGCTGCCGCCCAAACGGTATAGCCGCATATCCGCAGCGGCGGCACCCGCGAAGGGTGGGTCCGGCAGCGCGTCTGTTTGACGGACGACGAGGGAATTGGCGAGGCTAGCGAGGATCGTGACCAATTCCTCCACCAGGCCTTCCGCGAAAAGTTTCTCCTCGTCGAGACCGCCCAACGCCTTGAAGGGCTCGATCTCGACCATAGGCTTGACCGGAAGCCGGTCGAGCCTGTGCGATACATGTTCGATCGCCTCACCTGCCTCGCCCGGCGCGGAAGAAGCGCGCTTACGCGACCGAAGAACGGTGTAGGCGCGGATCGGGGTTGCAATGTTCTTGAGAGACTGGTCGCCAAGATACTCGAACGCGAACAGGTCCTGCGCACCGATGACATCCCGTACGGCGCCGGAAACAACGACCGCACCGGGTTGAGCAATAGATTGCAGACGTGACGCGATGTTCACGGCGTCACCAAGGACATCTGCACCAGTCTCGTAGATATCACCGATGCCGATGCCGATGCGATACTCGGCACACATCGCAGGATCGACAGCGAGATTGCAATTGACAAGCAAGCCCTGAATCTCGAGCGCAGTCTCAACTGCCTCGAGGGCCGTTGGCATGAGTGCCAAGAAGAAGTCGCCCGGTGTGCTCACAATCGTGCCACGAAACGCGACGACGGCACCCGTCATGAGCGCACGACATTCGTAAAGCGCGGTTACAGTGGCGCGCTCATTGATTCCCATTCGTCGACTGAAGCCCACAGCATCGGCCGCAAGGACCGTCGCCAGCCGGCGCTTTGCGTCGGCAAGCGTGGATGACATGAATCACCTCCGCTCTGACACGGCATCCACCTGTGTTAGGGAGATGCCATCGATTGCAGCGGCCTCCAAACATCACATCGGGCAACTATATTAGCACTGTCCTTGGTCGCCCAATATAATAGTATATAAATGGTCATGCTGATTGCTGTGTTCCGCAGGAGAACGGCACATGATGGGACGTCGGCGGCTGGTGGTTGCGGTCGTCATCGCCGCAGTGGCCACAGGCTTTAGGCGATTGCGCTCTGCCTATGCCCTGGTGCCTGACGCTTCCGGGGCTGACCGCCGCGACAATTGCTCTTTCGTACAAGAGGTTCGCGCCTCATTGCAGCGCGAGATTGCTGCCGGCTTGCTCCCTTCCAACGCCAGGAAGATGGTTCAATGTCCGCTCTGCCATGAGCAAATCTCGGTCAATGCCAACTAGACTTGGCCGATCGATAGAAGATTTGGCGGCAGTCGCCATACAGGTGGCCGAAGTCAGATGCCCAGCACCGGACCACTGCAGCTCGCCTACTTTCCGCAGCCGAACACGACCGCTGCGCCCATGCCTCTCGCATAGTCCGTGTTGTATTTGAGGTAGTTCTTCAATTCCTGCCTGTCCGTTACCGGCGGCAAAGGCACCACAATCTTGAGCTTTGCAGTCGCGGATCCATTTCCGTCAAGTATGGCTTCACAATTGGCATCGAGTATCTGATTCAAGGCCGCCGTAAGCGCCGCAAGATCCATCTTTCCTCCTAATGTCAGGGGGTCCGCGGGACTGCTGCCACTATGGTCCGGCAGCACCCTGTACCATTCGGCCAGAAACAGATCTCCGATCTCCGACAGTTGCCTGCCCTGCTGCGCAAGTGCCCTGGCCATGTGATTATCCTCCTTGGCGTAATGTCCAATGGGTGAATCCAGCGGCTGATCTCGTGTTGTTCATTGATCCACGGATCGCCGGCGCCATTCATGAACGACTCTCGGCATACTGACAGCAGTCGCTGTCAAGCGCGATCCGCCGACGCACCGTGGCAGTGACGCTCCTGACGAGCGCCAAGAAACTGCCACAATGAACAGCCCATTGTTTGGCGTCAACGGCAACGCAGGTGAGGGTTGGGAGATCGCGCCATGTCGACCTCTGCGCAGCCTATGCAGGAATGAACTTTGTCGATGCATGACACGGTTCTTGCTTCGCCGATTCAATTTATATCGCGGTCTCCGGACTGCCCGATCATTGTTGCGGCTGCGCGTGTACGCGCGGCGCGTGAGGCGGACGTGACCATTCGATTTGTAAGCGGTTGGGGCGCTTCCGAAGATGAAGCGGTCCGCGGCTGCATGTGGGAGGCGGCCGAGCGTTACTCCGCGCAAGCCCTTGGCACAGAAGCGGTTCGTCGCGCCACGATTGAGCAACTGGATGGGGTAGCGATTGCCCCACCCGAGATACTCTTGATCGGTGACCGTCAGTATCGTCGGCGACGAAGCTGGAACGCATCTCATCCGGGATTTAATGAGCTGCCCATTCGCTGGCGAGCGGGACGGCCGCTCGACTGGGTGGAAAGCACGCCCCACCTGAGCGCCATCGAGGCTTGGCTTCCAGCCGGGCTTTGCTTTCTCGGCCATGAGCGTGATCGCACCGCCGGGTTGCCCCCAGCGGACTCTTGCGGTGTCGCCGCCGGAGCGACGATCGAGGATGCAACAGTGCGTGCCTTCGCCGAACTTGTCGAGCGCGATGCGGTGGCGATCTGGTGGTACAATCGTATCCCACGACCACGGCTAGCCCCCGAGATCCTGAACGTTCCATTGGTCAGGGCTTACCACGCATGGTCGAAATCCTGTGGCCGTGTCCTTCGGCTTCTCGACTTGACCCATGACCTCGGAATGGCAGTCGTCGCAGCCGTGGCGCACGATGATGGCGGCGGCACAATCGCAATTGGATTTGGCAATGGCCCGTCGCGCAGGAGCGCAGCTCGTCATGCAGTGGGAGAACTCGCTCAGTTCGAGAGCAATGTCGCTCTTATCGAATCTCGGGTTCGGGCACTGGGCGAATTCGGCCTTGCGCCTGAGGCACGCGCCCTCCTCCAATGGTTTCAGTTCGCCCGGCTCTCCGACAATCCGCATCTGGTGGGCGGCGACGTCGCAACGGTCGACGAGGGCGAAACGTCGTTTGACCTTGCCCGCTGTCATGAGCTGTGCACCCGGCAAAGGCTCAAATTTATGGCATTGAATCTGACCAGAGCGCGGATCGGCGTGCCGGTGGTTCGCGTCATAGTGCCGGGATTGCGGCCGATCTGGGCGAGGTTCGCAGCCGGGCGGCTCTATGACGTTCCGGTCCGTATGGGATGGCGCTCGACGCCGATCTCCTGCTCGGCACTCAATCCCGTGCCTCTGATGTTCTGATCGCTTCCGAGCCGCCGGAGTGTCGACCACGCACTGGCACTCTCGTATAGTGGTGGCTCAAGGTTTGGACCATGATCGCTACAGTGGAGGCGAAGATGTCCCAGCCAATCCGCAAATTATCATTTGTTATAGCTCTTACGATCCTTAGTCATCTGGCGCCCTTCACGGCGCCGACTCAGGCCGCCGACAACGATGCGCAAGAGTCACCCGATCTGGCGACACTGATCAACAATACTTCATTTGTGTGGGTCAAGCCCGATGCCGCCACCGACCTGCAGGAGATCGCCAAAACATTCGCTGGTAAGGAAATCAATTTGATAACGACATATGTCGCGCTGGGAGGCTTCACCGTTCAGATGAACCCTGTGGCGGCCCAAGCCAGGCTTGACCAGTTGAAATCCGATGAATCAGAAGAAATAAAGAAGACTGCCAACGAGATAGACTATATCGAAAGCAATGGCGCCATCCTGATGTTTGATGACTCAATCTGCAATCAGGCGACAACGGCCCCCCTTTCGGCTCTTTCAGGCGTTGAACAGAGTCATGCGCCATGGCTTACCCGAACGACGGGCGAAAAATCACCTATTCAGCCACAGGGATCAAATTTCAAGGCCACCGTGTATGTCATCGATAGTGGCATCTCGACCGTTTATGACGACAACGGAACAAATTCCTATTCAGAGCTAAACGTCGATCGCGCCCACAGCGGAATCTGCAAAGACAGCGGGTGCACGGTGCCAGGTGATTCAGATGACCGATTGGGGCATGGCACCTTCGTGGCAGGAATTATCGGTGCCCAGTCGAACGGTAGATGGTTCGTTGGCATCGCGCCGAATGTGAAGCTGATTGCCATCAAGATATTCGACAAAAGACCGGTCATCGATTGGTCCGTAGCATACCAGGCAATCGATTGGTTGGCCCAGAAGGTCAAGCAAGGAGTTGTGAAGCCGGGTGACGTCGTCAATATCAGTTGGGGCGGCAGTTGGGACCCAAATAAGAATCATAATCCACGCAAGATCGAGGCATTGCTGCATGACATGGCAGATAAGGGCATCAGAATTTCTGTTGCCGCGGGCAATAGAGATGCTCTTCCGGGTTCAGCCTATGTGCAGGCCATTTCACCGGCTCGAGCAGGCGCCTATCATCCGACCGTCGGCGGTGGCGGCGTATTTACGGCATCCGCAGTCGACCAGAATGACAATTTCTGGAGGTACTCGGGCTTCGGCAACTGCAGTGAGAAGAAAGCCGACTGCGACCCAGCACTCGCGCAAGAAGGACCGCCGGATTTTGCCGAGCCAGGCACAGACATTGCATCGCTGTGGCCGGGACTACTGATGAATAAATGCAGCGGAACCTCGTTCTCCGCCGCGATCTTATCGGGCATCCTGGTGCAAGGAAAATCGCCTCCGGTACAGGCCGATGGCCGGGCGACGGGTGACCTCGATGACCGGGTCAATTCGAATCCAGTCAGTCCGAACTACGACGATCCGATCGGGGTATGCACCCAAGGCAACGACGGCATTTGTCACGAGCAATGAGTAGTTCGTCACCCTCCAGTGAGGCTGCTCATCTGTAGCGCCGAGCAACGGTTCTTCACTCACTTGACATACGTCTTCTTTGTCTTGCCCCCGAGGATTGCCGGGTTGCGCCAAAAATTCATTTTATACAAGTACTTAGGCTACCGCACCGCCCGGGTGCGTTGCGGTCAGTGAATTGACGGGTCCCCCAGCCGGGACGAACCGCCGATTGACAAGCCGCGGACCCGCCGCCATCTTCCCCTCATGACCAACCGCGCGGCAGCCCTCCTGCGACTTCTGGACCCGACCTCCTGAGAGGGGTCGGGACGTCGTCGTTTCAGGTCAATTCGCTGCCGGTGCTGTCATGGTTACGGATCCAGGATCCGCCTTTTCCCCCTTCTCCCAGACTCTGATCTCGATCCCGGGCGCCTTCGCCCGGCTCGAACTCCTGTCGCGACTTCGCCGCGGTCGTCGGGACTGACGGCTGCCCGGCGACCGTAGCGCCTGCCGTATTCGTCCTTTGCCGAATACATCCTGTCGCGAGCGGAGTTCGCACCCATGATCAAGAATCCAGAGACCAAATACCGCCCCTTCACCAGCGTCGATCTGCCCGACCGAACCTGGCCCTCGAAACGAATTACCCAGCCGCCGCGCTGGCTCTCGACCGACCTGCGCGACGGCAACCAGTCGCTGATCGACCCGATGGACGGGCAGAAGAAGCGCCGTTTCTTCGATCTCCTGGTCAAGACCGGCTTCAAGGAGATCGAGGTCGCCTTCCCCGCCGCCTCCCAGACCGATTTCGATTTCGTCCGCAGCCTGATCGAGCAGGACGCGATCCCGGACGATGTCACCATCCAGGTGTTGACCCAGGCGCGCGAAGACCTGATCAGGCGCAGCTTCGAATCTCTGCGCGGCGCCAAGCAGGCGATCGTGCATCTCTATAACGCGACGGCGCCGGTCTTCCGCCGCGTCGTATTCGGGATGGAAAAGCCCGAGGTGATCAAGCTCGCGGTTAATGGCGCCCGCACCATCCTGGAAGAGAGCCGCAAGCAGCCGGACACGCGCTGGACCTTCGAATACAGCCCCGAGACATTTTCCTCTACCGAGCTCGACTTCGCGGTCGAGATCTGCGAGGCGGTGCTCGATGTCTGGAAGCCCACGCCCGATCATCCGGCCATCCTCAATCTGCCGGCCACGGTCGAAATCTCTTCGCCCAATGTCTATGCCGACCAGATCGAATGGTTCTGCCGCCATCTGTCGCGGCGCGATTCGGTCATCGTCAGCGTGCATCCGCATAACGATCGCGGCACCGGCGCCGCCGCCGCCGAGCTCGCCGTGATGGCCGGCGCCGACCGCGTCGAGGGCTGCCTGTTCGGCAATGGCGAGCGCACCGGGAATGTCGATATCGTGACCCTGGCGCTCAATCTCTACACCCAGGGCGTCGATCCGAAGCTCGACTTCTCCGACCTGCGCGAGATCGTGCGCACGGTCGAATATTGCAACCAGATCGAAGTCCATCCGCGTCATCCCTATGCCGGCGAGCTGGTCTTCACCGCCTTCTCCGGCTCGCATCAGGACGCCATCAAGAAGGGCTTCGCGGCGCAGGAGAAGCGCAATGACGGCATCTGGGAGGTCCCCTATCTGCCCATTGACCCGGCCGATGTCGGCTGCTCCTACGAGGCGGTGATCCGCGTCAACAGCCAGTCCG
>Ga0153916_10001798_pt1 | contig 15558 bp, 14 predicted proteins | sample Opewatmetagenome_FD_109642 | JGI IMG/M metagenome (GOLD analysis project Ga0153916, IMG submission 109642) | Freshwater wetland microbial communities from Ohio, USA - Open water 3 Core 3 Depth 4 metaG | ecosystem: Environmental > Aquatic > Freshwater > Wetlands | place: USA: Ohio, Lake Erie...
GCGAAGGTGTCGGAACTGATCCTCGCGGCGAGCGCGGCGCGCACCTCGGTCACCGAGCAGGCGCAGAACCTGAACGGTCTGACGAGCGCCGGCGAAGGCCTGGTCATCATGCCGGGCGGCAAGATCAGCGCTGCGACCGTGACCCTGACGGGCACGATCGGAATCTCGGGATCCGACACGCTGATGGGCACTTCGGGCATTACCGTGACGCTGGCGCCGAGCTGGAACACGACGGCGAACACGGTGATCTGGTCCTGCGAAGTGGCGCCGACGAAATACGGCCCGTCGACCTGCCGTTCCGACTGAGCGTTTTTCGGTTCAGAATTGGCGCCTCCCTCGGGAGGCGTTTTTTTTATGCTCGGCAAATCTTTGTCACGGCTGTTCGGCCGTTCGGCCCCGGCCGCTTCACTGCTCGGCGCCGCCAAGGATCGCTGGCGGGCCGGCGAGCATGCGGCCGCGATAGAACTGCTGCGCACCCATTGCGAGGCGCTTCCGGACGATGGCGAGGCGCACGCCGTGCTCGGCGTCTTTCTGATCGAATGGGCCCGTGAAGTCTATGAACGCGCCGCTGCGCGCCGCGGCGCGGCGGATCCCGCTTCGGATGCGTGCTACCGCGAGGCCATCGAGCATCTGCGGCGCGCGGGAAAGCTCCTGCCGAACGCGGCGGCGCCGCTGCGCCACTGCGGTGTCGCGCTGCGCGAGCTCGGGGAGCTGGATGCGGCGCACGAAGCGTTTGTCGCAGCCCACCGTGCTGCGCCTCAGGACCCCGACGTTGGCGCCGATCTCGCGTTCAGCCTGCAATGCCTCGGAAGCACGGGCGAGGCGATCGCGCTTTACGAGCAAACGATCGCGGGCCATCCCGACAGCGCCAACGCGCATGCCGGACTGGCGCTGAGCCTGCTGGGGGCCGGCGATTACGCGCGCGGCTGGGAGGAGTACGAATGGCGGTTGCGCGTGCCGCGCGGGGGAATCAGGCGCGAATTCCCCTTTCCGCTGTGGCAGGGCGAGGATCTTTCGGGCCGCTGTCTGTTCGTGTATTCGGAGCAGGGCATCGGCGACGAGATCATGTTTGCGTCCTGCTTTCATGAGCTCATGGCGATGGCCGGCCAATGCGTATTCGAGTCGAGCACCCGCCTGGTGCCGCTGTTCGAACGCTCATTTCCGGGCGCAAATATTCTGTCGCGCGATCGCAGTCGCATGCCGGACTGGTCGAGGCTGCCTGCCGTCGACGTTCACGTCGCAGCGGGCAGCGTGCCCCGCTTGCTGCGCAACCGCGCGCAGGCCTTCCCCGCGCGCGCGGCCTATCTGAGCGCCTCCTCCTCGAGGATGCAGTACTGGCGCGAGCGGCTGGCGAGCGCCGGCCCGGGCAAGAAAGTGGGCCTCGCTTGGAGCGGCGGTTCGCCCGGCACGCTGCGTGCGGCGCGCTCTTATTCGCTGGAGGCGCTGCGCCCGCTGCTCGAGACGCCCGGGACAAGTTTCTTCGCGCTGGAGTTTCTGGATTGCCGGGAGGAGGTCGCGGCGTTCAACCGCGGTGGGGACGCGCGCGTGCAGTGGTGGCCGGAGGCGGTCAAGACGCTGGACGAGACCGCGGCGCTGGTCTCGGCGCTCGATCTGGTCATCACGGTAACCACGGCCACCGCGCATCTCGCCGGCGCGCTGGGACGCCCGACATGGGTACTGGTGCCGACCGTCCCGACGTGGCGCTACATGTGGGAGGGCGAGCGCGTACCCTGGTACCCCACGATGCGTGTGCTGCGCGCGCAGCCCGGGCAAGGACCGGAGGCGCTGATCGAAACAACGAGCCGCGCGCTGGAATCCCGAACGTAATGCTGGCGACGTTCATCAGAGGCCTGTTTGCGAAGCGGCAGCGCGACACGGCGGAACTGCGGCGTCGCGCGCACGAGGCTTTCGAGCGGGGCCGTTTCGACGACGCCCGCGACCTGACCCGGCGGGCCCTGCAGCACTCGCCGCGCGATGCGGAGCTGGTCGCGCAGCTCGGCTGGTGCGTCATGCGGCTCGGCCAGCGCGAGGAGGCGGCGCGGCTGGCGCATGCAGCGCTGGCGATCGACGAGGACGCACTGTCGGCGCACATGCTACTGGGCGAAATCGAGCTCCCGGGGGAGAATTACCTGTCGTTGCTCGAGCGCATCCACGGTTTGCTCGAGCCGCAGACCTACGTCGAAGTGGGCGTCGCCGAAGGCAAGTCGCTGCGTCTGGTGGGACCCCGAACGGCGGCGATCGGCGTCGACCCGGCGCCCAAGATCGACGTCGCCCTGCCGGCGAACGCGCGCGTGTTTCGCGAGACGAGCGACGAGTTCTTCGCGCGACGCGATCTCGAGACCGAGCTGGGCGGAAAGCCGGTCGAGCTCGCCTTTATCGACGGCATGCACCTGTTCGAGTTCGCGTTGCGCGACTTCATCAATCTCGAGAGGCATTGCGCGCCTGGCGCGGCGATCCTGATCCACGACTGCTATCCGCTCGATGCCCCGACCTCGGCGCGCGAGCGGCGCACACAGTTCTGGGCCGGTGACGTCTGGCGCATCGTGGTCGCGCTGCGCAAGTACCGCCCTGACCTGACGGTTCGCACGCTCGATTCGGCACCCAGCGGGCTCGGCGTCGTAACGCGGCTCGATCCAGCCTCCGGCGTGCTGGCGGACCGCTACGACGAGATCGTCGCAGAGCTCATGGCGCTCGATTACGCCGCGATCGCGGCGCGCAAGGCCGAGTGGCTGAATCTGATGCCGGCCGAATGGGCCGGCGTATCCGGCATGCTGCGCGAAGCGCGTCGCTCGGATTGACGGGCGCGACCAAGCGCGCTCTACGCGATGCCGCCGTTGCCCTCGACGCCGATTAGCCGCGGCAGGTTCAATTTCGGCGGCGCGATGGTCTTGCGGTCGCGCAGGTAGCGCGACACGACCTCCCAGACCGGCTCGCCGCTCGCGCCCTCGGCGACCGGCGCCCAGCCCGCTACCTTGTAGGTCCGGTTGGCCGCCATCGGCTTGCCCCCGAGACGCAGGTCCGAGATGCGCGCGCCGATCTTCTGGCGCGGGTCGCATGCGTAAGTCATGCCGCCGACGCGCACCATGTCGCCGCCCTGCTGCAGATAAGGGTCCGGATTGAACAGGTTGTCGCAAACGTCCTCGAGAATGGCCTTGATCTGCTCGCCGCTGAGCTCGTTTAGCGTCGCGTAGGGATAGGTGATCGCCGTCTGGTCCATCAGGTGCTCGAACGTCACCACGTCGCCCGGCAGCAGCGTGGTGCCCCAGCGGAATCCGGGAGAGAAGGCAATCTCGGCGCCCTTTACCTGCATCAGCGCGTCGAGGATCAGCTGGTCGAAGCTACCGTTGAAATTGCCGCGCCGGTAAAGCAGCCCCTCCGTGACGGCGAGCTTCTCCTCCAGCTTGGCGCGGTGGGGAGCGCGCACCGCCTCGATATAGCGCGTCATCTCCGCGTCGGCCGGCAACAGGTTCGCGAACACGGGCAACAGGCGGTAGCGGTATCCGGCGACGCCGCCCGATTTCACCTCGAGGTCGAGCACGCCGAGGAACTTGCCGTTGGAGCCGGCGTTCGTCACCAGCGTCTGCCCGCCGGCGTTGGCGACCACCGTCGGCGCGGGCACGCCGTCGTGCGTGTGGCCGCCGAGGATCACGTCGATGCCGCGCATCCGGCTCGCGAGCTTGAGATCGACATCCATGCCGTTGTGCGAGAGCAGCACCACCACCTTGGCGCCCTTGGCGCGCACTTCGCCGACCAGCTGCTGCAGTCGCTTGTCCTGGATGCCGAAGCTCCACTGCGCCATCATGTAGCGCGGATGGGCGATCGGGGTGTAGGGGAACGCCTGGCCGATGATCGCGAGCGGCACGCCATTCACGCTCTTCAGCGTGTAGGGCCTGAATACCGGGTCCTCGAAATCCACCGTCTTGACGTTCTGCGCCACGAACTCGATCGGCGCGAGCTCCCTGTCCACCGCCCGCTGCACGCGCTGCGCGCCGTAGGTGAACTCCCAGTGCGCGGTCATCACGTCCACGCCGAGCAGCTTCTGCGCGCCGATCATATCGGTGCCCTGGCTCCACAGCGAGGTCGCCGAGCCCTGCCAGCTGTCGCCGCCATCGAGCAGCAGCGCGTGCGGGCGCGCCGCGCGCAGGCGCTTCACCAGCGTGGCAAGGTGGGCGAAGCCGCCGACCTTGCCGTAGCGGCGCGCCGCGGCTTCGAAACCGAGGTAGGTGAAGACGTGCGCCAGCCTGCCCCCAGGCGCGATGCCGAAGTGCTTAAGCAGCGCCGCGCCGACCAAGTGCGGCGGCTGGCCCGCGGCGTCGGCGATGCCGATATTGACGTTGGGTTCGCGGAAGTAGACGGGCAGGAGCTGCGCGTGCGTGTCAGTGATGTGCAGCAACGACAAGTTGCCGAACGGCGGCAGGTCGTAGAGCTCGCTTGCCGCCTCGGCCGCGCTCGCGCCGGGACGCAACGTCGCGCCGGCCGCGGCAGCGAGAGCGAGAAGTCTTAGAAATTCGCGACGGTGCAACGTCAGCCCCCGCCTGAGAGGACCCGCATGATAGCCTAATTATTTTTGCGTCCAAAAGACGGGACAATCGCGCATGCGGGCAGCGATCAAATGACCGAATCCGTCCATTCGAGTTCGGTATTGCTCGACCCGGAGAGGGCGGCCCGCTTTCGCCAGGCTGGCGAGCTCTACCGGCGGCGGAGTTTCGAAGAGGCGGCGCGGCTTCTCGAAGGCCTGGTGAGCGAGGTGCCGTCGTTCGCGCGCGCCTGGTTCCTGCTCGGATTCGTCGAAGGCAATCGCGGCCTGTTCGATCGGGCAGCCCTGGCACTTGAGCGCGCCGCGGCGCTGGCGCCCGGCGACGTCGAGACGCACCACCTTCTGGCCAAGGCCTACACGCGGACGGGAAGGCTCGGCGACGCCGTCGGTTCCTACCTGGAGACCCTGCGCCTCGCTCCCGATCACGCGCTGGCGCACACCGAGCTCGGCCTGCTGTACCAGGCGCAGGGCGACGTCGAACAGGCGGTGCGGCATCAGCGCCTTGCAACGACGGCCGATCCGAAGCTCGGCATGGCGTTCAACAATCTCGGGATGGCGCTGCGCGCGGCCAAGCAGGCGAAGGAGGCGATCGACGCGTCGCGCACGGCCGTGGAGCTCGATCCGGGAAACGAGAAGTTCCTGCTGAATCTCGGCCTGGCGCTGAAGGACGGCGGCGCGCTCGACGAGGCGATCGCCGTCTTGCGAAAGGGGCTTGCGCTCGCCCCGCAGGCGGCGGGACTCCACGCCGCGCTCGGCGCCGCGCTCGCGCTCGCGCAGCGGAGCGCGCAGGCCATCGAGTCACTGTCGCAGGCGGTCGCGCTGGATCCCTCGAACACGGCGGCGCTCGGCAGGCTGATACGCGAGAAAGCCCAGGCATGCGACTGGGGCGACCTGGACCGGCTGACCGCGATGGCGCGCAGCCTGCTCGAATCGACGGGATCGACGCTTCACCCGTTCGTGTGGCTTTCGCTGACCGACAGCCCCGCGTTTCAGCGCCGGGCGGCAGATCGATGGGCGGCGCACGTCGCGCGGACCGTCGGCGCCGCTTTTCCGGTGCGCGAGGCGAGGCGGCGCGAGCGCATCCGCCTGGGGTATCTCTCGGCGGACTTCCATGATCATGCGACGGCCTACCTGCTGGCGGAAGTGATCGAGCTCCACGACCGCAGCGCGTTCGAGGTCGTCGCGTACTCTGCAGGGCCGGACGACGGCGGCTCGATGAGGCGACGGCTTACGCGGGGCTTCGACCGCTTCGTCGATATCTCGGCCGAGTCGGACGCCGCGGCGGCGCGCCGCATACGCGCGGACGAGATCGACATTCTGGTCGACCTCAAGGGCTACACCCATGCGGCGCGAAGCGGCATCGTGGCGCTGCGACCGGCGCCCGTCCTTGTGAACTATCTTGGTTACCCCGGCACCCTCGGTGCGGGATTTGCCGACTACGTGATCGGGGATGCGACGGTCACGCCGCTCGACGCCGCGCCGCACTACGCGGAGAAGCTGGTGCTCCTTCCCGACGTCTATCAGCCGAACGATCGCCAGCGAGCCATGGACGTGCCGCAGCCGCGCCGACATTACGGTCTCCCGGAGCGAGCTCTGGTGCTGTGCTGCTTCAACCAGAACTACAAGCTCAGCCCCGCGATCCTCGATGTGTGGTGCGAAGTTCTCGCCGCCGCGCCCGATGCGGTTCTCTGGCTGTTCGAATCGCGGCCGCTCGCCAGCGCCAACCTGCAGCGCGAAGTCGAGGCGCGCGGCGTCGACCCCGGGCGCCTCATCGCGGCCAAGGGGCTGCCGCTGGCGCAGCACCTGGCGCGCGCATCGTGCGCCGACCTGTTCCTGGACACCTTCCCGTACTGCGCGCACACGACGGCCAGCGACGCCCTTTGGGCGGGGGTGCCGCTGGTGACCCTGGCGGGCGAGACGTTCGCCTCGCGCGTTGCCGCGAGCTTGCTGCGCGCCGTCGGGCTCGGCGAGCTCGTGACGTGGTCGCTCGCTGACTACCGCGCTCTGGTGCTAGATCTCGTGGCGAACCGCGACCGTCTGCGAGCGGTTCGCACGCGGCTGGCGGCGGGACTGCAGACCTCGCCGCTGTTCGACAGCAGCCGCTACACGAGACACCTGGAACGGGCCTACCGCGCGATGTGGGAGCGCCGCCTCGCGGCGCTCCCACCCGAGCATATCGTCCTGTCCCCCGGCAGGGGGTGAGCCCCGGCTCAGTGGTTCACCGGCGAGGCCGGGTCGAGCACGTAGGCCGTCAGGTCCTTCATCTGCTGCTCGGTGAGCGTCCCGGAATAGCCCATGCGCGGCATCTGCGAGCACAGATTGAACGCCTTGGCGTTGTAAATCTTGCTGTAGACGTATTTCTGCGCCTCGGGCCCGCTGCCGCGCTTGTTGGCGAAGTGCGCAAGGCTCGGCCCGATCGTGCCGAACGAGGGCTGCGCGGGCGAAAGCTGGTGGCAGTTGTAGCAGCTGCCGCCGTTCGCGGCATCGGGCTTGTCCTTCCAGGTCATGCCCGCACCGCTTCCCGCGATCTTCTCGCCGCGCTTCCAGTCGCCCATCAGATTGCCTTCCGCGGGCAGCACGATGATTTTCAGCTGGTCGGCTTCCAGCGCCTTTTCCAGCCCGACCGGCGGCTTGTCGTGGGTATCGGTGCACAGCCGCTGCACGGCGTCCTGATCGACGCGGTCCATCTTGGCCTGGCCGCGCGGGTGGAAGTCCCGTTGCAGGACCGTGCGCAGCTCCTCCAGCGTCGGCTCGGCCAGCGCGAACTGCGCGGCGGCGAGCGCGCCCGCAAACGCGCCGAGCGATAGGCAAATCGTCTTCTTGGTCATGGCTCCCTCCTTAGCGCTTGGTGCCGGGGCCGCGATACGTGGCCCCGTTCGCATTGACCGCCATGAACATCGTCAGGGCGACGGTCGCTTCCGAGCCGTAGGCCGGCTCGGGGAAGCGTTGCTGCCTGAAGCAGTCGTTGATGCGCCATTGCATGGTTTTCAGCTGCGCGACGGACACGCGATAACCCGGCCAGGTGGTATAGGTGCCGCGCGCGCCCTCCGGCTCGGACAGGACGGGCAGGTCCTGCATGCGAATGCGCTTGCCCTCGGTTCCGTGGCAGGAGGCGCAGGAGAAGTCCCACGAGCCGGCACGATAGAAAAACAGCTTCTTGCCTAGATCGTAGGTCGCTTGTTCCTGCGGCAGCTTGGTGCTCACCTGCATCTTCACGCCGCGCGACTGCCCCGCGACGTACGCCGCGAGGTACTCCATGTCGGAGGGATTGTCGGCGTTGCCGAATACCCGCTTGGTGGCCTCCTGCTCGGTCAGGCCCTGCAGCGTCGTCATGCAGGTGACGAGCCGCGACTCGAGATCCTGCACGCGCCCCGTGTCCCGGAAATAGCGCGGCAGGCGGGCGTAGGCTCCCTTCACCACGCCGGGGCCCATGCCGAGGTCGCAGCGTTCCAGGGAAGCGCTCTTGGGGCCGCTCTTGCGCTTCCACAGGTCCGCGCCCTGCAGCTCCCAGAGTTCCACGGGGCTGCTCTCGGCGGTCATGCGCTGATACTTCTGGATCTCCTGCTTCGTGTCCTGCGCGGTGACCGGGGCCGCTGCGGTGGCCAGGGCGGCCGCCGCGAGCAGCGCACTGCCTCGAAGTGCACGCATCGCTTTCCTCCTCCTAGGTGTGTTGCAGCGCGCCGTTGCCGCGGACGGCACGGGCGCCTTTGTTATCGCTCAGGCGACCGCCGCCTCGGTCTGGTTGCTTTCGCCCTTGTTGTCGGTCCAGCCGATCTGGACCTTGTCGCCCTTGCTCCCGCCCTTGACGCGGAACGAGAACACCGGGTTACGCGACACGGCCTGGCTGATCTGTCCTTCGACCACGGTCTTGCCGTTGACCTTGACGGTCAGGTTCTGGATGAAGTGCGCCGGCACCGGCTTGCCGTCGACCTTGCGCTGGCCGGTCTCCATCGGGTGGTTCATCAGCACGCGGATGTCCGTGTAGCCGTCGTGCATCGTCGCGCGAATTTTCATTGGTCCTGGCATCTTGTTTCTCCTCGTGTCAGCCGCCGCAGCCGCCGATGGTGACCTTCACCTCCTTGGAGGCCGCGTAGTGCTTGCCGCCCGCTTCCGCGATTACGCGGATGACGGACGACTGGCCCACCTTGACGTTCAGTTTCACGTAGGGCAATGCGCCCTCCATGAAGCTGAACTGGCCGGCGAGCGGAAACGGGTTCTTCTCGATTACCACCGCGATCGACGTGGTCCCGGGTACGTTGCTGGTGATTTCGATCGGCACCACGGCTCCGTTTTCCGCGATCTGCGGCAGGTCGATCAGCACGTCCTTGCTGTCGAGCGCGTCGGCGGCGCCGATGCTCTTGAGCGCGTCGGCCGGGGTCTTGGCGGCAAATGCGGCCGTGTTCCAGGTCGCCGCCAGCACGCGCTCGGGCTTGAGCAGGCCCGCCGCCAGGGCTGCGGCGAGCGCGCCTGTCGCGCCCGCGCGACGCAGTACGACTCTACGTCCTTCGTTCATTCACTCCTCCTTCGAAATGCCCGGGTCTGACGCCCGGGGTCTAGTGTGACACTGCCGCACCAACCTGGATCCTAAGGGCAATCCGGGACTCGTGAAAAGTCCCGAGAAATCGAATGTGTTTATCGCCTCATTCCAATTGCGTCGCCCGCCGGTAGATGCCGGATTTTCCGCCGCGCTTTTCCTCGAGGCGCAGATCCTGCAGCGTCATGCCGCGCTCGACCGCCTTCAGCATGTCGTAGACCGTGAGCAGGCCGACGGCCGCCGCGGTCAGAGCCTCCATCTCGACACCGGTGGGACCGCGGCATTCGACCCTGGCAAGGAGCTTGAACGAAGAGCGGCGCGCCTGCGGCACAAAGTCGATCGCCACGCGCGAAATGGCGATCGGATGCGCGAGCGGAATGAGCTCCGCGGCGCGCTTGGCGGCCTGGATCGCCGCGACGCGCGCCACGCCGAGCACGTCGCCTTTCTTTGCGCTGCCCGCAACCACCATGCGAAACGTCGCCGGGCTCATCACGATGCGGCCCGAGGCGATCGCCACCCGGTGGGTGCGCGCCTTGGCGCTGACGTCGACCATGTGCGCCCTGCCGCGGGCGTCGAAATGCGTCAGTTTGCGCGCCCGCTTCGCTGCCAAGGCCTTCTCCGGTAAGGAACTTCGAGGGAACTTGCCTGCCCAGCCGTTATCATAAACGCATGCGTCTCCTGATGTGGTTGCTGCTCGCGCTGCTGCTGTGCGCGGATCCCGTGTTGCGCGCGGCCGCGCAGACGCTCCCGGACCTCGGCAGCGCCGCCGACGCGACGCTTTCGCCGCAGCTCGAACGGCGCCTCGGCGAGAAGGTCATGCGCGAGATCCGCTATCACGATCCGAGCTACGTCGACGATCCCGAGGTGACCGCCTATCTCGACACGATCGGCGAGAAGCTGGTGTCGGCGCCTCCCGGAGCGAGCGAGCGCTTCGAATTCTTCGGCATCCGCGACAATACGATCAATGCATTCGCGCTGCCAGGAGGATTCGTCGGCGTCAATACCGGGCTGCTCGCGGCCTGCGACAACGAATCGGAGCTCGCCTCGGTCATGGCGCACGAAATTTCGCACGTCACGCAGCGGCACATCGCGCGCCAGATGAACCAGCAGCAGCAGATGCAGCTGCCGACCCTGGCGGCGATGGCGGCGGCGATACTGCTGGGACGCTCGCGTCCCGACCTCGCGATGGGCGCCGTGACCGCGTTGCAAGGGGTGAACGTGCAGTCGCAGATCGCCTACACGCGGGACTTCGAACGCGAGGCCGACCGCATCGGCTTCCAGCGGCTGGTCGCGGCCGGGTACGATCCGGAAGGAATGCCGGAATTCTTCGAGAAGATGCAGCGCTATACGCGCATCAGCGAGGACGGCAGCTTTCCGACCTATCTGCGTGACCACCCGGTGACGACCGAGCGCATCGCGGACGCGGAGAACCGCGCGGCGAAGGTGCGCTACCGCCAGCATCTCGACAGCCTCGAGTTCTTCCTGGTGAAAGCCAAGCTGCGCGCCGAGCGCGGCGACGCGCTCGACGAGGTGGCGTACTTCAAGGACCTGGTGCGCGACCGGCGCTATGCCAACGAAGCCGCGGCGCGCTTTGGCCTCGTCGCGGCGTTGCTGCGCGCCGAGCGGCCGCGCGAGGCCGAGGCGCAGCTCGCGCAATTGCGCGCGCTGCATCCTGCAAGTCCGATGATCGAGACGCTCGCCGCGCGCGTCAGTCAGGCGCTCGGCGACCGCGACGCCGGGCTCAATATCCTCAAGAACGCGCTCGCGCAGTATCCGGGCCGGCGGCCGATCGTGTACGCCTACGTCGACGCCCTGTACGACGCCCGCGGGTATCGGGAGGCGCTCGCCGTGCTCTCCGAACCGCTGCGGCGCTACCCGGATGACGAGCGCCTGCGGGTGCTGCAGGCGAAGACCTATGCCGCCCTTGGCAAGCGCTTGCTGCAGCACCAGGCGCAGGCGGAGGTCTACGTCCTGCAAGGCAGCCTGCCGGCGGCGATCGAGCAGCTTCAGCTTGCGCGCTCTGCCGGCGACGGCGACTTCTACCAGCTCTCGGTGGTCGATGCGAGGCTGCGCGATCTGCAGGCCCGGCACCAGCGCGAGATGCGCGAGGCCAAGCCCTAGCGCCCGGCGGGTTCGTAGAACGAGTCGTAAAGCAGGTCGAAGGTCTTCTCCGCCTCGCGCAGCAGCTCATCCTCGCTGGCCGCGCGGCGCCGCGCGCCCTGCAGCAGGGTCTGCACGCCGGCGGCCTCGGGCACCGGGTGCTGCTGCACCTCGAGGAAGTGGACGATGCCGCCGATCCTGGCGAGCGCGCGATTGCCGGCAAATCCCAGCTGCTCGAGCATCACCTCGTAGGTCACGCGCGTGGCGCTGTTCTGAAACCGCGCGCCCTCGTAGGCGAAGCCGATCGCCCTGTAGGGCGCCAGCTGGCGCTTCTCGAGGAAGCTGACCCTCCCCTCGGGGTCGACGAAGCGCCGTATCAGCCATGCGCAGGCCAGGCGGTCGGCCCACAGCGGCTTGCGCGTCGCCCAGAGGCGCCTCACCAGCGCCTCGCCGGGGTCCACTCCGGGGCGGTTCTGCGGCGGGAACAGCATCCGGTTGACCGCCGCCTCGGCCTCTGCGAGCACCTTGCCGGCGCGCTCGCGTGTTTGGTTGGGGAAGAAGTCGAGCGCGCCGATGCTCTCGAACTCGCGGCGCTGCTTGTTCAGCACGCGCGCGATGGCGCCGGGATCGGAGATGCCGTAGCCGATCTTCAGGCTGTCGACGACCTTGATCAGCTCGACGTAGCGCGCGGTGCGGTCGAACAGCCGCCGGAACGCCTGGTCCTGCGCCTGCGAGCCGCAACCCACTTCGAGCAGGTGCACCAGGGTGCCGCCCTTGGCGATGTAGTCGATCAGCGGCTTGAGCGCCTGGCGGTTGGCGGGGGTGTCGGGCAGCGCGTACACCCCCTCGCGCAGCACTGCCGCGCCGAGCGCCTCGAGGGTGCGCAGCACGCGCATGCGCGCCTCGGGATCGTCCGTCGGCAGGTTGGCGACGCAAAACAGCCAGCGGCTGAGTGTCGATACGGGTTCGGGAAGTCTCGTGGCCATAGGTCCTGACGGCGTCTCCTGCAAGTGTAGCAAGGCGCTGAATCAGGGACCCTTATCGGGAAATCAAAACATCGGTGTTGCCCCTGTCCGGGAGGGTGCCGAGAATAACGCGCCATCAACTGGGAATAACGCTATGCCCGGCCTTGTCAGGCCGCACGGAGGGGGGGCGCTGAAGCCCCTCATGCTCGCGGGAGAAGCCCTCGCCGCGCAACGCGCCCGCGCCCGGACGCTGCCGGCCGTGCGCGTCAGCTCGCGCGAGAAGGGCGATCTCATCATGCTCGGGATCGGCGGCTTCACGCCGCTCGAGGGCTTCATGACGCGCGCCGACTGGGAAGGGGTGTGCGACGGCATGCGCATGGCCAACGGCCTGTTCTGGCCGATCCCGATCACGCTGTCGGTCGACAAGCCGACCGCCGACAGGCTGCACGTCGGCGCCGACGTCGCGCTCATCGACCCCGAGGACGGCGCGCCGCTGGCGGTGATGAAGCTGAGCGAGAAGTACTCGATCGACAAGGAGCATGAGTGCATGTCGGTGTTCCGCACCACCGACGGCGAGCACCCGGGCGTGAAGATGGTGATGGCGCAGGGCGAAGTGAACCTCGCAGGCACCCTCGGCGTATTGTCCGACGGCGGTTTCAAGGCGCACTACGGCGCGCTGTTCATGACCCCGGCCGAGACGCGCGCGGAGTTCGAGCGGCTCGGCTGGTCGCGCGTCGCGGCGTTCCAGACGCGCAATCCGATGCACCGCTCGCACGAGTATCTGGCGAAGGTGGCGATCGAGGTCTCAGACGGCGTGCTGGTGCACTCGCTGCTGGGCAACCTCAAGCCTGGCGACATTCCTGCGGACGTGCGGACGGCGGCGATCGCGGTGCTGATCGAGAAATACTTCAGCCCGAGGACGGTGGTGCAGGCGGGCTATCCGCTCGACATGCGCTACGCCGGGCCGCGCGAAGCGCTGCTGCATGCGCTGTTCCGCCAGAATTACGGCTGCTCGCACCAGATCGTCGGGCGCGACCACGCCGGCGTGGGCAGCTACTACGGGCCGTTCGACGCGCACCACGTGTTCGACGAGATCCCGAAGGACGCTCTCGAGACGCAGCCGCTGAAGATCGACTGGACGTTCTGGTGCTACAAGTGCGGCGGCATGGCCTCGGCGCGCACCTGCCCGCACGGCGACGGCGACCGGCTGCTCGTGTCCGGCACCAAGCTGCGCAAGTGGCTTTCGGAGGGCGCCGAGGTGCCGGCCGAATTCAGCCGCCCGGAGGTGCTCGAGGTGCTGCGCAAGTATTACGCCTCGCTCGACGCGAGCGAGAAGGTTGAAGTCAAGCTGGCGGGTCATTCCGCCAGGTAGGTCAATAACAGGAGAAGCCTAAGCCGACATACGTTCGAACCGACAAGTGCGACGGCTGCAAGGGTCAGGACAAGACCGCTTGCATGTACATCTGCCCGCACGACCTGATGCTGCTCGACAAGGACGGCTCGATGACCGGGCACGCCATGAAGGCGTTCAACCAGGAGCCGGAGCAGTGCTGGGAGTGCTACTCCTGCGTCAAGATCTGCCCGCAGAACGCGATCGAGGTGCGCCACTACGCGGACGTCGTGCCGCTCGGCGCCTCGGTGCAGCCGCTGCGCGGCACCGACGCGATCATGTGGACCATCAAGTTCAGGAACGGCACGATCAAGCGCTTCAAGTTCCCGATCCGCACCACGTCCGAAGGCTCGGCCGATCCCTACGGCGGCAAGCCCGAAGCGGATTTCAAGGACATCGACAACCACGCGGTGCTGTTCACCAGGGACACGCACAAGGGCGATTTGAGCCAGTTCATCGCCTCGAAGTAAGGCAACCGAATATTCGGGCAGGCGCCGCTGCGTTCGGCGCGCCCCGACAGAGAGGAAACTGCAATGGCTGAGTACGGTTTTGGCAATCCCGAGATCATCGAGGAAGAGGTAGACATCCTGATCATCGGCGGCGGCATGGCCGCCTGCGGCGCGGCGTTCGAGATCGGCAAGTGGATCAAGGCCTCCGGCGCCAACCTGAAAGTGAAGCTCGTCGACAAGGCGGCGCTGTCGCGCTCCGGCGCGGTGGCCCAGGGCCTGTCGGCGATCAACACCTACATGGGCACCAATGACCCGTCGGACTACGTGCGCTACGTGAGGAACGACCTCATGGGCATCATCCGCGAGGACCTGGTGTACGACGTCGGCCGCCACGTCGACGACTCGGTGCACAACTTCGAGGACTGGGGCCTGCCCATCTGGAAGCAGAAGGGCGACGAGGACAAGACGCTGCGCGAGGGCGGCAAGCCGGTACGCTCGGGCAAGTGGCAGATCATGATCAACGGCGAGTCCTACAAGTGGATCGTCGCCGAGGCCGCGAAGAAAGCGCTGGGCATGGAGAACATCGTCGAGCGCGTGTTCATCGTGCGCCTGATCAACGACAAGAACGACCCGACGCGCGTCGCGGCGGCGGCCGGCTTCTCGGTGCGCGACCACAAGCTGTACATCTACAAGTTCAAGGCCTGCCTGCTGGTATGCGGCGGCGCAGTCAACGTCTTCCGTCCGCGCTCCGTTGGCGAGGGCACGGGCCGCGCCTGGTATCCGGTGTGGAACGCCGGGTCGACCTATGCGATGGCCGCCGAGGCCGGCGCCGAGATGACGATGATGGAGAACCGCTTCGTGCCGGCGCGCTTCAAGGACGGCTACGGCCCGGTGGGCGCGTGGTTCCTACTGTTCAAGGCCAAGGTAATGAGAACGGCGCGGGCGAGGACTACTCGACGCTCAACGCCGGCATCATCAAGGATGAAAAGCGCTTCGGAAAATACGGGATGGGCGTGCCGGGCACGTGCCTGCGCAACCACATCATGCTCGAGGAGATGATCGCCGGCCGCGGCCCGATCTACATGGACACGCCGACGGCGATGAAGAAGCTCGCCGAGACCATGACGCCGAAGGAAGTGAAGCACCTCGAGGCCGAGGCCTGGGAAGACTTCCTCGACATGACCATCGCGCAGTGCGGCATCTGGGCGGGCGAGAACATCGAGCCCGAGAAGACGCCTTCGGAGATCATGCCGACCGAGCCCTACCTGCTCGGCTCGCACTCGGGCTGCGCCGGCATCTGGGTCTCGGGCCCGACCGACATCCCGGGCGTGCCCAAGGAATGGAGCTGGGGCTATCGCTCGATGACCACCGTCAAGGGCCTGTTCACCTCCGGTGACGGCGTCGGTGCGTCGGGCCACAAGTTCAGCTCGGGCTCGTTCACCGAGGCGCGCATCGCCGCCAAGGCGATGGTCAAGTTCGCGCTCGACAACAAGGACTGGAAGCCCGAGCCCGAGCGCAGCACCGCCGAGCTGGCCGACGAGATCTACAAGCCGGTCAAGACCTTCCTCGAGCACAAGGACTAC
>Ga0153916_10001800_pt1 | contig 15554 bp, 10 predicted proteins | sample Opewatmetagenome_FD_109642 | JGI IMG/M metagenome (GOLD analysis project Ga0153916, IMG submission 109642) | Freshwater wetland microbial communities from Ohio, USA - Open water 3 Core 3 Depth 4 metaG | ecosystem: Environmental > Aquatic > Freshwater > Wetlands | place: USA: Ohio, Lake Erie...
GATGAAGGACATCGAGCACGCCGCGACGCACGTGGCGTTCCTCGAGGACTACGATCTCGAGACCGCCGCGCAGCTCGTCGCGGGCTGCGACCTGTGGGTCAACCTCCCGCGGCCGCCACTCGAGGCGAGCGGGACGAGCGGGATGAAGGCTGCGCTCAACGGCTCGCTGAACCTGAGCGTGCTCGACGGGTTCTGGCCCGAGGCGTACGAGGAGGGGAAGAACGGCTGGGCGATCGCCAGCGAGGGCGTTCCGAACGAGGCCACGCAGGATGCGCGCGACGCCGCGACGCTCTACGGCATCCTCGAGCAGGAGGTCGTTCCCGCGTTCTACGAGCGCGACGAGCGGGGGATCCCGCGGGGCTGGGTCCGTCGCATGCGTGCGTCGCTGCGCACGATGGCGACCGGCTTCACCACGCGCCGGATGCTGCGCGAGTACGTCGAGCGCGTCTACCGCACGTGAAGGCGCTCCGCGATAACGTCATGTGGGGCGACGACCTATTTCGTGGGCCGTGCGACACTTGGCGGAGCTGCACCGTCGCCGCGCCGGATCTCGGCGGTCGTCGGGGCCATCGGGCGTATGCGGCGTGTTTGGGCGTACGAGCGTCGAGCCTTGATTCGATCGACCGTGGTGCCGATCTCGCCGGCCCTGAACGGCTTGATCAGCACGGCGTCGGCGATGAACAAGGCATCGACCACGTCGTCGTACCCGGACATGAGCACCAAGATCGGCGGTTCGATGTGTGACCGCAGCGCCGCGAACACGTCGAGCCCGTTCCTTCCCGGCATCTCGAAGTCGCAGAGAACGACGTCGAATGGCTCGATGTCGGCACTCGCGTTCATCACGCGGGCGACACCGCGCGCCGAATCGGTCTCGATCTCGACCACGTGTTCCCTCAGCCCACGTTGAATCGATCTCGCCATAAGGAAATCGTCATCGATCACGAGAATCCTCATCCTGCCCCTTTCTCAGTTCGCGCAACACAGAGCAGCATTCGTGCCGTCCGCGAAGACGCGGATCTAGAGGACATCTGCGAAACACCTGCGCCGAACCAAGAACGTCGCGCACGGTCTGCGTCGAGTCGAACGTTCGTATGCAAGCAGCGGCGATCGCGCAGCGATCGGATCACCACGCGATGTGCGCGAACTCGCGTGTCGGCTTCGCGAACAAGTAGCCCTGGAGCAGCTCGATCCCGGCGCCGACAACCGCCGCGCGCTCGGCCTCGGTCTCGACGCCTTCGGCGATCACTTGCCCGCCGAGATCTCGGCACATCGCGGCGATCGATCGGACGATGCGCAGCTTCGTCGGGTAGCATTCGATGCCGCGGATCAGCGACATGTCGAGCTTGACGATCTCGGGCTCGAGCGCTGCGAGGGTGTCGAGGCCGGAGTAGCCGGCCCCGAGGTCGTCGATCGCGATCCGATAGCCGAGCCGACGGAGCATCGCGATTCGCGCCGGCGCAGCCTCCGCATCGAGCCCGGTTCTCTCGGTGATCTCGAGGACGACACGCGGGGCCAGCTCCGCGAGCGGGGTCCCCGAGGCGAACAGATCCTCATCGGTGAGATCGAGGCCATGCACGTTGACGAACATCAACGCGTCAGCGGGAGCGCGACGCGCCGCGGCTGCGACGGCCGCCCGCACGGTTCGGCCGAGCACGTGGATGCGGCCGAGGCGTTCGGCAGCAGCGATGAGGATGTCGGGGCGGCGGAGCGATTCCTCATCCGTGCGAAGCAACGCCTCGTACGCGAAGACCCTCTTGTTCGTGACGTCGACGATCGGTTGGAATGCCATCCACGCGCTCTCGATCGCGCGCGCGAAGCGCTGTTCGAGCAGGTCATCGGCATCCCTCGGGCCGAATGTGCGCACATGCGAGTCCGCGCGGCGGCGCCTCCGCGTGACGTTGTGACGGCGTGCCGCGCGAGCCACTGCGGACGCCAGCTCCTCGTGACCGAATGGCTTCGAGATGTACGACACCGCGCCGAGATCGATCGCGCGCACCGCGCCGTCGAGCGACGGATCACCGGTCATCAGCAGCACGGGGACATCGTCATCGTGCGCGTGCACCGCCGCGGCTAGATCGAAGCCGTCGAGCTCGGGCATCTTGACGTCCGAGAGCACGCAGTCGAACGGCAGCTTGGATGCCTGGACGGTCTGCATGGCCGCGCGACCGTCCGGCGCGACGGTGATCTCCCAGCCTTCGGGCCTGAGCACGCGTTCGCACAGCCTCCGGATCGTGCTGTCGTCGTCCACGACGAGGATCCGTCCCACACAGGCCTTGCGGTTGATGTGGGGCGAGGCATCGTCGGGTAGGGCGTCGGACGCGGACGCGTTGAGGGACAAGAGGTTGGGCATGTAGGGTCTCGGCGATGAAGCGAGGGCCTGGGTGCGAGGCCGTTCAGGTCTTGGGAGACGAGTAGGCGTGCCCGGGCAGGCGCACGACGAATCCGGGCCCATCTGCCTGGGGTTCGTAGCTGATGGTTCCGCCGTGGGCCTCGGCGACGAGCCGGCAGAAGTAGAGCCCCATGCCGCGCCTTCCGCCACGGCCCTGGACGTACTTGCCGAACAGGTTCGATCGGAGACCATCTGCCACGAGCGGACCGGTGTTCGTGACCAAGATCTCGACGCTGCCGTCCTCGGCTTCGTGCCAGCGCCGTGCCCTGATCATGACCGTCCCGCCGCGGCCGCAATAGCGGATGGCGTTGCCGAGGAGGTTGTGGAGCACGCGCTCGACGAGGCCGGCGTCGAACCGGCCCACGAGCTCCTGCGGACAGTCGATGCGGAACGTGACGTGATTCGTCGAGGGCGCATTGACATCGATCACCGACGCGAGCAGCTGATGCACGAGCGTTTGCTCGACGATCGGGGTCACCGCGGCATCTTCGAACCTCGAGATATCGACGAAGTTCGCGACGAGCCCCGACATCCGCCGCACGGTGCGCAACGTCGCCGTGAGGGCGTCCATCTGCTCGGCATCACCTTTGACGCTGTCGAGGAGATAGGTCAGGTTGCTCAGCGCGACCGCGAGGCCATTGTTCAGATCGTGCGCGAGCAGCGCGTTCGCCTCGTGGCCATAGACCAGCCGGCGTTCCGCGGCTTCTTTCTGGTTGCGGAGCGCGACGAAGGCGCGCTGCGCGCGACTCGCGGCCGCGATGCGGTGACGAATCTCGGCGAAGTCGATCGGCTTGTGGAGGAAATCGTCGGTGCCTGCGTCGAACGCCGTGGCGCGGCTCACCTCGTCGTCATGTCCGGTCAACATGATCACGTGAACGGCTTCGCCTTGGGTCTGCTTCAGGTACCGGATCACGTCGAGACCGCTCTTCGTCGGCGATCCGAGGTCGAGGTCCACGATCGCGATATCTGGGGGAGTGGACGTGCTCTGGCTGATCGCTCGCTCGACGTCGTGCGCGGCGACGACCTGGAGGCCGGTCTTCGCGAGCTCCGCGGCCATGCGCCGGCACATCGCGACCTCGTCGTCGACCAGGAGCAGTCGCACGCTGGATGGCGTTGTAACCAGAGGTGGCATTCCCGCTGTCGCGATCGGTTCGACGTTCATGCACGGTGACGAAAGCAAGAACGCGGCCGGCCTCGCCGACTGTGGTCTTGCTCGATCACGACATGATCGAGCGGAGGGCAGAGCGAAACGCGTGCGGCAACGCCGCCAGAGCCTGCAAAACCTGCGCGAAGCGCAAAAAAGGTAGGGGAGCGGGGGCCGGACCGACTACATCAGACCGGCGGAGTCAATGCGGCGCGCGCGGCCCGCAGCAAGTCCGCAGACGTGAATGGCTTCCACAGGATCGGTCCAACGGCGCCACTGGCATCATCACTGGCCTGACCATCGAGGTATCCCGAGATCATGATCACCCGAGTCTTCGGCGCATGTCTCCGCACGTGCTCGAGGACCGCGTAGCCATCGCGCTGGGGCATGACGATATCGGTGATCACCAAGTCGAACTCGGGCCGGGCCTGCGCGACGAGGCGGATCGCTTCGTCTCCGTCCTGTGCCTGGCTTACATGGTAGCCCGCGCTCGTGAGGGCGCGGACCGAGGCCGCGCGCAGCGTGGGGTCGTCCTCGACCACGAGGACACGCTCGCCCGAGGCCCGCGCGCTCGCCGGAGCGCTCTGCAGGCTATCAGCCACCGGTTCGTCGCAGACCGGGAGATCGATCGTGAACGTCGTCCCGTCTCCTGGTGAGCTGTCGACTCGGATCACTCCACCCGCGTCGTGCACGATCGCGTAGCAGGTGGCGAGCCCGAGCCCGGTGCCCTTGCCCTCCGGCTTGGTCGTGAAGAAGGGCTCGAAGATCTTCGCCATCGTCGCGTCGTCCATCCCACAGCCCGTATCCGAGGCGGTGATGCGCACGCACCCTCCAGCGGGCAGATCCGTGGCATCGGCCGGATGCGAGAGCGTGAAGCGAAGCCGCCCGCCATCGGGCATCGCATCGCGCGCGTTGACCGCGAGATTGAGCAGCAGCTGGTCGACCTGGATCGAATCCATGAAGACGACCGCGGGACGGTCGCTCGGCACCCCCTCGACCTGGATGTGCTCTCCCACGCTCCGCCGCAACATCTTGATGAGGTTCTCAACGGAGCTGTTGAGATCGATCGGGTGCTTCGCGGTCGGATGTTGCCGAGAGAACGTCAGGAGCTGCCGGGTGAGCGCGACGGCTCGATCCGCCGCACGGAGGACCTCGATGATGTCATCGCGCCGCGGATCTCCCGCGGACAGATCATCCCGGACGAAGCCGGCAAACGAGATGATCGCCGAGAGGATGTTGTTGAAGTCATGCGCGATGCCACCGGCGAGCTGGCCGATCGATTCCATCTTCTGCGCCTTGCGGAGGGCATCTTCGGAACGTTTCCGGGAGGTCGTGTCGGTGTGCGCACATAACAAGTGACTCACTCGCCCGGTCGCGTCGCGCACGGGGGAGAACGAGATCTCGCACCAGAACTGCGTTCCGTCCTTGCGCCGGAGGAGCAAGGTCCGCTGGCGCTCCCCCAGCTCCTCGAGCGCGTGCTGGATCTCCTCGCCGGCAGCCGGATCGGCGCCGAGTCCCACCAGGAATCCGGCTGGCGCTCGAACGACCTCGTCGGCGGAGTACCCGGTCATCCGCTCGAAGGCCGTGTTGCAGAGCGTGATCGGACGTCCCGGGTGTCGGGCGTCGATCACCGCCATGCCCGTCGTCACGCTCGAGAACGCGTGGTGAAGCAGGCGGGCTTCGGCCTCGCGTTGGTGGCGATGGAGCGCCATCTCGATCGTCGTCTGTAGCTCGCGCTCCTCGAACGGCTTGACCAGGTAGCCGTAGGGGGCGGCGGCCTTGGCCCGCTGGATGGTCACCGCGTCGGTGTGTGCGGTGAGAAACACGACCGGAACATCCATCTGTCGCGCCAAGGCCGCGGCGGTGTCCACGCCATCCATGGGGCCCTGCAGCACGATGTCCATGAGCACGAGCTCCGGACGCGTCTCGAGCGCTGCGGCGAGGGCATCGGCGCCGGTGTCGGCGATCCCGACCACGACGTACCCCAGGCGGACGAGGCGACGTTCGAGGTCTCGAGCGATGATCGCTTCATCCTCGACCACCAGGAGGCGCGCGGGCACGGACTCATCGAGGGGCATAGGTCAACTCCTTGAGCTCGATCCGGAAGCTGGTGCCTCCAGCGCGCTCGATCGTCATCGCGGCCTTGAGCTGGCGGACGAGCGAGCTGACGAGGCTCAAGCCGAGGGACTTCGTGTGCGCGGCGTCGATGCCAGCCGGCAGCCCCGGTCCAGAGTCGGCGACGACGAGGACAAAGCCGACCTCGGCAGATCGTAGCGTGACGCGCAGCACGCCGGGCCTTCCATCCTTGAACGCATGCTTGAACGCGTTCGACACCAGCTCGTTGAGGATGAGCCCGAGCGGCACGGCGGTCTCGATATTGACCTCCACCTTCTCGGCTTCGATCACCAGCCGGATGGCGCCGGTCAAGCTGTACGATCGGTACAGGAAGGTCGTCAGCGACCTCAGGTACTCGTCGAAGTCGATGCGGGCCAGGTTGCTGGACTGGTACAGCCGCTCGTGGATCAGCCCCATCGAACGGACGCGGTTCATGCTCTCCCGCAAGGTCGCCCGCGTCTCGTCTTCGACGGTGGCGTCGGATTGCATCGCCAGCAGGCTGGCGACGATCTGGAGGTTGTTCTTCACGCGATGGTGGATCTCCTTGAGCAAGGTCTCCTTCTCGAGGAGCGACTGCCGGAGCGCGTCCTCCGCGTTCCTCACGTCTTTGACGTCTTCGAACAGCGCCAGGAGGTGCTGCTCGCGCGACACGACAAACGGCACGAATCGGCTCCGGATCCGCAACGGCTTGCCAAAGCTGCTGAGCGCGCTGATCTCGACATCGCGGGGGGCGTTGCTGGTCAACGCTGCCTCGGCGGCTGCCAGCATCCCCGATTCACGCCAGCTATCGAGACGGCGGAAGTTCTGCGCCTTGAGCTGCTCGACCGTGGCGCCGATCAACTGGGCACTCGCGAAGTTGGCGGACACCGCCTCTCCCGAGGCCTTGTAGGTGATGATGCCCACGGGCGCGGTGTCGAGCAGCGTCTGCGTGTAGAGGAGTGCATCGGCGATGCGCTCCTCGGATTGGCGCAGCTCGCTCGTTCGCTCGGCCACGATCCGTTCGAGGTCCTGGTTGAGCTCGCTCAACTCCGCCTCGGCCCGCTTGCGGTCGGTGATGTCTTGAATGAAGGCGACGAAGGTCCCGCCCAGCCAGCTCGAGTACTGGGTGCTCACCTGCACGTCGAAGCTGGTCCCGTCCTTCCTGCGGTGGCGGGTCTCGAACCGATCGCTTCCGGTGGCGATGACCTTGTCGATTCGCCGGCGAACGTCCTCGTGATCCTCGATCGCCTCCACGTCGGCGACGTGCAAGCGGAGCAGCTCGACGCGGGAGTAGCCGCTCATCCGGCAGTAGGACGGATTGACGGCCAGGAAGCGGCCCCCTCGATCGATCACCCAGAACCCATCGATCGCCGTGTCCAGGATCGTCTGGTGCCACTCCTCGCGCCTGCGTTCCCCCGTCACGTCGCGGAAGATGCGCAAGGCACCGGCGATCGCACCCGTGCGATCACGGAGCGGCGCACAGCTGTCGACGATCGCGATCTCGACGCCGTCGCGCGCGACGAGCGCCAGCTGGTCGGTGCGGTCGTGCGCCGGCTCCGTGGTGAGGACCTCGTCGACGGCGCTGAGCGCCGGTTCGCGCGTGACCTCGTCGATGATGCGGTAGACCTCGGACAGCGGTCGGCCGCGTGCCTCGGCGCGCGACCAGCCGGTGAGCTGTTCGGCTACGGGGTTCATCCTCGTGATCCGGCCGGTCGCGTCGGTGGCGAGCACCGCCCCGCCGATCGACGCCAGCGTCACGGCGAGGCTGTCGGCGTTCGCCTGATCGGCCGTCTCTGCAGCCGCGCGGTTCGTGATGTCGACCCAGGTGCCGACCAGCGCGTCCCCACCCGCGGCCCGGACGAGCCGCAGCTCGTCTCGCAGCCAGCGGAAGCTGCCGTCGTGGCTCCGGAACCGGTACTCGCAATCGAGCCCGCCGAGCTCGAACACCCGCGACAACGCGGCGAGCGCCCGGGGGGCGTCCTCGGGATGGAGCCTGCTGGCCCAGAAGTCGGGATCGCTCGTGAAGTCCTGTGGCTGATATCCCAGCTGTGCGACCACGTTCGGGCTCGTGTACGTCGGGGCGAAGGGCGGCGCGGGCGCGCGCTCGTAGACGACCACCGCGGTGGCGCTCGACAGCAGCTCGAGGCGTGCCTTCGTTCGAGCGAGCTCGTCATGCGCGGCCGCGAGCGCCGCTTCGACGGTCCACCCGGCCGGCGGCGTCTCCATCATCGCCTCCCGGTGGGCAGCGGCGGCTCGTTCAGGATGGGCCAGGCCAGGCCCAGCTGCCGAACGGCCGCGGTGAGCTGGGTGAAGTCGACAGGCTTCCGTCCCAAGCTAGTGGCGCGGGTGCTGTACACGGCGAGTCGATCCTTGTCCTCGGTGGACGGCCCCTATCCCCATCGGGGCGTCGGGAAGCCGCGGTCTGGCTTCGCGAAGAAGTAGCCCTGCTGGAGGTCGCACTCCTCCTCGGCAAGGGCGTCCCGTTCCTGCATCGTCTCCACGCCTTCGCTGATCACCTGGATCGCGAGCTCCTTCGCGCAGAGCCGAGACATGGCGCGCACCACGCTGCGCTTCCGGGGCGCGACATCCACCCCGCGGATCAACGACATGTCGAGCTTCACGAACTCGGGCTCGAGCTGCGAGAAGCTGGAGAGCCCCGCGTAGCCGGCGCCGAGGTCGTCCACGGCGATTCGAAAGCCAAGCTCCCGGAGCCTGCCCACCTTCGTCCCCAGGTCGTGCACTCCGTCGAGCGATGCGCGTTCCGTGATCTCCAGGACCACCCGCGCGGCGATCCCGGCGAGGGGCGAGCTGGAGGACAGGAGCTCCGAGTCGTTGAGATCGACCGCGTGCAGGTTCACGAAGAGCAAGGCGCCGTCGGGGGCCTGCGGTGCGGAGCCCGCGACCGTCTCTCGGATGCGGCGTCCCAGGTCGTGAAGTCGGCCCAGCCGCTCCGCGGCGTCCAGAAGATCGGGCGGCGACCGCAGCGACGGCTCGTTCGACCGGAGCAGGGCCTCGTAGGCAAACACGGTGCGCTCGGGCCAATGCACGATCGGCTGGTAGGCCATCCACAGCTGCTCGAGTGCGTTCGAGAAGCGTGCGTCGAGGGACGCGCGGTCGCCGAGCTGCTTGCCCTCGGCGCCGAGCAGCTCCAACGCCTCACGCTTGAGGCGCGCCAGCTCGTGCATGTGGATCGCCTTGCGAACCACCTGGGCGAGCATGTCCAGGCTGACGGGCTTGGCGAGATAGCGAAACGCGCCGTACTCGACCGCCTCGACGGCGGTGTCCAGACTGGGTGCACCGGTCATGAGCACCACCGGGACATCGAGGTCGCGTTCCCGGACCGCGCGAAGGAACGCTGTCCCCGTCAGTCTCGGCATGGTGATGTCGCTCAGGATGAGATCGAACGCGGTCGCGCGGAGCTTCTCGATCGCGTCCACACCATCCACCGCCGTTTCCACGACGCACCCCAGGTTGCGAAGGACCCTGGCGTAGTCGCGACGAATGTCGGGGTCGTCATCGACGAGCAGGACGCGCCGCTCCGCGCTCTTCTTGGCTACCACTTCATCGTGCATTTGTCCCCCCCCTACTTGATCCGATCGTTGACGAGCGCCCGAAGGTGTTTGGCGTCGAACGGCTTCTCCACCCTCTGGTTCGACACCTCGTCGAGGAAGGCTCGAGCCGCCAGCGTGAACGCTCCGCCGGTCAGAAAGATGACGCGATCCGCGTGCGCCTGGTCGAGCGTGCGGAGCTCGGCGTGGAGCTCCATGCCTGTCATCTGCGGCATCATGAGATCGCACAGGATCACGTCGAAGCGCTCGCCGGCGGCGATGCGCTCGATCGCCTCGGCCGCGCGGCCGGTGGCGACGACGTCGTGATCGGTAGACAGCGTGCGCTGGACCACCTTGGTGATCATCGGCTCGTCGTCGATGACGAGGATCCTGCCGCGCCTGCGAGCGGACAGGTCGAGCGCGACATGCCGCACTTCCTCTAACTTTCCCGACGTGGCCGGCGGGAGCGAGATCCGAAACACCGTTCCGCTCCCCAACGCGCTCTCCACGTCGATCGTCCCCGCGAAGCCGGTGATGATGCGATGGCAGATCGACAAGCCAAGCCCGGTCCCGATGCCGGGAGGTTTCGTCGTGAAGAACGGGGTGAACAGCCGCTTGAGTACCTCTGGCGGCATGCCTGGGCCCGTGTCCGCGATCTCGATGACGACGCGGCCGTTCGGCGCCGTGGACGTGGAGATGCGGATCTCGTTGTCCTCGGCGCGGCCTTCCTCGATCGCCTGGGCCGCATTGACGATGATGTTCAGGAACACCTGACCCAGGCGAGACTCGCTCGCCTGCACCGGCGGCGTCTGCCCGTAGTTCTTGACGAGGCGAGCCCGGTGCCGGATCTCGTTCCATGCCATCCGGAGGGTCGACTCCATGACCCGCGAAACCTCGACCGGGCCGGTCTTGTCCTCCTGGGACCTCGAGAAGATCTTCAGATCGCGGACGATGTTGCGGATTCGATCCACGGCATCGCGTGCGTCACGAAGCTCTTCTTGGACCTCGCTGAACTCGGCCGTGAGGCCCAGCTGCTCCGCCCGCTCGATAACCTCCCTGGCGGCCAGGTCGAGGTTGGCCATGACGCACGCCAGTGGGTTGTTGATCTCGTGCGCGACCCCGGCCGCGAGGGTTCCCATCGAAGCCATCCGATCAGAGATCATCAGCTGATCTTGGAGCTTCTTCTGCTCTGCACGAAGCGTCGCGTCGCGCAGCTCTCGTTCGATGGCCGGGATCAGGCGACCGAGCTTGCCCTTGGCCATGAAATCGTGCGCACCCGCATGAAGCGCTTCGACGGCGATGTCCTCGTTCACCGTACCCGAGACGATGATGAACGGGATGTCGAGGTTCAGGTCCTTCACCAGCCGGAGCGCCATGGGGGCGCTGAACCGAGGCAGGGAGTAGTCGGAGAGGATGATGTCCCAAGGTTGCTCCGCCAGCGCAGCGGCCATGGCCTCCGCCGTCTCCACCCGCTCGTACGTGACCTCGAAGCCTCCACGCCGCAGCTCTCGCACGACGAGCAGAGCCTCTTGTTCGACGTCTTCCACGACCAGCGCCCGAAGCGGCTTCCCCATGGTCTACGGCCTCCTGATGACCGGCGCCGTCTCGTTGAGCACGAGCCAGTACAAGCCGAGCTGCCGCACGGCTTCGATGAACTGGACGAAGTCGACGGGCTTGCGCACGTAGCTGCTGGCGCCGAGACGGTAGCTCCGAATCAGATCCTGCTCCTCGACCGACGAGGTCAACACGACAACAGGAAGGAGCTTGGTCGCCTCGTTGGCGCGCAGCGCCTGGAGGACCTCGAGGCCGTCGACCTTCGGGAGCTTCAGGTCGAGAAGCACCACCTGCGGCATGGCGGCAGGGTCCCGGTCCGCGTGCTCGCCCCGAGCGAACAGGTAGTCGAGCGCCGCGACCCCGTCGCGTGCGACGACGACCGGATTGAGGACGTTGCTCTTCTTGAGGGCGCGAAGCGTCAGCTCCTCATCCCTGGGGTTGTCCTCGACGAGCAAGATGACCCTGTCACCGTTCATTCCACACGCTCCTGTTCGGAGAGGGTGAAGAAGAAGCTCGCGCCGCAGTCGACCGCTCCTTCCGCCCACACCCGTCCGTTGTGTCGGCTCACGACGCGTCGAACCGTCGCCAGCCCGATTCCGGTTCCCTCGAACTCGGCGGCGGTGTGGAGCCGTTGAAACACGCCGAACAGCTTGTTCGCGAAGGCCATGTCGAAGCCAGCGCCGTTGTCGCGCACGACGTACACGGGAGGCCCATCGCTCGCTGCGGTGCCAAACTCGATGCGTGCGTCCTCGCGCTTGCCCGTGAACTTCCAGGCGTTCCCGAGAAGATTGTCGAACAGCACCATGAGCAGTCGCGGATCGCCGTGGTTCATCAGGCCGTCCTGGATCACCACGTTCACGCGGCGATCGGGATGGCTCCTCTGTAACCGCGTGATCGTCGCTCGCGCCAGTGCGCTCAGATTCACCTCTTCCTCGTGCAGCTCGCTTCGCGTGACCCTCGACAGCGCGAGCAGGTCATCGATGAGCTGCGCCATCTGCTGGGCGGACTCGCGCACGAAGGCGAGGTGGTTCTTTCCCTCCGCGTCGAGCTGGTCGGCATAGTCCTCGAGGAGCGCCTGGCTGAAGCCGTCGATGCTCCGGAGTGGAGCGCGAAGGTCGTGGGCAACCGAGTAGCTGAAGGACTCGAGCTCGCGATTCGCGGCCTCCGCGGCGTCCTTGGCGCGCGCCAGCTCTTCTTGAGTTTGCTTGGTCTCGGTCACGTCACGCGCGATCGCGTACAGCGTGCCCGACGCCGGAGCGCTGGTCCAGGCGAGCCAACGATAGGAGCCGTCCTTGCAACGATAGCGCGTCTCGAAGCGGAGACTGGGGACACCGCTGGCAAGCTTCTCGACCTCGGCCGCCGTGGCTGCCTGGTCATCCGGATGAACGAAGTCCATGAACGGACGGGAGAGCAATTCCTCTCTGCTGTAGCCGAGGACGTCGAACGCAGGGCTGACGCGCTTGAAGTACCCGTCCACGTTCGCGATGCACATCATGTCGAGCGAGAGCGTGAAGAAACGCTCGAGCACCTCGCGCTGACGTGCCAGCTCGACGTGCGTTCGAACCCGGGCGAGCAGCTCGCGAGCGGCGAAGGGCTTCACGAGGTAATCATCCGCGCCAGCCTCCAGACCCTCGATGGTGGCCTCTTCACCTGCCCGCGCAGACAACAGGATCACGGGGACATCCTGAAGCGTCGGGTCGGAACGCACGGCGTGCAGGAGTCCGAAACCATCGAGGTTCGGCATCATCACATCGCTCAGGATGAGAGCTGGCTTGCGCAGCCGCGCAGCCGCGAAGGCGGCGAGCCCGTCGCTGGCCAGCTCCACGACGTAGAGCTCGTTCAAGATGTTCGCGATGTAGTCGCGCAGGTCTGCGTTGTCGTCGACCACGAGGATGCGTGCGCGCGTCCGCGACGGAGTGAAGGACGGTCCAGTCGTCACGGGCACGGCCACGTTTGACTTCGTGCCGTGTGACCAGCGCAGCGCCTCCTCGACGAAGTGCGGCGCGGCCCGTCCGGTCCACGTCGTGGATCGCTTCGCGGCAACGCGCTCCGGCGGGAGATGGGCAGACCCACGCGGGAGCGAGATCGTGAACGTCGTGCCCACGCCGGGCTGGCTCGCGACCTGGACAGCGCCGCCGTGGAGCCGAACGAGATCGTGGACGAGCGCGAGGCCGATCCCAGAACCTTCATGCGTGCGCGACCTGGCGCCGACGACGCGATGAAAGCGTTCGAAGACGTGCGGCAGCTCGTGCTCCGGAATCCCCGTGCCGGTGTCGCGGACCCGGAGCTCGACATGATCGCCGCACCACCGAACCGAGACGCCGATCGTGCCCTCGAACGTGAACTTGAGCGCGTTCGACAGCAGGTTGAGCACGATCTTCTCCCACAGGGAGTGGTCGACGTAGACTGGTTCGGGCAGCGCCTCGCAGTCGACCTCGAACCCGAGCCCGGTGCGCTCGATGGCCGAACGGAAGGCGCTGGCAAGGTAGGTGGTCAACGCCGAAACGTCGGTGGGCTCGTACGATGCCTGGATGCGGCCGGCTTCGATCTGCGAGAAGTCGAGCAGCGAGTTGACCAGCCGCATGAGCCGAAGCGAGTTCCGGTGGGTCAGCTTCAGGGCCTCGCCACCGAGCGCCTGCTCCGGCGAAGCGAGGGCATCCTCGATCGGCCCCAGCATCAGCGTCAGCGGGGTCCGGAACTCGTGGCTCACGTTGCTGTAGAACGCAGTCTTCGCCGCATCGAGGTCTCCGAGCTTCGCGTTCGCATCGCGCAGCTCGCGGTTGGCGGCTGCCAGCTCGCGGCTGCGGATGAGCACCTCCTGCTCCATTGCTCGGGTTCGTCCGCGCAGCTCCTCGCCGAGCTCGCTGGCCCGCACCAGATCGGTGACGTCCTCGACGCGATGCAGGATGTAGAGGAGGTCACCCGATGCGGAGAGGACCGGGACGTTCTTCGGGCTCCAGTACTTGACGTGGAAGCTGCCATCCAGCCCGCGGACGTCGTACTTCTGCACCGCCATCGTGTCGGCAGTCCGGGTCGCGAGGACCCGTTCCAACGAGGCGCGGAGGTTGCTGGTTCCATCGGCGCTTGCATCGTCGGGATTGTCGGGGAAGACGTCGAAGATCCCCTTACCGAGGATCGCCTCCCGATCGGTCATCGTGGCCTCCAGGTACCCATCGGTCACCGCCACGATGGACAGGTCAGGGGCGAGCGCGAGGAAGAGCCCGGGCGCCGACTCGAAGAGGGCACGAAAATCCGCAGGGGCGTTGGCAGTCCGCTTGTCGTTCACGTCGCCATCCCGACCATCGTACGTTTTTCGCACACATTTGCGACGACCTTGAAGAATCTCGGTGAACGAAGCTGCACCATGACCGCCGAAGCGGGACGGCAAGATCCCAATAGCCGCGGTTGCTCGACTGCGCGGTCTCTCGTGGACGCGCAAGCGGTCGTCTGCCGAGCAGCTCGCGAGGCCACGCCGGCGGTGCAACGTTCGTCCTCCGCGACGGCACCGCGCGCTTCTATTGCGACGCTCACTCGACCGAACATCACCGAACAGTAACGCACACGGCGACCCGGCACAGAACTGGTCATGCTGCCGCAAATTGCGGCACCCGGTCCCGATGGCAGCGCGACGGCTGTCGCCGTGACCGCTCGAGACACACCATCCGCCGCACGAGCAGATCCGGAGACATCGCGTGTACGGCGCCCGCTTCGAAGGTGGCCGCCCATCCGGTTCGCGAAGCTCCCGCCTGCCGATCGAGCGCGGTGTCGAGCCTCGCGACACCCGCCGCGGCGATCGCGACCGCTGCCCGTTGCGGTGCGGAGGCGACGCCAAGAGGTCCACGTCGACACCGCCCGCGCCCGTGCCCGGCGCGTCGCCATCGCTGCGGCGTCTCAGTTGACGTTGACCCCGATGCCGAGGGTGCCGAAGGCGCTCGCGGTCGACACCGTCGCGTCGAACCGCAGGTCGAGCACGAACGAGCCGGAGCGGAGCACGGCGAGGCTCAGGCCGCCGGCGGCGCCCGGCGCGAGCGACACGTTGCTCGGACCGGGATCGTCGTCGATCACCATCGCAGGCCCCGCGCTCACCGCGAGCCTCGCGGCCGGCCAGTACTGCGCGGCGAGCGCCCACGAGTGACCGCCGACGTAGTCGCCGCCGTTCTTCCCGTTGACGAACGCGTAGGCGCCGACCAGCGCGAGCCGCGGTCCGAGCATCCCGCCGATGTAGACCCCGACGGAGGGCAGCGGCGTCGCCGCGTCGTCGAGCCGCCCCATGCCGCCGTGCAGGCCGAACACGACCCCGGTCCGGACGTTGAGCCCGCGCGGGATCCCCGCCGCGAGCCACGAAGAGTCGAACCGCACCACGGTGCCTCGCGGCTCGAGCACCGCGGTCGCGACGTCGTACTCGACGCTCTGCACGCTGCCGGGCGTGACCTCGGCGCGCACGTCGAAGCTCGTCGGCGTCACCTTCAGATCGAAGCCGCCACTCGGCAGCTCGACGTTGTGGCCGCGATGCGTCCACCGCAGCACCGTGGTCCCGTCGGGTTGCGGCAGCACCACGCGCGGCACGCCCAGCCGCGCTTCGAGATCGACCCGCGCGTGTCCGACCCATGCGACGTTCACGTCGCGCGCGGCGCGCGAGCCCGAATAGCACGCGGTCCCGAGCATCGCGCACGCGAACGTCAGCAGTGGTGGGCGCATGGTCGTCTGTTCACGGTAACCCAACTCCAGCCGGCCTGACACGAACATGCCGGCGAGCGATCTGCGCGCATCACCTTGCTCGTTACAGGTGTAACGCTCGACGTGACTCGGGCCTTGGCCGTGGCCA
>Ga0153916_10001801_pt1 | contig 15553 bp, 9 predicted proteins | sample Opewatmetagenome_FD_109642 | JGI IMG/M metagenome (GOLD analysis project Ga0153916, IMG submission 109642) | Freshwater wetland microbial communities from Ohio, USA - Open water 3 Core 3 Depth 4 metaG | ecosystem: Environmental > Aquatic > Freshwater > Wetlands | place: USA: Ohio, Lake Erie, Old...
ACCTATGATGACCTGGATGCCGGACAGAAAAAGGTCGTCCAGCTCGTCCCCGACCCCGAATACTTGCCCGAGAGCGCCGCTCCGAAAAAGAGCCTGAGTGCGGAATTTGTGTTGGGTCCCACGCGGGTTCTGGAATTTCAATCCGCCCTGAATGCCAACCATTTTTTTCCCGAGGACGAGCGGAAGTTCAACTTGGCCGTTCATTCGCCCGCGCCTCAATCCGGCTGGCAGGCGAGGATTATCCTGACGACGCCTCTGGGCAATATTCAATCCAAAGTCCCCCTTTCATTCGGTCCAGGGATGGGCATCCTCAGCTTCCCGGTCGAGATCGAGAAGACGGCGACGGGGATCTATGAGCTCAGCCTGGGCGTGATCGATGAAAAGGGAACGCTCCGCTATACAGATGACCGGCGATTCTTCCTGCTGGATAGGCAGGAATTCGATGCCTACGACACCAAGTTGGCCGAGATCAAGAAGGGTGAGGCCTTCGCCAAGGACATCATTTTCCGGGAAAGCCTGCCCAATTTGGAGGTCCGTCTGAAGTGGATCCGGGATTTCATGGAAAAATCACCTCCGTTCGCCGACCTGGAGTCCGTCCAGGAATGGAACCTCGAAATCAAAGACCTCTTCAAGCTGGTCGATGAGGCCAAGCCGGCCCTTTTCCCTTCCGGGAGGATCTCCCGTCTTGGCTACCGCTCGGAAGCCGACGGCTCCCTGCGATCCTATTCCGTCCTTGTCCCGGAGTGGTACAACGAGAAAACCCCGCTCCCACTCCTTGTTACTCTCTCCGGAGGACCCGTCGCTGACCGGAGGGCGATGTTCGCTCTGACTTCGAGCTACTTTGGTCCGAGGGTCAGGAAAAGAGCGGGAGACTTTTTCATCCTGGCGCCCGAGGTCGATGATCCCGCGGGATGGTACGCCGGAGGCTCAGCCCAGCGGGTGATCGAGACGATCGAACATCTGGCCAAGATCTACAGCGTCAACACCAAAGGCGTTGTCCTGGATGGCTTCGGCAAAGGGGGCTACGGAGCCTTGCGGCTGGCGCTCCAGAACCCCGGAACCTTCAGGGGTGTCATCGTCCGCTCAGGGATCTTTGTCCCGCCTCAGCACTCCGGAGCGGAGAATATCCTGGATATGCTTGACCGCGCGAAGGGCCAGAATATCCTCATCCTCCATGGGGACCGGGAGAAGGCCGCCCCCGTTGAGGAAGCGCGCAAGGTCGTGGCCCAGCTTCAGCAGTTCAAGGCCAACGTTCGCTATATCGAGGTCAAGGGCGTCGGGCCGGAAAACTTCGATAAATGGGGCGACGTTTTCAGCTGGCTGAGGGAAGTATTCGGTGACGATGCAGTTGACCTGAAGCCCCCGAAGAAGGAGCGGGAAAAAGAGCCCGAAAAGAAGAAACTGCCCCTCTTCCCGAGCTCCTAATATTCGCCGGCAAGGACAAAAGGAGCCCAGAAGAAGGGATGGCAATATGTCAGACGGTCTCCCTTCAGGAGCTCAAGCTTGGCCCGGCGCAGCGCCATCGAAGGTCGCTCTCCTTTGGCATATTCCGAATAAAACCCTTGCATCAGCAGCGCCGTCGATTGATCGCTGACCATCCATAGGCTCGCGATGACGGATCGGGCTCCGGCATAGAAAAAAGCCCGCGTGAGCCCGATCATCCCTTCTCCCCGGACTTGTTTGCCCAGGGCCGTTTCGCAGGCCGATAGGGTCACCAGCTGCGCATCCAATTTCAACTGGAAGACCTCATTCAAGCGGAGGAATCCGTCCTCTCCCTCCGGATTCCGGCTGGGGGCGAGCAGAAGTCCGCTGAGGGCTGGAACCCGGTCGTCGATGAACCCGTGGGTGGCGAAGTGGAGATTCTTGAATTGGCGGCAGTCTCCGGATTTCATGACCTCTTCCCGTGCCTTTTCTTTCACGTAGGATTCCGCCTTCCCGCCGGCCTGTTGATAAATTTGGCTGATGGAGGACACTTCTTCCTCCGCATACGGAAGAGGGAGGAGTTGAGCCCCTGCCCTGAGATATTCCACGTCTGCCCGGGTCGCTTTCTCCTTGTCTTCAAAAACGGGATTGCCCATGGCCAGAAGGTCGACCGGTCCGGCCGCCGCCGGCCTTTGAGTTCCCTTAATCTCCCCCAGCACTGAGGCGGACGGCGCATAGGAAATAACGTAGTCTTCCAGGAGATATCTCGGAGCGCCGCTTTCAACCTCTTTGACCAAGGCCTCGAAGGGGAATCGAAGGAGAAGGCCGTCGGGGATAATGATCAGATGAGAAGATGCCGGAATCAGGCCGAGGGCGCCCTTCAGCAGGGCATCATAGATTTCCTTGCCCAGCCGGAAATCGAGGTTGATCTTGTGCTGGGCGATCTGGGTTTGATACTCCAGGATTTTCTTAAAAACCTCGTGCCCCGCGGGGAAAGATTGCGTCGCGAGGATCTTGTCCTTTGAGACGGCCCACAAGAAAACATTTTCCTTGCCCAGGAAGAATTCGAGAAGATAGCTGTCTTTGTCGAGAAGCCGGCTCTGCGCCATCTCCAGGGTATAGGGCTCGGGATAGGCCGTGGAAGCATATTCGGGGGTTTTCTTCCGAAGCTCGAGAATAAAATCGTTGTAGCGGGATTCAGCGGATTGAAGCTCCTTGTAGAGATCTTCTTTCTGGTCGCCTTTGAGCTCGGGGTCCAGGAGTTTCTGCTGGAGGTCGGTCAGCAAGACCTGGAGGTTTTTCTCCTCGGTCTCCAATTCCTGGGAAATCCCCGAAGCAAGGTTGACCTTGGCCTCGGCCATGAGCTCCAGGAAAGCCCTGGACTTGGCCCTCTCGGCCAGATGAAAGGACTCCGCAACATTCCCGCCGGTCGGGTCCTTCTCCCGGAGTCTGATAAGCAGGTCGATTAAGCCCTCATAAATATCGATCGTCTCCCCCAGAAATCCCACTTTCTGTTCCTGAGAGACCAGCTTTCCCCTGATGCTCTCCACCGTATCGAGCGCGTTTCTGTAATGCCGGAGGGCTTGGTCATACTCCGCCTTCTTTTCATGGGAAAGGGCCAGGCCCCATTCGGAATTCCAGACGGTCCTGAGCACGCCCAGTTCATTCCCGATCGTCAGGGCCTTCTGGAAGTCATTGATGGATTGGTCGTAGTCCTTAAGGTCGCGGTGAAGGATACCCAGCAGGATGCAGATATCAGTGATGGACACCTTGTCCCCGAGCTGCTCGGCGATTTCCAGTCCCTTTTTGAGGTATTCGGCGGACTTCTCGTAATCGCCCATCTCCTGGTAGTTGGACCCGATATTGCCTAGATGTTCGACCTCCAGCCTTTTGTCTCCTATCTCTCGTGCGATCTCCAAGGCCCGGTTGAGGAAGTCAAATGACTTTTCCGTTTCGCCTTGTCCTTTGTAGATTGCTCCCATCGTCCCGAGCACCCACCCTTCGTACTTTCTGTCGCCCACCTCCTGCATAAGTGCCAGAGCTTTTTCGAAGTAGTCGAGCGCCTCCCTGTCATTCCCCAGCTTCGCGGCAATGGCTCCAAGGTTGCCCAGGATCCAGGCCGTGTCCCCTTTGTCGTCTACCTCCTGGAAGATCTTCAAGGCCTGATGATAATAGTCGAGAGATTTCGGGTATTCCGAGAGTTTTTCATAGGCCGCTCCCATGTTGCCCATGAGGAGGCCCAATTTCTTCCTGTCATCCAACCCCTCCAGTATTTTCAAGGCCTCTCGATAGCTCTCCAGGGATTTCTGAACGTTGCCCTGCCAATCGTGTATCGCTCCGATATTCGAGAGGACCGCCACCTGCTCCGCTTTGTCGTTCAATCTTTTCATCAGGATCAGTTTTTCCTGAAGAAGCTTCATGGCTTCCGGCACGTTGCCCGTAAGGGCATGGTATACGCCCATGTTCCCGAGAGCGATCCCTTCGCTTCTCATGCTGCCGATCTCTCTGGCCAGGTCGAGGGACTTCCGATCGTATTCGAACGATTCCTGGTATTGGGCAAGGGTGCTGTAGGCCGAGCTGGCCCTTGTGCAGAAGTCGATCTCGAGGTCAGGGTCCAGGTTTTTAGCCGTCTTCATCTTGTCCAGGGCCAGAGCCAGCATTTCTTTGTTCCGGCCCGTATCCCGGAAGATATCGCATTTTAACCGGTAGAAGAGCGCTTCGTCCGGCTTGAGCTCGGTCGCTTTTTCCAGCGTGGCCAAAGATTCATCCCATTTTCTCTCCTTGAAACGCAGGTAAGCCAAGGCATAGAGAGCCGCCGGATTTGTCGGCTCGCTCTTGGATATGTCCAGGATATGGGTTTCGGCGCTGTCCAGCTGGTTCAGCCGTTCCGCGGAGTTGATGAACAGCTGGAAGATGAAGGGAGAACCGGAGAAAAGCGCGAGGGCTTTCTTGGAATGTTCAACCGCCCCCGGGAAATCCTGCTTTTCCGCCTGGCAGAGCCCCAGCCCGTAATGAGCGCCAGGGCTGGCCTCGTTTTCCCGCAGCAGGTCCTCGAAGATGATCCTGGCCGAGTCCAGGCCGTTTTGATAGGAAGAAACCTCCACGATCTTCCTGAAGGCCGGGATGAAGGTGGGATGCTTCTGAGCGATATCTTTCATCGCCTCGAGGGCCTCATCGTAGCGGGCCTGCCCGATGAGCTTTAAGGCGGCCCGGTAAAGTTCATCTAGTGGCTTCTGTCCGTCCTCCAGAAAGCCGGAGTAACTGAAATTCAGAAGGATGAAGACCAGGGCGAAAAGGCCAAAGATTTTGCCGCGCATTTTTTTCTCCCCAGACATTGTTACTTCTGTTCGCAGCCGATTTCGGTCCTTGCCTCCCTGATTTCTTTGTTCTCCGGGGAAAGAGAGAGGGCTTCTTTCAGAGTATCACAGGCTTCTTTCCGAAGTCCCAACGCCATTTCAAGCCTTGCTAGAAGGAGAAGGTTAGCCGTATCCTGAGACTGACTGACTTGAGCCCTGAAGGCATTCCGCAATCCGGCTTCTTCCTCGGTCACCGTGGCAAAAGCGGCGTAGGATACGGTAGAAAGCTCGTTCTTCTCCACGGCCCTGACCTGCCAGTAATAGTCTGTACCCGGCTTGATGATCCCCGGAGACACGATAACCCGCGGGACCGATGTTTCAACGGAGAGGAGATCCCGACCCTGCTCATCTTCAATTTCAACCCTGTATCTTTCTATATCGGGCAGGGGATCGAAGGTGAGGACGGCCTGGTCGGCAAGCACGGCATCGCCTTCGTTCGGGTAGAGATTAGAGATCGTCCTTTTTGAAGACCGAAGGCGGATCCCGCCAAGACGGCTTCCCGGCTTGAAATCTCCGGCCAGGGACAGCATCTGCGGCATCACCGCTACGGCCTCGAGCTTCTTGACAGGGCCGCTTTGGGAGCTGACCTCAGCCTCTCCGAGCACGACCGTCGCCTTTTCACCGAGCTCGTAGCGGCTGCCGTTGGAAAAAGCGATGACCAGTTTTGCCCCTGGGCCCGTCTCGACCGCCGAGCCGGAGCTGATCCAGTCAAACAGGCCGAGGTCCTTTCTCTCGGCTCGCCCCGGCTCCTGAGACGAAGCTATTCCCTGAAGAAAGCAGACGATGGCGACTTTTCCCTCGGATTCCAGACTCCAGCCCAGGCAAAAATGCCCCGCCCCCGCTCCGAACAAAATGCAGAGGACAAACAGTCCCGCCTTCCGGCTCATTTTGCGCCTCCCTTAGGCCGCCGGTCTTTCCATAAAGTTTAGCCTGCGGCGTATAAAAAAGACGGCGATAACGGCAAAAAGAGAAAAGAGGAACGGAGTCCCGAAGAAAACCAGCTGCCGGCTCCACCTAAACAGGAACACAGACAAGAACACATACAAGCACAAAAGGAAAAAAAGAACAAGAGCCGGAGGCACCGCTCTTGCGCGCGTCAAAATAAGAGTCGTGAAGAGAAGGACAATGATGGCCGTCGGGAGGAATCCCACGAACCTGTTGACCTCGTGGAACGGCCTGTCCTGAAGCCAGGTGTTCAGGGTGAGGGCCTGGATGAGGAGCCCCGAAAGCTCGGCTTGTGACTTCGGTCTCTGGGGGATCCGGTGAAAATCCTGGGAGGCTTCATACTCGCCGCCCACAAGCACCATTTTCTGGTTGAACGCCTCCGGCCTCTGGCCCAAGACGTCCCGCAGGTCCTTCCAAGGGATCTTCTGGAACCTCGTCCAGTCGGCCGAATAATCGATCCATGACGGCTGCTCCATCAGTTTCCCCGTCATGTCTGCCCCGGTCAACAAGCGGAACGCCTTGGCGGGCAGGGAAAGGATGGTCTTTCCATTTTCGGACTTGAAGCCGGGCCACGCCCGGCGAATGCGTCCATCCGGGTCCGGCCGCATATTCAAGAAGCCAAAAAGCCGTTCGGCTTGCGCTTCGGAGCCGATGGCGGCCATGGTCAGCCCCTGCAGACACTCCATCCCCAGAAGGCTGCCATCCTCTTTGATATAGCTCGCCAGGACCAGCCGCTCCTGGTTATTGAGGACAAGCTTGGCGAAGCTCTCGGAACCGCCCCAGCTTGCCGGCAGAATGAAGTCAAGGGCGACGCCCTGAGCTCCGGCATCAATCACGCGCTGGAGCAGGACGCCCATCTCGTCCGCCTTGTTGACAAGGAGCGTGGGATCCGCTTGCAGCGTGGCTTCATCGATTGAGAGCAAAATTAGGGAATCCGTCGGAGCGCGCGGGGGGAGCGTCCGCAGACGGAGGTCGTAAAGAAAGCTCTCGAAATTGGCGAATGGCGGAAGTCCCTCAAAGACAATAAAAAGCAGGGCCAGGACAAGAGTCAGGGCGATGGCGACCCCGGCCCTCTTGGGCACCTCCGTGCGCCTCCACTTCCGATATCGATACCAGGCGTATGAATTTTGAAGCCCTTGAAGGGCGTCGATCGCCTTCTGGGGCCGCTCGGCAGGTTCCTCCTTCAGGGGACTGAGCAGCGGCGGGTCGAGTTCTCGGGGAATCGAGGGGCTTGCGGAGGAAGGAGTCCCCCCCGGGTCCGGCCGTTTGCCGACGAGCATCTCATACATGATCACGCCAAAAGAATAGATGTCGGACGCATTTGTGGCCCCGAGTCCGCGGAGGATCTCAGGGGCGATATACCCCGGGGTGCCCATGATGACGCCGGCCTCGGTCAACCCCTCGCTTTTTTCTATCGGGCATTCATCTCGCTCTGCCCGCTTCTCTGCCGACATGAGAGTCCGAGTGACATCCGTTAAGGGAAGGGGAGGGGGGTTGACGACAACCTGGGCTGGAATCTCTTCTTTCCTGGGAACAGGCTCACCGATGACCCTGGCCAGGCCGAAGTCCAGGATCCTGACCTGGGACTCGGGCTCTTCTCCCTCGACGAGAAAGACGTTTTTTGGATTCAAGTCCCGGTGAAGGACTCCACAGGCGTGGGCATAGTCGAGGCCAGAGGCGATAGAATGCAGAAGGGGAGCCGCCTGCCCGATATCGAGAGGTCCGTGTTCGCCCAAGAAATGGCGCAGCGTCCTTCCCCTCAAGCATTCCATCACCAGATAGGGCAGGCCGCCGTCCCGATCATCGATACCATAGTCGGTCACCTGGACGATATTGGGATGCTCGAGCTTGCCCAGGGCTTTCGCTTCATTCCGAAAACGGACAAGGTATTGGGGGTCGGAGAGGGCGGAGTGCAGGATGAGCTTGAGGGCGAAATTCTTTTGGAGCTCCACGTGCCGGGCGAGGTACACCGAGCCCATGCCGCCTTTCCCCAGACAGCGCAACAGGAGGTATTTGCCGTCTATAAGGCGGGGGCCGCTGAGAGAGGGCTGCAGGAGAGAGCGATCTTCGGGGCAATTCCCCAGCTGGTCATCTTCGCACCGGCCGCACTGGGGACACTCTTTCATTAACCCATCCAACCATCCTTGCGGATTTTAAATCGGGATTTAGAAAATTGCAATCGCCGCTTGGATATGCTAAACATTCTATGTGGCGGAATGTCTGGAGGAGGAACGATGAAAAGAATCGTTGTCTATTCACTCATCATTTGCGTTCTGGCCCTCAGTTGGAGCTGTGCCTCTTGGAGCAAGACCAAAAAGGGAGCCGTTATCGGGGCGGCGGGGGGAGCGGTCGTCGGCGGGGTGATCGGCAAAGCGGCCGGGAGCACCATCATTGGCGCTATCCTCGGGGCTGCAGTCGGAGGGGCCGCGGGGGCCTATATAGGCCACTATATGGATAAACAGGCTGAGGAGATACGCAAAGACCTGGAAGGCGCCAAGGTCGAGCGTATCGGCGAGGGGATCAAGATCACCTTTGACTCCGGCCTCCTCTTTGATGTCGACAAGTCGGACCTGCGCGATGCGAGCAAGACCAACTTGACCGATCTGGCCCGGATTCTCAATAAGTATCCGGATACCAACATCTTGATGGAAGGACACACCGATTCCACCGGGTCGGATGAATACAATTTAACTCTCTCCAAGCAGCGCGCTGAGGCAGTCGCCTATTACCTTGCCGAGCAGGCGGTCAGCTCCGGCCGCTTCTCGGTCAAGGGCTATGGCGAAGCCCAGCCGATCGTCACGAATGACACGGAGGAAGGGCGGCAGCAGAACCGCAGGGTCGATGTCGCCATCATGGCCAATGACAAGCTGAAGAAGGCGGCCCAGGATAGCACAAAGGGCGCGGCGGACGGGTCTACTTACCCAGGCTCCATTTGACCCCGCCTCTGGTTGCTATGAAAAGGAATACAAGGCAGTAGAGCAGGGCCAGCTCGCCTTGGTTTACAATCGGAAAGAAATGCGCATCGAACTGGAGTTTCCAGTGGGCCTGGAAATAGGCCACGGCCATCTCGCCGCTGCAGAGGAATGCCGCCAGCCGGGTGCCTAGCCCAAGCATCACCGCGAGCCCCCCGAAGAGCTCGATGATCCCGGCGAACCAGAGTTGGGTGCCGACCGGAGGCTGGGACTGGGCGAATACTCCCAGAAGCTTCTGGGCACCGTGGAAAGCGAACATGATCCCCGCCATGATGCGAAGCAGAGCGTAAGCATAGTCGGAGTACTTCCCGAGCCATTTCATGGATGTTCCCTCCTTTCAGGGAATTCGTCCTTCTCTTCCATAAGGACCCGCTAGAAAGCGCCGTCTGCGTTGGGCGAATCGGGAGGAACGGCCATGCCGCAGTCCCACATCTCGGCGATCCTGCCGCCTGAAAAACGGAACAGATGCACAACCGCAAAGCCCGGATCGCCCGCGCTGCGAACGAGATGGGAATGAACGGCCACCAGTCCACCCTCGCCGATCACGTTCTTGACGGTGAGCTGCTTGTTCGGGGACTGGACATGATCCTCGGCCATCGCCTTCTGCAATTCGGGAAACCCGGCCGGGAAATAGGGATTATGATGCCTGCCCCCCATCTCCACGTAGGTCCGGTAGGCCTCATCGATGCGTCCCGCTACGACGAGCTGCAGGAACTCCACGGCGGCTTGTTTAAGGGCGGGGATATTGTGGTCTGTCATGATGGATATTCCTTTGCCTCCTGGTGGGGACCCGGTGTGGCCAATACAAGAGGGCTCAATCACACGGTCTGTTCCCCTCACAGAACAATCTTAGCTTCTGTTCTGAAAGAGTGTCAAGGACTCGGCCGTGGGTTTGATTAGAGGGAAAGGTCAGCCTACAAAAACCAGCCTGTATCATTTTTGCGAACAAATTGGTACTATTCTGGCACACCCTGCTTACTCAAGCGGCGCTTGCTTCTCCAGATCTTCGATGAGTTTGGCAAAAGAAGGATCCGGCCTAAAAGCAGCAAACAGCGCGTCGGATCTAAGGGCCGGCACATCACGCCAGCCTAGAGCCTCGGCCCGGCGGAGGTTTTCGAGAGCTTCCTCCTTTTTGTTCAACAGGGCAAAATAGCCGGCCACATCATAATGGAACTGAGCGTCACAGCCCTCCCATATCCAGTTGAAATCGAAGCCCTGTTTTGTCTTGTAGAGGTCCACCGCTTTTTCATAATGCTTCTTTGATTCGGAGACATCGCCCAAGGCAAAGTATGCCCTGGCCTGGCCCAGATACGCCCTCAGCAAAAAAAAGCCGATGCCCAGCGACCGAGGGTTCCGAAAGATGAGAGTCTCCGCTCTCTTGAATTCAAAGAGAGCTTCATCGTACCGGTCTTGCTGAAAATAGAGAGTCCCGAGGCCGCAGTAGGTCAACGATTTGAAAGGGTCCCGGTAGATGTGGTCCACCGCCTCCAAAAGGGACAGCGAGCGCTGGTACCAGGACAGGGCCTCATCGCGGCGTCCCTGGCGAAGTCGAAGATTCCCCATCATGGTGAGGGCGCCGACAAATCTCAAAGTCACCGGTCTTCCGGACTTCTCGATGGCCGCGGCTTGAGAAAGGGCCTCATCGGCCTCATCATACAGGCCGCGCAGCAGATAGATCCAGGCCGCGTTCATGTGGGCGGCTTCTTGATTCGGCTGAAGCTGGCGATTGATATTGAAGTGCTTGACCGCACGCTTATAATCTTTGATTTTGTACTCTATGGCCGCTTGAAGCATGAACGCCACGCCGAGAAAGTAATGGGCGAGGAAGTTATCAGGTTCAAGCTGAACGGCTTTTTCGCCTGATTGGACGGCCTCCACAAAGCGCCAGTCTCGCGCGTAGCCGTAGGTCAGCCACAAATAAGGGTCAGCGATGTCGGGGTCGTGCCGGATCGCTGTCTGCAAATAGGAGATCCCCTTTTCGAGGTCTTCATGGTTTGTGAGGGCGATGTACTGCATCATATAGATGCTTCCGAGCCCGGAGTAAGCCAGGGCATAGCCGGGATCAAGGTCGAGAGCCTTCTTGAAATATTCTATGGCCCTGGGAAGGTTCTCTTTGCCCATTTGAAGAACCAATTGGCGACCGCGGACATAATATTCGTAGGCTTCCACTTCGACGGTTTCAGCCCTCTCGATCTTCCTGCGCGCTGAGTCGGAGACCTCGATTTCCAAGGTGCCGATCAGCCGGATTACGATTTCATCTTGAAGCCTGAAGATGTCTTCCATCGTCCCGTCGACCTTGGCCGAGCCGGCCAGGTTCCCGCTGGCCACATCGGTAAAATGGGCGGTCATCCGGACGGCCCTAGCGATTTTCTGGAATCCTCCCCAGACGATCCAGCGCACTCCCAGTCGTCGGCCGAGGTCGATGACGGATTCCTCGTTGACCTTCTTGCCGCCGAGCGCTTTCTGGGCTTGGAGGACTTTTTCCCGGCTGACCACGGAAAGAGAGGAGATTTTTTTAAGGTCAACCGTGACGGTTTCGGCGATGCCGTCCGACAGCCACTCCATCTCGGAGTCCGCGGAAATGTTCGAGAAGTTGATCACGGCCACGGAGTTTTCTTTTGTCCTTGCGCTCCCTGGGATATCTTCTTGAATGATGGGAGCTCCGGCTTGGGCTCTTTCGAGATCGGTCAGCATTCCCTCAGCAGAATCGTACCTCTGGGTTGGATCTTTTGCCAATGCTCTCTTCAGGATATATTCGAGCTCCGGCGCAACGTTCTCGTTCAGCTCCGAAGCCGGCCTGGGGCTCGTGTTGAGAATGGAGTGGATCATAGCCTGTTCATTCGCGCCCCGGAAAGGCAGCTTCCCGGTCAGCATTTCATAGAGCACCACTCCCAGCGCCCAAATGTCCGTCCTCCGGTCGACATCTTCCCCCCGCGCTTGTTCGGGGGACATGTAGGCCGCGGTGCCCATCACCGTTCCCGTCCGGGTGAGGGCTAGGTTATCGCTGAGCTTGGCCAGGCCAAAGTCCAAGATCTTGGCGGTTCCCTCAACCGTGACGATGATGTTCGCGGGCTTGATGTCCCTGTGGATGATGCCCTTCTTGTGGGCTTGGCCCAGTCCCCTGGCCACTTGAATCCCTAAGTCGATCGCCTCTTGGACAGGCTGAGGGCCCCGCTTTGTTTTTTCCCTTAGACTTTCCCCTTCATAATAGGCCATGACGATGAACGTCCGGCCGTCCTCCGTTTCATCGATCTCGTGGATCGTACAGATGTTCGTATGATCGATCCGGGATGCCGCTTGGGCTTCCTGGACGAAGCGCCCCCTCGCTTCAGGATCTCGAGTCAATTCGGGAGGGAGAAATTTCAGGGCGACGGGACGTTTGAGCCTGGTGTCTTCAGCCTTGTAGACAACCCCCATGCCTCCTCTTCCCAGCTCTTGGATGACCTTGTACTTGGCCTCCAACGCGCTTCCCAGAAAAGGAGATGCTGCCGCGGGCCGAAGGGTCTTTGTCCGCATGGTCAAGCGATCTCCTCGGGACGGTCAAGAGCAGGGAAGGGGAATTCCTTCGATCATGCCCAAAGCCTATCCACGGCGCAGGGGAAAGTCAAACCACATGAGGTTCTCCCCCGCCCTCCCGCTTACCATTATGAAGGCACGGCATGAGTGATCATTGTCCCCAGGGCCTATAAGGGACAACTTCGGCGGCGGCTTTGCCGGCGTAGCGGAAAATAGGGAAGGTGCCGCCCGTCTCCGGTACGAGCCCGTACTTCCAGTACCGGATGAGGCCGAACTCCGACTGCGGTTCGAGGAGACAGGGAACGAGGTTCGCCGCCGGCTGGACGCAGGCCACATAGAAATCACCCTTGCGGACGGGGACCCTCAGGGCCTTAGCCTGGACGTCGAGGTTTTCCGGCGCCAGGTAATCGAGCTTGGCCGGGACGATCCCGGTCACCTCGTAGACCTCGGCGTCGAAGATGCCGTCCTTGAAGAACATGCCAACCTCAACACCGAGGGCCAGGAGCGTCTCGACGATTGCCAGCCGGTCGGCGGCCAGGATGTATCCCAATGGACGCTTGACGGCCAGTGTCGATTCGACATTGGGGAACCAGTTTTTGACGGCCTCGTCAACGACTTTAAGGCTAGAGGGCAAGGGATAGGGCGCGATGTCGTCTGCCGTCAGGGGCTCTCCCGCCTTCTTGTCCACCTTGAGGATGCCTCGGATGGTTGACGGCGATCTCTCGAACCTCTTTAAGAGGAGCTGGGGCTTGACGGGGTCGCGGGCGAACTTCATTCTCAGGTGAATGAGGTCGTCATCGGCAGGGGACTTGGCCCTTTCGAGAAGGCGGGCCCGGTCATTGCGGACCAGCTTCAGGATTTCCGGGCCGTGTCCGGCCACCGATTCGAGGAAAGCCCGGAGGCCGCTGTACTGCCAGTGCGTCCTTTCGCGCAGGGTCTCCAGGTCGTGGCGGGAGGCGCCCTCCTGGATGAACGACAGCGTTTCGAAGATCCCCAAGCTATTCCGGCCGTCGTTGAGATCAGTGGTCGAGAAACGCTTCATCTCCTCGCGCGGGCCGGCCGGGCCTGTCCCATAGGCAGCGCCCGATGACGTGTCGGCCCCCAGGTCCTCGGTGACCAGGTATTCGTGAAAGGTGACGTTCTTTTCCTTCAAGCTTTTTTCGACCTCGGCCAGGATGGCCCGCCGGGAAAATTCCTGGAGGTCGGGCGCTATGTTGATGTTGGAAACGCAACCGATCGAGATGCGGTAATAATCGTCGCCCTTTTCGTGGACGTCGATGGTCACCTCGGGCATCCAGGCCCGGAAGACGCGGTGGATGGCTCTCACGCCTTCGGACTCGAGCTTGATGTGGTCCCGGTTCAGGTCCAGGCCGAGCTCGTCCCGCCGGACGTTCATGAAGTTCCCGTAGGGGTTCGTCTGGGGCATGATCAGAACATTGACCTTTCCAAGGAGCGGCCGGAGGTCGCCCAAGGCCAAGTCCCGGAGGAGCCACAAGGCCGCTTCTTTGGCCGACTGCTCGCCGCCGTGCTGGGCGGCCGTGATCAAGACGGTGGGTTTGGTCCGGTCGAGGGCATCGGACGTCGCGGCGAGGCCCTCGCTGAGAACGCCCAGGAAGATGTCCTTGGCGCCGTATTCGTCCGTGGGAAGCGACCGGCCGACGATCATGACGGCCAGCTCGGCCGACCGGGCGTCCAAGGCGCTGAGGAAAGCGGCGATGGCGTCGTGCTGAGAATACTTCAGGTAAGCCGCTTCCTCGGCCGGCGTCGGAAGAAGCGACTGTTCCCCCGACTGGGACGGCCCACCTGGGAGCAATGGTCCGCAGAACAAAGCCAAGAGAGCAGAGATCGGTAATATGATTGATTGTGACTTCATGATTCCTCCCTGCGCTGCAGACGGTGATGAACCATCAGATTGTATTATAGAGACAACTTTCAGGCTGAGCCGATAAACCCTGATTTTCAAGGTCTTGATAAACAGGCGGCATTAGGCACGTATAGTCGTCGGGTCACTCTCGGCAGAGGGCCATAATGGTCAGGTCGTCTGCGATAGGGATGTCCTTCCGGAATGCCGCCAGGTCTTCCAGACAGGTCCTGATCAAATCTCCGGGATGGTTCTGCGGTTGCCTGAGCGTCAATCCTCGGAGACGCTCGGTCCCGTACATCTGACCCCTATTGTCACGGGCTTCTGAAAGCCCATCCGTGTAAAGCAGTATCGCCTGTCCGGGCTCGACGCGGACTCGGCTCGTGGCAAACTGCTCATCGCAGAACGCGCCCAGGGGAAGCCCAGTCGGGTCGATCGATTGGATTCCCCCTCGCCCGATCAGCAGAGGGGGAGGATGGCCGGCGTTGCAGACCTCGACTTCGCCCGATGCATCCGCTCGGCCGCAGACAAGGGTGGCGTAATGGGTCGGAAGGGTGCTTTCACAAAAGACCCGGCTGGCCCGCTCGACCAGTTCCCGGAGGGGAAGTCCCATCGGAATCATGGTCCTAAACATAGCCTGAAGATGGACCATTAGCATCGACGCCGCAACCCCCTTGCCTGTCACATCGCCCAGGATGAAATAGAAGCCGTCGCTTTCCGTCCTCACCAAATCACAATAGTCCCCGCTGATGATGCCTGCGGGCGCGTAGTGATAAGCGACCTCCCAGGCGCCGGAATGGAGATGCGGATCGGGAAGCAGGCCTTTTTGTATGGTGCCCGCGAGTTCGAGGTCGATTTCCAGGGCGCGCTGCTGATTGGGCGTGAGATGTTCAAGGCAAAGGCGGGTGAGGGGATTGGTGATCAGCCGTTCAGTCTCGATGGGTTCATGGCAAACCTCGCAAAGGCCGTATGATCCCGTCTCCATGCGGACGAGGGCGGCATCGACTTCATGGATAAGGTTCCTGACTTGAAGGCTTTCCCCGGTGACCGAGACCGCTTGTTCCAGCCGAAGCCGCCGGTCGAGGAGCTGCTGTCGAAGGATAAGGTCTGCGTTTGCCGCCATTGTTATTACTCCTTTGGGTGAGGGACCAATCTTATTTTAGGCAAGTCAAGTTCCGCTGTCCAACAGAAACTCTTCCCATTGGAGTTGAGTTGGCGCTCAGGGTTGCGGGTGCGTTTGCCGGATTGCCGGCCTGGGCGCTCGTTGTCTTAGGCTTGGCATCAGCCCACGCCAGGACAGCCAGCGTCAGAATAGTGAATACTCAGGGGTAAATCCAGTTTGAATTCATGGCCTCTCCTTTTTGCCCTGGGACGCTTGCGTTGTCAAACCCTTGGCCGCCGGGCTCTGATCGATGGGGAGGATATCGCCGTGGCGGTGGACGATCTTCCACTCGCCGTCCTCGCGGCGGTAGACATGGGTA
>Ga0153916_10001802_pt1 | contig 15552 bp, 9 predicted proteins | sample Opewatmetagenome_FD_109642 | JGI IMG/M metagenome (GOLD analysis project Ga0153916, IMG submission 109642) | Freshwater wetland microbial communities from Ohio, USA - Open water 3 Core 3 Depth 4 metaG | ecosystem: Environmental > Aquatic > Freshwater > Wetlands | place: USA: Ohio, Lake Erie, Old...
CCCGCGATCTTCGCGCTCTCCGCCGCCTGCTTCGACTTGTTCGGCGAACGGTGCCCGCTGGCCGCGGACTTCTACGCCGGCCACAGCCTCGGCGAATACACCGCCCTCTACGCCGCGGGCGCGCTGTCGTTCGACGACGCGGCGTCGCTCGTCTGCCGGCGGGGGCAATTCGTCGCCGACGCCTGCGCCGAAAATCCGGGGACGATGGCGGCGGTGACGGGCCTGGATGACGACGCCGTAGAAGAAATATGCAACGAGGTTGCGGCCGCGAACCTGGTGGTGCCCGCAAACTACAACGTACCGGGGCAAGTCGTAGTATCGGGGACCGAGGCGGGCGTCGCGAAGGCCGGCGAGTTGGCGAAAAAACGCGGCGGCAAATTCGTCCCGCTGAAGGTATCGGGAGCGTTCCATTCGCCCCTCGTCGCGGCCGCGGCCGAGCGAATGAGGGAAGCGCTGAACGAAATAATGATCCAGCCGCCCGCCGGCATATTCATAGCCAACGCCTCCGGCAAGGCGGCGAGCCAACCCGAAGTCATCCGGGACCTTTTATACAAGCAAATCGCGAGGCCGGTACGGTGGAGTGAGACGCTGCAGCGAATGGTGGCGGGGGACGTAGCTACGGCCGTCGAGTTCGGCCACGGCCGCGTGTTGACCGGGATGTTCAAAAAAGTCAAACGCGACGCCCAGGTCCATAACGTCCACGACGAGGCGAGCCTCGCCGCCGCGGCGGACGCGTGCCGGGAATCCGCGCTCTGAAAGCCGCGGACGCGAGGGGACCCATAATATGCCGGAATTCGAAAACAAGGTCGCCGTCGTGACCGGGGGGGCGCGGGGCATCGGCCGGGCCATCGCGGCGCGGCTGGCGCGCGGCGGCGCCGCGCTGGCGTTGTGCGACGTCCTGGCCGAAGAGGTCGACGAGACGGCGACGGAACTGGCGCAGGAATACGACGTCCGGGCGCAAGGTTACGTCGTAGACGTCTCCGACCCCCAAGCCGTAGGCGACTTCGTTTCGGAAGTCCACCGCGAATTCGGCGCGCTCGATATCTTGGTCAACAACGCCGGCATCGCCCGCGACGGCCTCGTGATCAGGATGGGCGACGACGACTTCGACCGCGTCCTCAAGGTCAACCTGTACGGCGCGTTCTACTTCTGCCGGGCGGCGGGACGAATTATGGCCAAACAACGCTCGGGCAAGATAATAAATATTTCGTCGGTCATCGGCGTTATGGGCAACGCGGGGCAGGCCAATTACGCGGCGTCGAAGGGCGGCCTTATCGCCCTGACCAAAACCGTGGCCAAAGAGCTGGCGCCGCGCGGGATTAACGTCAACGCCGTAGCGCCGGGCTTTATCGAAACCGAGATGACGGCCGCCCTGGGCGCCGAGATAAAAGAGGAGTATAAGAAGTCGATCCCGGTCGGGCGTTTCGGCACCCCCGACGACGTGGCGGAGGTCGTCGCGTTCCTGGCGTCGGACGCGTCGGCGTACCTGACCGGCCACCTGCTCTACGCGGACGGCGGTATGATGATGTAAACATCTTGGAACGAATCGATATGGGCCTTTTCGTACCTTATCGCAGGAGGAAAAACTAAATGGCGGACGTTGCCGAAAAAGTCAAAGAGATAATCGTCGAACAATTGGGCGTAACGCCCGAACAGGTCACGCCCGAAGCGTCGTTCATCGAAGACCTGGGAGCCGATTCGTTGGACACGGTAGAACTGGTAATGGCGCTCGAAGAGGAGTTCGACATCCAGATCCCGGACGAAGAGGCGGAGAAGATAACGACCGTCCAACAGGCGGTCGACTATATAATAACCAAGAAAGGGTAGCAGCTCAGCCGAGCGTCGCATTCGACGCGGCATTTTACCTGGACGCCAGCGCCGGCCTTACGAGGATTCCCCCGGCCTGCCGGGCCGGCCCGCGGCTTCGACCGGTGTTTATTATACGTTCGCGCAAGGAGAAATTAACATGACCGTACGGCGGGTCGTAGTAACCGGCTTGGGCGTCGTAGCGCCTAACGGGAATACCGTCCAAGAGTACTGGGAGAACCTGGTCGCCGGAAAGGGCGGCGCGGGGCTCGTGACCCATTTCGACGCCGGCGCCTTCTCGAGCCAGGTGGCTTGCGAAATCAAGAACTTCAAGCCCGAAGGATATATCGACGCCAAGGCGCTCCGGCGGATGGACACCTTCGTCCAATACGCCCTCGTCAGCGCCGTAATGGCGATGAAAGACGCCCGGTTGGCGGTGGGCGACGACGGCGTCGACCCCACCCGCATCGGCGTAATCGTGGGCTCCGGCATCGGCGGCATCGGCGTTATCGAGGAACAACACGCCATACTGCTCGATAAAGGGCCCCGCCGGGTAACGCCGCTGTTGATCCCCATGTTGATTTCCAACATGGCCTCCGGCCAACTCTCCATATATTTCAACGCCAAAGGCCCTAACAGTTGCGTCGTGACGGCGTGCGCCACGGCGGCGCACTCCATCGGCGACGCGTACCGCGTGATCGAGCGCGGCGACGCCGACGTCATGATCGCGGGGGGGACCGAGGCCGCCATAACGCCTTTGGGCTACGCCGGCTTCTGCATGATGAAAGCGCTGTCGACCCGCAACGACGACCCCGAACACGCCTCCCGGCCGTTCGACCGGGAGCGCGACGGCTTCGTCATAGGCGAGGGCGCCGGCATCCTCATACTCGAGGAATACGAACGGGCCAAGCGACGCGGCGCCAACCTATACGCTGAAATCGTCGGTTACGGCATAACCGCCGACGCCTACCACATAACGGCGCCCGACCCGGAGGGCGACGGCAGCGCCCGCGCCATGAAAATGGCCATTGACCACGCCCGCTTAAATCCGGAGGACGTCGATTACATAAACGCCCACGGCACGTCCACGCCGTTAAACGACGTGGCCGAGACCATAGCCATCAAAAAGGTTTTCGGCGACCACGCGTATAAGGTCCCCATCTCGTCCACCAAATCCATGACGGGGCACCTCCTCGGAGCCGCCGGGGGCGCGGAAAGCGTCGCCACCGTCTTGACCATCAAAAACGGCGTAATCCATCCGACCATAAACTACGAATATCCCGACCCGGAATGTGACCTCGACTACGTCCCCAACGACGCGCGGGAGGCGGACGTCAAAGCAGCCATAACCAACTCCTTCGCCTTCGGCGGCCAAAACGCGACCTTAGCATTTAAACGGGTATAAGGCAGGCCCGTACCGAGCACTTATGGCGGGTTTTCTAAATAAACTATTCGGTCGCCGCGGCCCCCTGGAAGGTTATCTATTCGACGACGAGCTCCCGGAAGAACGCCTCCGGGAGCTCAAATACTTTTGCCGGCAGCACGGCATCCACCTCGCCGACCTCTCGCTCATCGACCAGGCGCTGACCCATACCTCGTTCGCGCACGAGTCGGAGCAAGACACCGAGGACTACGAGCGGCTGGAGTTTCTCGGGGACTCGGTCATCGGCCTCTTCGCGGTGGAACATCTGTACAACACCTTCCCGGATATGAGCGAAGGTGACATGACGAAAATAAAAAGCGAGGTCGTGAGCCAAACCGCCCTCTCCGAAGTAGCGACCGAATTGGGCCTGAACCGGCTGCTGCACCTGGGGAAAGGCGAAGTCCTAAGCCGCGGCCGCCGCAAACCGTCCATATTGTCGGACACCTTCGAGGCCCTGGTGGGGGCGCTCTACCTCTCGTCGACGCTCGACGAGACGAAGGAATTCGTAACGAGGCAACTGGAGGAGCGCATCCAAAAGATCGTTGCGGGCGGCGACCTCGAGAATTACAAATCGCTGTTGCAGCGCGTCGCGTTGGAACGCTTCGGCGAAAACCCGACCTACCGCGTCCTCTCCCGCCGCGGCCCCCAACACAGCGCCGAATTCGTGGTGGCCGTCGAGATAAGGGGCAAAATATTCGGGAAGGGGAGCGGCCGCTCCAAAAAAGACGCCGAAATGCGGGCGGCCCACAAAACGCTGCAACAGCTCAGGCCGAAAAAACGCCGCCCCCCGGCACCTTAACGCGACGCAGAACGTAAAAACGGTTTTATGGACTACTTGCTCAGCGAAGAACAACGCGAGCTCCAAAAGCTGACGCGCGACATAGCCCGAAATACGGTGGCGCCCAAGGCCGAATATTACGACCGCCACGACGAATTCCCCTGGGACGTCGTCAAGGTCTTCGCGCAGGCCGACCTCTTCCGCGTTTTCGTCCCGGCCGAATACGACGGCCTGGGCATGGGCGTATTCGAGCTGTGCCTGGTGGCCGAAGAGCTGTCGAAGGCTTGCGCCGGCATCGCGCTCGCGCTCTTGGGAACGGCCCTCGGCGCGGAGCCCATTTTAATCGCCGGGACCGACGAGCAGAAAAGGCGGTTCCTGCCGCGCGTCGCCGCGGGCCGGGCGCTGGCGGCGTTCGCGCTCACGGAGGCCGAGGCCGGCTCCGACCCGTCCGCCGTCCGCACCCGGGCCCGGCGCAACGGCGACCACTACATCCTGAACGGCACCAAGCAATGGATAACCAACGGCGGCGAAGCGGAAATCTACGTCGTCATCGCGAGCACCGACCCCGCGCGCGGCGCCCGCGGCCTGAGCGCGTTCGTGGTGGAAAAAGGCACGCCCGGTTTCGAGTTCGGCAAGAAGGAGGACAAACTCGGCATCCGCGCTTCGGCGACGCGCGAACTGATATTCGCCGATTGCCGCGTGCCGGCCGAGAACCTGCTGGGGAAGGAGGGCGCGGGCTTCGTCGTCGCGATGCGGACCTTCGACCGCACGCGGCCCGGCGTCGCGGCCCAGGCCGTGGGCATCGCCCAGGGCGCGCTCGAGCTCGCGTTGGCCTACGCCAAAGAACGGCGCCAGTTCGGCCAACCCATCTCGAGTTTCCAGGGATTGCAGTTCATGCTCGCGGATATGGCGACGAAGACCGAGGCCGCCCGGGCGTTGACGTACGCCGTGGCGCGGATGATAGATGCCGGCGCCCGCGACGCGAGCCGGTACTCGTCGGCCTGTAAGACCTTCGCCTCGGACGCGGCCGTCGAGGTGACCGCCGACGCCCTCCAGATATTCGGCGGTTACGGCTACATGCGCGAGTATCCCATCGAGAAGTACTTCCGCGACGCCAAAATCACGCAGCTATACGAAGGGACGAACCAGATCCAACGGCAAGTCATCGCGCTGGACCTGATACGCACCGCCGGCCGCGCGTCGTAGCGGCCGCGGCAGGCCCCCGACGGCGGGGGCTTTTTTTAAACCTATGGCGACACTTTTTTCGAAGGTTGACGCGCGGGTCCGTTCGGCCTGGGCCGTGGCCTCGCGGCGGCCCGCGGTCGTGATCGGCGCGACGGCGGTCGCGCTGGTCGCGGTGGCCGCGGCGCGCGTTGACCTCGTCCTGAAGCTTACGCCCAAGACCAACGACATGTACTCGGAGTCGCTGGTCCGCTTTCGCTACGCCGAAATGGTGATGAAGGGGGAGGCGCTGCCTCGTCTGGACCCGATGGTGCAGTGGCCGGAGGGCTTCCGGCGCGACGAGATGATATTGCCGCTCGCCGACTACGCCGTCGGCCTGAGCTACCGGCTGTGGGCCGAAATCTTCGGCCCGCCGGATCGCTATGCGTACCTGCGGTACTTCATGGCTTTCTACACGGCGAGTTACGTGCCGGGGGCGTTTCTTCTGTTCTGGGTTATGTTCCGTCGGCCCGCGCCGGCGTGGGCCGCGACGGCCCTCTACGCCACCTGCCTCCCGACGTACCTGCGCGCCGCCGGGAACTATCTCCGCGAAGACTTCGCGACGCCGGCGCTAGTCGCGGCGTCGGCCTTGGTCTGGCTATTCGTCGAAAATCGCCCGCTGACGCCGCGCAAGCGGGTCGCGGCGGCCACGGCGCTGGGGCTGTGCGTCTTTTACGCGCTGAGTTGTTGGCACATGGCCCAGTTCTACGCCAACGTACTTTTGGCCGTCGTTCTCCTCGCGGCGCTCGCCGCCCGGCCCGGCCTATACGGCCATATCGGCGTCGGCTTCCTCCTGGGAACCGCGGCCGCGGTTCTGCTGAATAAACCGCTATTCGTGAAAGGCGTCTTATGGTCGCCCACCGTCGCCGCCGCGGCGCCCCTCGCGGCGTGGGGTCTGGCCCGGCGGCCCGCAAGCGTCCGCTGGCGACTCGCGCTCGCCGGCTCGGCCGCGGCGTTGGTCAGCTTATCCCTGCTGGCCGTCGGCTCCGGCGCGTACGGCCACGCGTACGCCCTTATCTGGGCCAAGTTGCGGCTGGCGGGGGTGCATCCCGACGACCCGACGCGGCTCCCGGCCGGCGCGCGGATATTCTGGATGGGCCCGTACGGTACGACGACGTTGAAGCGGGCGCTCATAGAATACGGCCCGCTCCTCGTGGTGGCCGCATACGTCTTCCTCCGGTCGTGCCTCCGGCGCCTGAGCCGCTCGAAAACCGCCGGCGGTTTAACTTTTTTCCCGGCGACAATGACGGCCGTAACCGCGGCCTCGTATTGGCTGTTGGTCCGGCTCACCATATTTTTCGCGCCCTGGGCGGCGGCGTTGGGTACGCTGCCGGCCGCGACGGCCCGCCGGCGGTGGGCTAAAATTTTCTGGGCGGCGCTCGTCGCGGCGTTGTTGGCGTTCCAATTTTACTGGGCGACCAACTACAGCCGGGCCAACCCGGTGCGGCGGTTGCTCGAGCTATTGCCCGAAAAAGAAGAACCGCTCTGGGATTACGGCAAGAGCGATAACGACCTCTTCTCGTGGTTGAAGGAGAACACGCCCCCGGGTTCGGGTATCCTCGGCCAATTTGGCCTGAGCGCGTCCGTAATGTACTGGAGCGAAAGGCCGGTCGCGCTCCACCCCATGTTCGAGGTCCCCGAAATAAGGGATAAGATCGTCGAGGCCTCGCGGGGTTTCATGAAACCCGAAGGCGAGTTCTACGAGCTGTGCCGCCGGTGGCGCATCGCCTACGTCATTTTCAACGCCCCCGTGTTCCTGGTATACGAGCCCCCCGGCGACCGGTACTTCGCCGCGACGCCCCGCCCCCCCGCCGACGCGGTCGGCATGCTAATGCAATTCCGGCCCGAGGCCCTGACCCGTTTCCGCCTGGTCTACGAGACCTATTCTTTTCGGGTCTTCGAAGTAGGCCGGCCATACGACGGTTACGCGGCCCGGCGCTATCATCCCTATTTCGACACCTCCCTGTTCGGCGAATTGCCCTCGCGCGAGTATTACCGCGACGTCACGAAAGCCATCGAGCGGGCGGACGAACATTACGCCCGGGGCCTGGGGCTGGAGCGCGCCAAACAATGGTCGGCCGCGGCGGGGCAATACGGCGTCGTGCTGAACCTCCACCCCGACTACGAAGAAGCGGAGATGCGGCTCGGATATTGCCTCGCCCAACTGCAACGATACGACGACGCCGCCCCCCACTTCCGGCGCGCGCTATACGTCGAGCCGGAGAACCCGGTCGCCCATACCTATATGGGTTCGTACTACTTCTCCACCGGCGACTACGAGGCCGCGCTCAAAGAATACCGGCGCGCGTACGAGCTCGACCCCGACGACCCTGAAAACCTCGACCGAATCCGCCTGGTGGAAAAAATTATGGCCGGCACATAGCCGGCCTTATTGACGCGGGAGGGATTTCGGTTTTAGCCTTCGCCTCGCGGCTCGGGCACGTATACCTTTATCCCCCAACCCAACTTCTCCTGCAGCAATTTGTAGAAATCTTTCTCCTCCAAACGTATCAGCCGGAGGCGCTTCTTGGCGCGGGTCACGTATACCCGGTCGCCCTCGGCGAGGTTATACGAGGCCTGGCCGTCCACCGTCATCACGACCTCTTCCTTGCCGCGCGTTTGGAGGTCTATGCCGACCTCGAGGTTGGGCGGAATAATAAGCGGCCTCACCGTAAGGGAGTGGGCGCATATGGGCGTGAGGAGCAGGACGTCCACGCGGGGGTCGACGATGGGGCCGCCGGCGGAGAGCGAGTAGGCCGTGGACCCGGTGGGGGTCGCGGCGATGATGCCGTCGCCCCGGTACGAGAAGAGCCGCTCGCGGTGGATATAGGCGTTGACTACTACGATCCGCGAAATGGCCTTCGGCCCCAGCACGAGGTCGTTGACCGCTAAAATATCGCGTTCGGTTTCGCCGCTTAAACGCTCGAGGCGTATGGAGAGCAGCATGCGGCTTTCCACCAGAAACCGGTCCGTCAGGATGGCGTCGACGGCGGTCTCCATGAGGCCGATGTCCATTTCGGAGAGGAAACCAAGGCCGCCGAGGTTGACGGCCAGCACCGGTACTTCGTTGGCCGCGACCAATCGACCTACGGACAACAGCGTCCCGTCGCCGCCGAAAGATATGACCAGGTCGCACGCCTCGCCCATCTCGGTTATCGCCACCCGGTCGCCCTTGAGATTCCCCCACACCGCGGTCCGCTCCTCGATCACGTAGCGCTGGCCGCGCTTCTTGAGGGCCTCCAGGCAAGTCGCCACGCCGTTCACGGCGTCCTTCTGCTTCCAGTTGGCAACGATGCCGAAGATATAACTATCGGTACCCGCCATAGTTACTATTTCGGCTTAGCGCCCGGCCCGGATCGACCGCAAGAGTTGCTGCGATTGGTCGAGGTACGAACGGCCTTTCTCCATGTCGCCCGTCTTATTATACAAAAGGCCCAGCGCATTCAGCGTTTCGGCGACCTCCAGTTGGGCGCCCGCGTTCTTGTAGAGGGCGAGGGCCTCTTCGTACTTCGTCGCGGCTTCTTTCAGTTGCTGCGTGCTCTCTTTCACCTGGCCCAAGTTAAAGAGGGCATCGGCCCGGCCGCGGTCGTTCCTGAGATTCTGATAGAGCGTCAGCGCCTCGTTGTATTTCACCTCGGCGGCGTCGAATTTCCCGAAGCCCGCCTCGACGCGGCCCTGTTTATTCGCCGAGAGGGCCAAGTTCTCTTTGTCGTCTACGCGGCCGTAAGTGACATAGGCGTTTTTATACGCCGCCGCCGCGGCCGGTAAGTTGGCGGTCTCGTACTCCGCGTCGCCCAGCGCGCGGTAACAGTAGGCGAGGTCGGCCTCGTACTTCTTGAGCGGTTTGTACGCCTCGACCGCTTGGGTATAACTCGTCTTGGCCTTGTCGTACTGAAGTTGAGCCATATATATGTCGCCGAGCTTACGGAGGCATCGCGCCTGGCCTTCCTCGTCCTCGGCCGCGGCGAAGGCCTGCTTGGCTTTGTTGTATGATTGGTCGGCGTCGCCGTATTCCTTCAGGGCTTCGCGGTATACGCCGGCGTCGTAATTGGTCTCGCCGATCTCCTTTTGGTTCTTGGCCTCGGCCAAAAGGGGCAACGCGTCGTCGCAATACTTCAGCGCGCTGCGGTAGTTCTCCTGGGCGCCGAGCGCCTCGCCGATCATCCGCAGCGCAACCCCCTCTTCGTTCTTCTTGGCCTCGCGGCGCCAGATGCGGAGCGCCTCGGTCAGCACTTTGTTGGACTCCTTGTAATTGCTCAGCTCGTAATACACGGCGCCGAGGTAAACGAGCGAGCGGGCGATCTCCTCCTGGACCCGGACCTCGCGCCACAAACCCAACGCCTCGGTGTGGCTCGTCCTCGCCGCCTCCCCCTCGCCGAGCCGCGCTTGCGCCGAACCGAGATGGTTCAACGACGTCGCGACGCCGGTTTTGTCACCCAGCGAGCGGTACGCGGCCAGGGCTTCGTTGTAAAGCGTTTTCGCTTTTTGGAAATAGGTCGGGTCGTCCTGGGTCACGCGGGGGCTTAGCCGCGACACGCCGATGAGCTCGTAGGTGAAGCCGAGGTGGTTTTTGATCTCGGCGACGAAGCCCTTATCGTTGAGCGGCGTCGCCGTGTCGAGCGCCGTGGCGAAGTTCTTCTCGGCGTCCGGAAGTTTCCCCTGGCGCAAGGCGAGTTGGCCGAGGTCGACGTAGAGCCGCGCGACCGCCGGCGCATTTTGTATTTTCTTCTGAACGCTCACGGCCTCGCCGAAGGACTTGGCCGCGACGTCGTATTGGCCGAGCTCAGCCTGGGCCAGGCCCGTCGCCCGGAGCGCGTCGCCCTCCGCCATGGGGCGGAGGGTGGCGCGGAAGACCTCGAGGGCGTTGTTATACCGTTGGACCGCGCCGGCGTAATCGCGCTGGGCGGCGAGGGTAAGGCCGAGGTGGTAGTAAAAGTCGCCTTTGCCGGCCGAAATTTTTCCGCTCTTGTATATGGCTTCGGCGTCGCCGAAGTACTTGGCCGCGGTGGCGGTATCGCCCTGGGCCAGGAAGACCTCGCCCAGGCCGACGAGCGTCTGCGCCTTGCCGGCGTCGTCGTTCATGGCGTTGAAAATGCGGAGCGCCTCGTTGAATTCGCGGGCCGCGGTCCGGATGTCGCCCGATGCCAGCCGCGCTTCCGCCAGCTGGCGCTGCGACTCGCCGATGCCGGCCTGGTCGTGAAGTTCGCGGTACGTCTCGAGCGCCTGGCCGTGGGCCGCGAGGGCGGCGGCGGCGTTGCCCTTCCGCCGCTCCGCCCGCCCCAACGCGTTCAACGCCATCGCGACGTACGCCTTCTCGCCGGCGCGCTCGGCTAAGGCCTGACCCTTCTTGGCATCCTCGATGGCCCGGTCGAAGAGGAGCTCGGCCTCGAACAACGTCGAGCGGTGGACCAGGACGCGGCTTTGGCCTACGTCGTCGCCGGCGGCGGTATAGAATTGAAGGGCGAGGTCGAAGTTCTTTTCGGCCGTCTTGTAGTCGTAGCGGTCGTACCCGATTATACCCATCTGAAGTTCGCAATAGCCCTGGCCGCCGTTGTCGTTAAGCTTTTTATAAACCCCCTCCGCCCTCTTGTAACTGGATATCGCGTCGTCGGCGTTGCCGGCGCGGTATTGCACCCGGGCAAGGTCCACCGCCGTGCCCGCGGTGGCGGGGTCGTCTTTCGTTTCGGTGAAGCCGTCGAGGGCTTGTTGGTATTCGGCCTGCGATTGGTTCAGGTTGCCCTGGTTCTCGTAGGTGGCGCCGAGGCGGCGGTGGGTACGCGCGACCCAATGGTTCTCGTTCAGGGCGCCGAAACCGCTGAGGGCCGACTTGTAGGCCGAAAGCGCGTCGTCCAGCGCCCCTTTCGTCTCCTGACCTTCGCCGGCGTAATATTGCGTCTCGGCAACGCCCATCTTATCCTGGACTTGCTGGTAGACGGCCAGCGCGTCGTTGTGGTATTTCAAACCGCTATCCGGTTGTTTGAGGGCGACGTACACGCGCCCTATCCAGTTCATGGCGAGGGCGGCGCCTTTATCGATGTTGAGCGTCCGGTAGATGCGGAGGGACTCGCTGAACGACCGGATGGCCTCCTTGTGTTGGCTCTTCTCGAACTGGATGGCGCCGATTTCGATGCCGACGTCCGCGGACCGTATTTGGTTGCGGGCGGCCCGGAAGAGCTCGAGCGCGGCCTCGAAATCCTTAAGCGCCTCGTCGTCCTTCCCCTGGGCCCGTTTGGTCTTGGCCCGGCCGAACGTGGCTTCGGCCTGGCCGCTCTGGTCGCCCAGCGAGGTGTACGTATTCAGGGCCTCGCCGAAAGCCTGATTGGCGAGGTCGAACTCGGCCAGCTCGAGGTGGGCTCGCCCTTTGTAGGTCAGCGTTTCGGCGATCTCGGCCTTGGTGTTCGCCGCCCGCTCGTACTCGAGGGCCTTATCGAATTGCGGGAGCGCCTTCTTCTGGTCGCCGGCGGCGACGAAGGCGAGCCCCATCCGGTTATAAACCGACGGCACGTCTTTGGTATTGCCGGCCTTGTTCATGGCGCTGAGCGCCACCCGGTAATCCTCCTGGGCGCCGTCGTAGTTCTCCTGGTTATATTTCACGTCGCCCAGGGCCGCAGCCGCGGCCCCCTCGCCGGCGGGGTCCTTCACCGTTCGGTATATGTTCAGCGCCTCCGAAAACTTAGCCAGCGCGTTTTGGTAGTCGCGCTTCGCCATAAACGCCGCGCCGGAGTTCATAAGGGTCCGGGCTTTGCCCGGCTGGTCGTTGATGGCGGCGTACGCGGCGAGGGCGTCGCCGAAGTAGCGCAGCGCCGCGTCGTAATCCTCTTTGGCGGCGTACGTCCGTCCCAGGTCGTTCTCCACCTCGGCGACGCCGAGTTTGAAGTCCTGGGCGCGGTCGATGCGCAGCGCCTCGTCGAAGTAGCGGGCCGCGGAGTTGTAGTCGCCTTTGGCGTAGTGCATCCGCCCCACGTTGGCCATCGTCTGGGCGACGCCGAGGTCGTTCTGGAGCAGACGGTTGGTAGCCAAGGCTTCGTTGAACGCGTTGTTGGCCCGGTCGAAGTCGCCCTGGGCGGTGTTCACCTTGCCCACGGCGTTCAGCGCCAACGCCATATCGGTGCGGTCCTCGGTGCGGCGGAAGGTATCGAGCGCGCCCTGGTAATTATTGAGGGCCTCGCCGTATTGGCCGCGGTCGAATTTGACGTCGCCGACCTTCATCTGCGACAGCGCCCTGCCGGTCTCGTCGCCTTCCCGGCCGAAGTTCTGGGAAGACTGCTCGAAGAAGGAAAGGGCGTTGTCCTGGTCGCCCAACGTCTGGAGGACGACGCCGAGGTCGCGCTGGACGCCGGCGACCTCAAGCGTCATATTCTCGCCCTGGTAGATGGAGAGGGCGCGCTCGAGCGATTTGCGCGCCTCCACCACCTGCCCCTGGCGCAGCTGGATGGTCCCTATCTCCCACGTAACCTTCGCGAGGCGGGCGTTGTCCTTCAAGCCCTTCACGATATCCAACGCCTGCTGGTACGTCTGCAGCGCCTTGGGGTAATCGCCCGTCGTCTTATAGACGCGGGCGACGGCGATGGTGGTGTCGGCGACGTTGCCCTTGTGGCCCAGCGTCTGGCGTATGCGCAGCGCCTCGTTATACGACTCGAGCGCCGAGCGGTAGTCGGCCTGCATCTCGTAAGCGTAGCCGACGTTGTAGGCCGCGTCGCCCTGGCCCGTCTGGTTTTTGATATCCCGGTATTGCTTTAAGGCGTCGTTGAAGTATATCGCGGCCTTCCGGTAGTTCTTCATGGCGTACGTATAAACGAGCCCCATGGAATTGAGAATCTCGGCGGTCCCCTCCCAGTCGCCGAGGCGCCGCGTTATGGACAGCGCCTGCTCGTAGTACCGCAGCGCGTTGGCGCCGTCGCCCTGGGCCCGCAACGCGTCGGCGGTATATTTCAGGCAGCGGGCGATGCCGTCCTGCTTGCCGAGTCTGGTGTAAAGTTCGCGAGCTTTCTCGAACTGGGACTGCGCCCCGGTATAATCTTTCTTCTCCAGGTAGACGCGGCCTATGAGCATCTCGCCCTCGGCCTCGCCCTCGCGCTCCTCGAGCTTGGCGTAGACCGACAGGCCCTTGCGGAAGTAATCGAGCGCCCGGTCCAACTCGCCCTTATCGAGGACGATCTGGCCCGCCTCGAGGTACATCCGGCCCTTCATCTTCTCGTCGGCGGCGCCGGCGTACTTAGCGGTAGCTTCGTCGTACGCCTTCAGCGCCAGCTCGTATTCGCCGCGAGCGAAGTAAATCGAGCCGATGGCGGCCTGGGCCCGGGCCTGGCCGGTGACGTCGTTGGCCTTCTTATAGAGGTCATACGACGTCTCGTAGTACGGGAGCGCCTGGTCGTATTGCTCCTTGGCCTGGTAGGTCGAGCCGAGGTTTTTGTTGACCAGCGCCAGGCCGGCGTTATCCTTCAGCGCCGCGAAGTCGTTAAGCGCCTTCTGATAATAGCCGACGGCCTTGTCGAACTCGCCCTGGACCTCGTACACCGAGCCAAGGATGTTGTTGGCGCGGGCGACGCCCTCGACGTCGCCGATGGAGTCGAAGAGCTCGAGCGCCTCCTCGAACACGGCGACGGCACGCGCGAACTTGCTGGTTTCGAAGAGTTTCATCCCCTCCTCGAAGGACTCCAGCGCGCGGTTGCGGGTCTCCGCCTCGGACTGGCCGTACGCCGGCCCGGCGGCCGAAGCCGCGACGAGCGCGGCCCCGAGCGTACATAGCATTATAAATTTCGCTGCCTTCATGATAGCCCTCTTCGTTGATAGGCCACGGCGACGTTATGTTTTCATATCTCCGTATCTAATTATACAGAATACCAGACCGCCATACCGTTGTCAAGTTATTACTGGGCGCCGCAGCGGCCGTAAACGCTAGGAATTTCAGGTTAAAACGGCGCCCAGCTAAGACTATTTTGAAGGCAAGCTCCCGCGGCGAGCTTGAGCTGATATAAAAAGCCGCCCCGGAGGGCGGCTTTCGCGCCTTACGTCGACTTGGTCCTACTTCGCGACGACTACTTTTTTAACCGCAACTTTATCGCCCGCTTGTAAGCGGTAGATGTAGACGCCGGTGGGGACGTCCGCTTGCCAATACGCGGCGTGTTCGCCCGGGGCGTAGGAACCGTCGGCCAGCGTCGCGACGCGCCGGCCCGAGAGGTCATAAACGGCCAGGTTGACGGCGCACGGCGCCTCGAGCGTGAAGGTTATACTCGCGGCGCCCGTTACGGGGTTGGGCTTACAGGCGAGGAGGCTTGCGGGAGCCGCGGCCACGAGGGGCCCGGTACTTCCAGAAGGTCCCGCGACGGCCCCAGGCGATAGCGAGTCGCCGCCTAAGTCAAAGGGGGAAGTCAAAACGGGAGCTTCCGTTGGCGGCGCGATACGTGCCTACGTAACGAGCCCGCCTATGCGGTTAGGATAAAAAACGCCGGCTTTAAGCCGGCGTTCTCTTTGGACCGGCTAGATCAACGTAAGGGCACTAACGTAAAATCGACCGAGTAGGGTATATTCAACCAATTGAAATTGTAAATATACTGGGTATCGGGGTAGTACCCATCCTTAGTAGCGACGCCCTCGAATGTGTGGCCGTTGTGCCCTGATAGATTTTGGTCGGTATAAATATGGTACGCGCCGGAGCGGTCGGTGTAGTCACCCCCTATAAACGTATCGCAGGTAGCGCAATGCCATTCTACTAAAGTCTCGTAGACAGGTTGCTCATCCGGGTCTTTAGTAAAACCAGTAATAACTTCTGTTGATCTTTCCACGGCCGGGCCTACCGCGGGTTCGATATCCTTGTTACCTTCGCCGCACGCTACGAGGGTAAGAAGACCTGCGGCGATAACCGCTACGAATACCCGGACTAGTTCTGTATCCCTCTATTACGCACCTCCGCGTTAAAAGTTTAGAACGCCCCTTTGGTGAAAAAACTCATCTTTTGTTCCTATTCGAATAAAGCTTTTATTTTCCCCAAAGAGGCGGGTGTTACGTTCACCGGCGAATCCCGGAACCACTGGACGCGGTCGTTGTCCTTGTCGGCGACGTAGACCAGGCCGCCGCTTGGCGATACCGCGACGTTACTGGGGCATTCGAATTCGCCCGGGCCGTGGCCGCGATTGCCGAAAGAACCCAAAAAAGAACCGGAAGCCGTAAAATATTGGACGCGGAAGTTCCCGTAGTCTGCTACGAAGGCAGTTCCGTCCGGTCCTATCGCGACGCCGGTGGGGCTTATAAGTTCGCCCGGGCCGGAGCCGTTGTGGCCCCACTGGCCCAGGTAACTCCCGCTCGCGGTGAAGTATTGGATGCG
>Ga0153916_10001803_pt1 | contig 15548 bp, 12 predicted proteins | sample Opewatmetagenome_FD_109642 | JGI IMG/M metagenome (GOLD analysis project Ga0153916, IMG submission 109642) | Freshwater wetland microbial communities from Ohio, USA - Open water 3 Core 3 Depth 4 metaG | ecosystem: Environmental > Aquatic > Freshwater > Wetlands | place: USA: Ohio, Lake Erie...
AAAAGATATCAGTAAAATTGCCATATCCACTAAGCGTTTGCGTTACAGATGGTTCAAAACCTTCAGCAATAGTGTAATCAGCAAAATTATTTAAGTGAATACTGTCGTAATGCATTGAGTATGAAGCAAGGGGTATTTTTCTTGATTTATAGAAATCGTGAACTAAAACCAGCGTATCAGTAATTCCTGATTTGGTCATTGATTTGGGTTCTGAAAATGAGTTGTTAATAATGTTATTTATATCGTATTCTGTAATGCCTTGTGGAAAACTTGATGGAATTATATTCTGAATTTTAAATGATTGAAATGTATCCCCAACCCTTGCCCTGACTACATAGATTGCTTTCGGCAGGCCAGAAATATAGGCTTCAGGATAGAGTCCAAAAGTTCCAAGACTCTTATCTAGATTTACGATATTCATAATTGGCCGACCATCAATAGTAATTACATCAACAGATATAGATTGATTATTTGCGTATAATGAGAGTTTTCGATTTTCAAATGATATAATCTCATTTTGCCTAACTTCAGTGACCGATGTACCTATCTCGTCGATTAAGGAAAAATTGCCAAGACTGTCTGAATAACAATATAATGTAGGATTATTTACCAAGTAGACCAATACATTTTTGATTGGTTTCTCATCAGGATTTATAACTTTCCCCGTAAGGCTTACTTGTTGGGCCATAGATTTATGTGCCAAAAGGGAAAAGATCAATAACAACAGATAAAAAAATCTTAACTTTTTCATGGCTTAATGGTTTAAGGTTATATCATAATCTCAATTGACTTTTAGCATAAATCTACAGTCTGGAATATGCCTTTGTCTAACACTTATGTTTTAAAATGAGAATGAAATGACTCAAAAAAACAGAATAAGATATTGAGAAATTACCTGAGAAACACCAGGTGCTATGCAGTCAAACTATGCGAAATATGAGATGTAAAAGTGTAAGTTACAAAATAAATTTAAAAAGTCAAGTGTTTTTATGATGAGGGATGGGAGCGGCTACAAGGTAAAGTAAATCAGGCAATGATATTATGTAAGAATTAAACCGTATATAATATAATAATGTTATAAGTAGTTTCTTCCCATGATAAAAAAATTGACTTTGTCTTAAACAAGGTGTAACTTTGATAATTAAGTATAATTGGTCTTATCAGTTGTTTATTCGAAAGTAGTCTGACCTATGTATAAAATACGATGTATTCTAATCCTATTCTTACTTCTGCTGATGCATGGAAACATTGTTCTCGCTCAATGGATTCAGACAAAAGGTCCCTATGGGGGTCAGATAAATAGTTTTGCTGTGAGTGGCAGCAATCTCTTTGCGGGAACTGGTGGTGGTGTCTTTCTATCTACGAATAATGGTAAAAGCTGGACTGAAATCAATGACGGTTTGACATCTCTTTATGTCAATGGCATTGCGGTGGATGGCGAGAATCTATTTGCAGGGAATAAAGGCAGTGGTGTTTGGATGAGGCCTGCCTTCTTAAAAGATAATCACTGAATTTAAAAACTTGAAAGATGGAATTTATAATATATTATTCTTGCATAAGTATAATTAAAATTCCTATGGGATAACCAACATAAAATTAATATAAAAACTATATTAATAACTACTTATCTATATAATACAACGTTTGTTAAAACACAGACAGATAAATAAACTCGTCTTGGTTTCTGTCGTTTCTCCCAACATCCTAAGTGCTAAATAATCTTGCTTACTTGATTTATATTCCCGACATTTGATTTCAGCGACATTTCATTCTTTAAGCCCGTCACATAGGCTTAAACTCTCTGGATTATATTGCAAACTCCAATAGAAAATGCTGTTTTTCATTCCTAATCACTAAAATCCTGATGTAGCGTTTAGTAATTATGTGGGGAAAATAAATTTGACTTTAGATTTTTGCTGGCGTAACTTTGTAAACAGTTTGGGGAACTTCTTTTTATTAACCAATTATAAATCCTAAAGCGATGAAAAAATTAGGTTTAGTAACTGTAGTTTTTGTATTCCTTCTGTTTACCTCAAATGGAATACAAGCACAAACCACTCAAACAAAACTAAATCCAGTCTGCCTTGCTAACACAGAACAATTTACAATAACATCAAAATATGTTGCAAGTGAAAACTACATAATTCAGGTAGGCTTGCCAAGTGGCTATTCTTCCTCTCAAAAATCTTATCCTGTTTTATATGTTACAGATGGTGATGCATTGTTTGGAATGGCAAGGGGAATGGCAATAGAAGGATGGATGAGATTAGGAAATGATATCAAGGACATAATTGTTGTTGGCATTGGTTATGGACAAGGAATGGATGTTTTGTTGAAAAAAAGAGCAAGAGATTTATCACCGAGCAAAGATACCATATTGGCAATGGGTAAACAATACCCAAACGCAGGGGGAGCGGACAACTTCCTAAAGTTTATTCAATATGAATTATTTCCTGTAGTCAATAAAAACTATAGAATAAATCAAGATTCAGTTGCAATTTTTGGTCATTCGTTTGGCGGATTATTCGCTGCATATATTCTGTTTAAACAACCTGAATTGTTCAAAGGCTATATTATTAGTTCTCCCCCAGTAATTTGGAATAATAAAAGCCTTTTAAAATTGGAAGCAGAGTATTTCAGTAATCATAAGGAACTAAATAAAATAGTTTATTTGAGTATTGGTTCTTTGGAAAATTGGGATAATAATAATTTTATAAATCTATTAAATGAATTAAGTCAAAATATTCAAGCACACAATTATAAGGGACTGAAACTTGTTACACGAATATTTGAAGGAGAGACGCACCCTTCAGTTACTTCAGCCGCCCTTAGTAATGGATTGAGGACTTTATTCAAGCCTTAGGTTACATAATTCAATTTCAAAGTATTTTTTTAATAATTTAATAATGTGTGATTTAAGTAATTTCTACCTCATCAATCTTTATAAGAAGTTGCACTTGTCGGCTGAGAAATATTTCCAATTCATTTTTTCGGTCAAAACATCCATTTTCGTCCAAATCCTGGCACCAAACTGGCACCAAACAAAAAACACCTACATTTTGTCTCTGTAAGTGTTTGATTTTCAAGTGGGCCCAGCTGGGCTCGAACCAGCGACCCCCTGATTATGAGCGTCTTATGAGGGCCTCCGCGGATTTATACAGATTTGTATCTGTTTGTACCAGTTTATTTTTTAACAGAATAATTGTAAAAGATTTCATGGTTTTATACCTAATTGGTACAAATACTGGCACCAAAACTGGCACCAGATTCTTATGAGAGGTTTGTTGCAATGTATTTTTAAAAGTGAAATTTATCTCTTAGGTTTATATAAAATTTCTTCATTTTATTTTGCAGTTGGACATATGGAAATACAGAACGAGGAAAAATTCATTAAAGGAGTTGAAAGCTTAATAAATCCTATGGAAGTCAGTAATCTCCTCTTCTTCCAGAAACTTAAAAAAATTATGCCTCCGCTAATTATGAAGCGATTGCTCTACAGGGCTTCAAAAAAAACTCCCTATATAGGTTTTGTGATTGATCCATATAGTCTGTTTCTGTTCTTCAGGCTCAGTAATATTGAATATGCGAAATCACTGCTACCCGATCGTTATGAACTTGCAAAGACCAGATTGTTTACCGATGACGAGCCGGACTACTACATGGGAATTGGTAATCTCAATACACGTGGAAGTACTTTTTGGGGTACAAGGCAAGAGGCTTACCTAATTGCAACAGATAAAAAAACCGGATTATTATCTTTCATTTTCATTGATATATTAAGCAATACCATTATTGCCTTACCAACCAAAGGTATTGCTGATCCGAACTGTAAAAAGGCTGTTTTCACAACGAGTGCAAAGGGAGAAATTTTTCTGGATATTCAGGAAGACACAACAAACAGAAAGCTTTTGTTAACAGGCAGCATAAAAAGGGGAAAGATGCGAAGATTGGATCAAAGGCTTTGGCTCATGGGGAATACATCAATAGGTCACTGCAAAAAGCTTGCAAATGGGGATAATAATCCTTTTGCCGTGATATTTGATCCGGCCGAAGTTTTTGAAGCCTTGGATATTCCACCAGAGGATATTCACATAACCGAAAACACACTTTTTCCTGGATTGGCACGACCGGAAATCAGTAGGGTAATCTGTTTTCCTTTCGCTCAGCACTATATTGCTGACAGCCCTGGTTGTTATACCACAATAAAGGACCGTAATGATTTAATTAGCAAATATAACAAACTAGCCGACTCTGAAAAATTCATAACATTCTCTGCCAGGACTATTGTAAAACAGATCTCTGTTGGAATTGCCGTTACCGTACTTATCATAATATTTCTGTTTCTCATTTTGTAGAATTCAATTCTCAAAAACAGTTATTGACCAGAATTTTTCACTTTTCTGCGAATTAGATCAGCAACAGAGAATCTCTTTATGCCTGCCACCTTTGATTTAACTTTATCTTACAGGAGGTCTGTGTTGATGTACCGGCCTTCACGGATATTAACCGTTGAATGTCAAAGACTAAATAATGCAGTTATGGAGGATGTGTAGTATACACTGAAGGATTTTAACAGTTAAGTGTTTAAGATCCTGCGTGCAGCCAGTTTCCCGGTGAGAACAGACATTGGAACTCCGGCCGGACTATATGTCCATTGACCTGCCTGAAATATTGAAGGTATTGGTGTTACAACTGCCCTATTTGCAGCCATGATTTTATTGATTACCGGAACCGGTTCGCGGAAAGACCACCCGGTAATCGCTCCTTCTGAGGTTCCAACCCTATTTTCATAGCTAAGAGGGGAAAACGAAAAACGTTCTATTACCTTTTTCTTTAACATGGCATAAACCGAATCGGCAAGTATCTTTATGATCCGGTCTTCCAATTCCGTAATAAACTCCTTATACCAGCCTGCCTCAGCGATCATTTTAAACAAATCATAATCAGCAAGGATGCTGATTATAAGTCCTGTTTTCCCTTCTGGTGCCAGATCAGGATCCTTTAGGGCCGGGACAGAAATCTCGTAGGTATTCAGTGCAAGAAATTTATCGAGCCAACTCAATATCCGGGACCTGTCCGGTCCACCTGATTCTCTTAAAAGTATGTCGAGCCCGCTCCAGCGGATTTCACCTAATCCCTTCTTCGATGGAGAATAAAAGAAGTGACCATTCGCAATTTTTTTAAAGCTCTCAACGGGTTCATCCACTTCAACAAAAAGTGTAAAAACGGAATCCCCGCCCCGTTTTTCCAGCAATTGGCTTTTAACCTTTTCGAATTTTGTCCGGATCTTTACGGATAAACCCTCTGTAGAGGTAATCCTGTAAAAAGTCTTAAGGTCAGCTGACCAAACAAGATTTTGATATATATAGTCAACATTATTCTGATCAGTTACTCTCTTTTCAAAGGCCATTACCCTTTCAATGGTTGTTTCCCTCAGAATCTCGCCCCCACATTCAAGGAACCTTTTTTCCACTGCTTCGGCAAGTTTGCCCGCACCTCCCCTGGGGTAGAAATAATCCAGGTACAGCGAAAAATAACTCAGGGCAAAAAAGGCAGGGGTATTCCTGAAGAAATGCTGGGAAATAATATCTCTGAGTGAGGGGTTTTTGACAATCTTTTCCAGGTATGGCTCAACCGGCACATTCATCCGGTTGATTTTTCCAATTGTAAACAGGAATTTTGGGAACCAGGGCAGAAGTTCTTTAAACAGATAGGTCCTGTCACGACTCAGGTCTTTGAAATAGGGATTTTCTAAACCATAAAGCACATCCATGTGCTTCATTACCTTCCGGATTATTCTTATGATATGATCTGTTTCGGCCTCACTTTCAGGATACAATCTCTTCAACAGGTTGCTATATTCTGTTAAACTTTTAATGTTTTCGATATTCAGGATCTCCTTCTCCACGCCAACAGAGACAGGACTTTTAATGATATCGAGCTTTATGCCCAGTTCATTTAACATGGGAAAAATAATGCCCGCATTTTCAAGGGCTCTGATCCCGGCATCAAACCGAAACCCGTTGTGTGAAAAAGAATTCACCAGCCCTCCACATTCCCTGTTCTTTTCAACAAGCAAAACACGATGGCCCTCTTTAGCGAGAAAGGCAGCACAGGTCAGTCCGGCCATACCTCCTCCGACGACTATTGAATGGTATTCCTTTTCAGCCATACAGGTTCAAAATTTGCTGATTATATCCTCAACCCCGGTCATTTCCACACTTTTTGCCCAAAGCTTATATGCAGCTTCTTTATCAAGGGCAGGGGGTGCGGGTTCTTCCCCGGTGGTCAGGTTAAAAAACTTTCCGCTTACACCTTCTATCTCGTCTGAAACACCCAGGTAGTAGATCGACTCTGCCGAAATTTCAGTTGGCCTGAGAATCTTATCGTAAAGATTCTTTTTTACCCAGCGGTAAACAACACCGTTTTCCTTTCCGGTCTCTGATCTGACAGCACCAGGATGCATTGCATTTATGGTTACTCCCCAGGGTCTGAAGTATTCAGCAAAGAGGAGCATTGAGAGTAGTTGGGCAAGCTTGGCCGAACCATAACTTTTCAATCCGGAATAACGTCGTTTCTCCCAGTTCAAATCATCGAGTCGTAAACCCCAGGCAGCAAAACGATGGCCTTCTGAATTGACCAATATGATTCTCGCTTTCTCCTGGGATTTTAACTTGTTACACAAGAGAATATTTATCACGAATGAAGAAAGGTGATTTACTACAAAAACCTTGTCAAATCCTTCAGCGGTAAGTTCCCTTTTGGTAAGATGGATTCCTGCATTATGAATCAGCACATCAATCGGAATATCGATCCTACAAAGTTTTTCTGCAGTACTGTAAACATCTTTCAGATGGCTCAGGTCAGCAATGATATACTCACAGCTGACGCCATATTCCTTCTCGATCTCGGCTTTCAAAGCTTCACTTTTCTTCTCGTTCCGGTTAATGCAAAGAAGTCTTGCTCCATGCGAGGCGAATTTTTTGGCTGTATAATAACCTATCCCTGATGTGGCCCCGCTGATAACCACAAGCCGATCCTTGAAATCAGTAGTACAGATCCTGGGATCCCGCCGGTTGTTTCTGATCATTGCTCCGATGTTCGACCAATGATATTCTTTGAAATATTTTGCAAACTTTTTATTTTTCATATATGCAAACCAGCTAACAATTATGGAGGTATCATATGCAATTTACCATAATTCGAAACAAGCTTCTAGTAATACAAACCCAGTGCAAAAATATAGTCCTGGTTACGTAAGGGAACAGGGTCTGCACCTGAAGCGTTGGGCATTGCAAGTGTATTCCATACAACTGTCATGCGGTATTCAAAGAAAAAATCCTTATTAAGAAGCTTAAAATCTGCGCCGGCTCCATATACGAACGAATAGTCAAAAGTATCTATTCCTTCCATATCGCCAGATTCTTCTGTTACTATTAAGGGAGGAGCGCCTGTATTTATAGTAGTGGTAATATTGTAGTCCCCATTGATTAAGAGAGATAAAGCTATGCCTGTGCTGCCATAAATCCCAATATTCTTAATATTGACAAATTTGTATTTTATAACTATCGGCATTTCGAAATAGTTCAGTTTATATTCAGATACAGTATTTATGTTAAAAGGGGTCGTAATGGTTACATCCTGTCCTGATCCCTTCATAGCATATAAAAGTTCCTGTTGAATGCCTACTGATTCAGTTATGGGAAAGTATACGAAAATCCCACCTGCAAAAGCTATCCTGCTGCTAGTTTCAACCTTGTAGATATCATCAGCAGGTGTAATACCATATTGAGTTGCAAGGCTGAGACCCGTTTTCAGACCAAAGCGAGCACCAGTCTGGGCTGATAATGATCCATAAAACAGGAATGCCAAAAACAATAAAGAACATGTAGTCTTTTTCATTATCCTATTTTTTATTAGTGAAATAATTGACCTAATTCTCTTTTTGGTGAAAGTTCAACCAAATTTCCTTTTCATAAACCGTCTGTAACCCTTCCCAAACCGTGGAATATTGTCAAAAATATCTCCCCAAAGATCATAATAATCCCTTTGTTCAATGATCTTTCCCTCATCATTTAGAGTTATTCGGCTGGAACCATATAATACCGAACTGGGATTCTTCTTGAATTTTATAGTCATTTCCCATTCAATAAAGATGTCGTTCTTCTGCTGGGCAACCCTGACAATATTCATTGAAAGTTCTTTTGAACGATCGGTAAGCCGCCTGGTCATTGCCACAAATTCTTCCATTCCCCTAAGCTCCTGAACAGAATCCCTGAAATGGATGTTTTTATCATAATAGGGAAGTATGTGTGACCAGTCGGGCTTTCCCTGGGTATTATATGTTTTCGACCATAATTCTTTTATGCTTTCAGCATTTAAACCCGTCCCGCTGGTTTTCTTTTCCTGTTCTATTGGCTTCTCATACATAATTTAACAGGTTTGTGGGAATGATTTTAGTTCTTATGAATGGAGATAACCTGCCGAGATTTATCCTGCGATGTTTCTCAGAATTTCCCTTCTATTTCTTCTTTGAATAGAATTCTGGTTCTTCAGGAAAGATATCATCTCTTATCTTCATTAACTCCTCGAGAGAATCTATGTCTGGGGCTACCTTAACCAACAAGACCGGACTCAGCCCTGTATCAGGATGCTGAAAAGGGTTGGATTCCTGATTCAGTATTTTTTTTGAAGCTCCAACAACGAATTGCTCCGATCTGTCAATAACACATCCACTCAGGGTTCCGTTATTGTTCAGAGTCACATAATTGCTGAAGATCTCCCTACGTATTATATAAATCTCACCCTTGAAAAATTTCCCCACACTGATTTGAACAGTAACTCCGGGATGGCCGTCCCTATCAGGATCTGTTAAATTGGGATCATGGGGATTGGTCGAAAGGGGCTTCGCCGGATCTCCATCAATTCCCAGAAGGCATGGGCTCTCGGGCCTGTAAATATGCCAGGTTCCATCTTTTTGGAATAATTTAACTTCCTGAATCCTGGGTTTGATGGCCTGCACAGCTTCGTTTTTTAATACTGATTTAGCATTCTTTCTACTTAGTTTTTGTGCTGCATGAACAAATCGGTCCGATTGCATCAGCCGGCCATCTTCCAAATAAAAATCAGTAAATCCATATGAAACGATTAAGGTCCGCATGGTCGTTCTGGTTGTGGTGTCTTCGTATGCCACCACATCATAATGTGCATAATGACCTACAATCTCACCCAATGCACTCTTCAGGTCTACTGGTTGAGTTGTGTTCAATTCTCCCTGTTCGAAAATATATAAAGGCGATTCCGGCCATTCTAATGGCCCTGAACAGGAATTAAGGATCAATAGAAAAGTCAGGAACCCGGCATAGAACCATCTGCCTTTTGGAATCATACTAATTCAGAATGATATGCTTTTCAGCAAATCTATTTAAAAGTCCATTTAATTCCAAACCCAGAGTGTCAATTCATTTCTGAACCCATAGAAAAGGTGACCAGGTAAAGTGGGTAAAGAGTGAGTTCGCTCGCTCTCGCTCTCGCTCTCACTCTTTTTTATGTGGGCCCAGCTGGGCTCGAACCAGCGACCCCCTGATTATGAGTCAGATGCTCTGACCTGCTGAGCTATGGGCCCCTCGGAACGGTTCCGGGTTCTAAGTTCCGGGTTCTAAGTTATGTGTGGGTTAGAGTTTTGTGCGTAATTAATTTCTTTTCGGTTTTTGGTTTTATTTATTGTTTCGTTTTTGTTTCGAATTTCGAATATAAGTTTTCGCTTCACGCCTCACGCTTCACGTTTCACGTAAATTCCGGACTGCAATATTACAACTTTAGCAGGTAATTATCAAATATTTATCTTCGATCAAAATAAATTATTTAACTTCAAAAAATCCCCCAATTCAGAGTTCAGCATTTATTATATAACATTAAAATGAAAAAATCATTTCCGTTAATTCTTTCATTCAGCTTAATGGTTATTTTAAGCTGTCAGCAATCTGGAAATAAATCCAATGCAGAAAAAATAAATTATTTACCCGATTGGGGATCACTAAGTCAGTATGAGTGCCCCGAATGGTTCAGGGATGCAAAATTAGGTATCTATACACATTGGGGCCCGTATTCTGTTCCTTCATGGGAGAATGAATGGTACCCAAGGTTAATGTATATAAATGAACCCACACAAAAGGAAAACTTCTATACTCATCATAAAAAAACATGGGGTGACGTTTCCGAATTTGGTTATAAAGATTTCATTCCCTTATTCACAGCTGAGAAGTTTAATGCTGATAAATGGGCTGATCTGTTTAAAAAATCAGGGGCAAAATTTGCCGGACCAGTGGCACAACATCATGATGGGTTTGTTATGTGGAACAGTAATCTTACAACATTGGATGCCATGGATATGGGACCTCATCGGGACATCCTTAAAGAACTTTCAGAAGCTGTCAGGGTAAGAGATATGAAATTTGTAACCTCCTTCCATCATGCCTATAACTGGAAATATTACGAACCGTCATATGAACTTGAAAAAACCGACACAAAAGATCCATTATACACTGGAGTGGATAAAATATATCCTCCCGTACATGAACCAGGCGAACCAGCTTCAAAAGAATTTCTTGAAATGTGGCTGGCCAAAACGAAAGAAGTTATTGATAAATACCAACCCGATTACCTCTGGTTTGATTTCTGCTGGGGAGAACCTGAATTTGAATCTTATAAGAAAGAATTTCTGGCATATTATTATAATAAGGCCCAGGAATGGGGCAAAGATGTTGTTGTTACCTATAAAAATAATAATCTTCCTCCTGGGGTAGCAATCCTGGATCTTGAACGTGGTAAACTTGACACTTTAAGTAAAGAACCCTGGATCACTGATACTTCCGTTGATCTTAAATCATGGTGTTATATTTCCGATCCTGAATATAAAACGGTTAATTCATTGATTGATGATTTTATTGATATTGTTAGCAAGAATGGTAATCTTCTGTTAAATATCGGACCAAGACCCGACGGAACAATACCTGACGAACAAGCAGAACTTTTACTTGGAATAGGTGAATGGCTTGGTGTAAACGGAGAAGCAATATACGGAACAAGACCATGGAAGATGTATGGTGAAGGTCCGACCAAAATGGTTGAAGGTCATATGACTGAATGGGAAAATAAAGGAAAATTCTTTACCGCTGAAGATATTCGATTTACCACTGCTAAGAATAATCTTTATGCCATATGCCTAAATTGGCCCGAAGATGGCCATTGCCTGATCAAATGTTTGAACGACCAGGAAAAGATTAGTGTAAAGGGTATTAAAACTGTTTCTATGCTTGGTGTTGAAGGAAATCTTGAATGGGAGCAGGATAAGGATGGTTTGCACGTTACTTTCCCAAAAACAAAACCATGTCAGCATGCATATTCCTTGAAAATTACCTTGAAGGGTGATTGGATTTGATACTGGATATTAGTGCCTCCAATTATATTTGGGACAAGCTGTCTGGGTAATCTTTACCAGGCTTTGTATGATGATGTAAAGCTGGAAATTATTAAGGAATGGTTTCGCTGTGTTGAATTTCTTGTTGTTATTGACACGGCAGGCAAATATGGAGCCGGATTGGCACTTGAAGTTATTGGTCAGGGATTACACAAAATGGGGATTAAACCCAATGAAATTATAATAAGTAACAAATTGGGATGGTTAAGAACTTCTCTGAAAATGGATGCTCACGTTAGAATTTCTGGTTATCTCTATGATCGCTATTAGCGTAAGATCAGGAATCATGAAAACTGCAATTTTTATGTTTAATAGTTTAAACAAATAATAGACCATATCGTATTGAAAAAAAGATGCGAATATTGAATGGATTGAATTTTATCATTAATTTTATGTTGATTGATTATTTACGGTTGTCTTAATCATTTTTTAATCATTTATAATCTAATAATTAAATGAAACCAATATCCCGACGAAAATTTATTATACGAACTGCATCTGCTGGCGGTACGATACTAATCGCTCCTTATCTTGGTGGATGCTTATCTTCTCAAACTAACATGAAAAAATCAGGTTATTTTAATTCGGAATTTGGAATAGATGATAATCTCTGCCGCAAATTACTCGAAACAGCGATGTCAAAAGGAGGAGATTTTGCTGATCTTTATTTTGAACATACAATATCCAATATTCTTATTCTTGAAGATGGCAAGGTAAATCAATCATATGGAAACATTGAACTGGGAGTGGGAATCCGTACCGTTAAGGATGATCAGGTCGGATATGGATTTACTCAGATCTTTTCAGAAGAATCCATGCTTTCTGCTGCCAGGACAGCTGCTTCCCTTGTCAATACATCTGCTGTTCCGATAAAAGGCTTATTCAGCAATCCGGTAGTTGGAGACTATTATCCTGTATTCTCTTACTTAAATGAATTTCCAGTTTCATCCAAATTACCAATCATGCAGGTAATCAATGAAAAATGCTTTAATATGTCGGAATTCGTTAGAAAAGTAACAGTCGTTTTTCAGGATGAGATGAAAAGAATCAAGGTTGTTACCAGCGATGGGATTAAAGCAGAAGATCTGATTCCTGGCAATTTTTGTTATGTGTCAGTAGTTGCCGAAAAAAATAATAAAATGGAAAGTGGCGGCTGGGAATTTGGTGGCCATCGCGATTTTTCCTGGTATGATCCGAAACTGATTGAGAAATTATCATCTGAAGCGGTAAATAGAACTCTAATAAAGTTTGATGCCATTCAATCTCCTGCTGGCGAAATGCCGATTGTTCTCGGTTCTGGTATTACAGGAATATTGCTGCACGAAGCAATCGGTCATGGTATGGAGGCTGATTTCAACCGTAAAAATATTTCTATCTATAGCACCATGATTGGTAAAAAAGTAGCAGAACCTTTTATTACCATAATTGATGATGGTACAATACCAAATCTGAGCGGTTCTGTTAATGTCGACGATGAAGGGACACCTGGCAAAAAAACAGTTCTGGTCGAAAATGGTATATTAACCGGGTATCTGCATGATAAAATATCTGCCCGGTTCTATAATGTAGAACCAACAGGCAATGGACGTCGTCAGAGCTACCAATATGCACCTTTCCCAAGAATGAGGAATACCTATATGATGCCTGGAGATGCCACACCAGATGATGTTATTAGTCAGGTGAAAAATGGTATTTATGTGACAGATGTGAGCAATGGAGAGGTATTAATCGGACAGGGTGATTTTTCCTTTTATGTTAGTCAGGGTTATAAGATAGAAAATGGTAAACTGACCGCCCCAATCAAAGATATCAATATTATGGGCAATGGCCCTAAAATGCTTGAAAATATAACTATGGCTGCGAATGACCTCAGTATGTATGAGGGAGGAGCAGGTTATTGCGGTAAAGAAAACCAGGGAGTTAAAGTGTCATTTGGATTGCCGACATGTCTTGTTAAATCTATGACAGTTGGTGGTACCAGCCAGAAAGGAGGTATATCATGAACCAGGAAATGAAAAATTTATGTAAATGGATCATCAACACTGCGGAAAAGAACGGTGCCAAAGAATGTAAAGCTACACTTGCGGTAGCCCGTAATGTGGAAATCCGTTATCGGCAACATAAACCCGAAATTATTAAAGAATCAACAACACAGAATTTATCTCTTGATATCTATGTGAATGGAAAATATTCATCACAAAATACACCTGATCTTAGAAAAAAATCTCTTGGAGACTTTATTTCTAAAACTATAAAAAATACCAATTACCTGGAGTCAGATCCATACCGTTATCTTCCTGATCCAGAATATTATATCGGAAGATCAGATGTTGATCTGAAAATATCGGACCCGGAATATCCAAACCTTACTGCCGGACAAAGACATTATTTAGCAAAAGATATTGAAGATGCATGCATTGAAAAAGGAGATGATAGACTTATATCTGTTGAGGCAGAATTTAACGATCGTTATACAGAGATATATATATTATCAAACAACGGTTTTGAAGGTGAGTCGGAAGGGACTCGTTTCGGAACAGAAGTTTACTTAACTATTCAGGATGAAGGAAACAGAAAATCAGAAGGATTCTTAATTATCAGTTCCAGAATTCTGAATGAATTTCCGGGTGCAGAAGAAATTGCTGAAATTATAGTCCGTGATGCTTATCAACAACTTGGCTCTAAGAAAATAAATACCGAAATATTGCCTGTAATTATTCAGAATCGTAATACTGAAAGAATATTATATGGATTGCTTGCTGCAATGGATGGTCGGAATCTCCAGCAGAAAAGTTCATTCCTGTTGGATAAGAAAAACCAGATAATTGGGAATAATTTATTAACTCTTATTGACAATCCATTAATTATCAGTGGATTAGGTAGCAATCTGTTTGATTCAGACGGATTTCCATGTAAGGAGAGAATAATGATTGATAATGGTATTTTAAGAGATTATTATATTAACTGGTATTATAGCCGGAAACTTGATTGTGAACCTACAACAGGAAGTTCAACTAATCTAATTATTCCTCCCGGAGAGAAATCAGTAGAAGAAATCATAAAAGATCTTGGCCGGGGTATTTTGATCACAGGGATAATCGGTGGTAACTCAAATCCAACTACAGGCGATTTTTCACTTGGTATTTTTGGTCAATTATTTGATCATGGCAAAACTATCCAATCGATTGCAGAGATGAATATTGCAGATAATCATCTTCAGTTTTGGAATAAACTTATAGATATTGGTAATGATCCCTGGAAATACAGCAATTGTCAATTACCGAGCCTGGTATTCAAAGATATCGTCATTTCAGGACTTTAACATTATTTTAGGATAATTGTAAGCATTTTATCATGGTAAGTTTGGAATATTGCTCCATTAAACTTTATTTTTTATTTTCATTTGACCTTGCAACCTAAGACAATAATTACATTGATTCCAAATACTTAGTTATTTTAGATAATCGTATTATAATACGACAACACATATCTTCCTGCGTCATCCAGGTCCTTTCCGAAAATAACTATCCCATCTTTATGACCTCCCATTGCAATTATCCTTCCTTCAAGTGTTCCCGGCTCTCTTAGTAATCGAATGATCTCTCTTGCCATTTCAGGAGTGCCATACTCCACGTCTTTTTGTGTAGTTGGAACCCGGTTTAACAGGCTGTTCCAGAAAGTATTATGATGTATGTGAATGACAGCTCCGGCACCTGGAAATTCAGAATATACAGCCGCATGACTCATGGATTCTGATGAAGCTTTTATAGGACCTGTGCATGCCAGGGTATTTTCATCCCGATTATATCCTGTTACAAGACAGTAATGTTGCTTATTAAGGTTTTTCAATGAACCTGTAGCCGAACCAGTTATGTAAAAATGTTTCGTACCTAATTTACGTATACTGATGTTCCCAAATCCAATGCCCTGTTCGTCTGCACCAATCATTCCCAGATTGTATAAAACTTCCCTCCAGGTGTTTATCTTTTCCATTTCCTCCATAGGAATTACTGGCCCTGTCTTACTCCAGTTAATGACAAACTTAATATATCCTTCCCCCGGGTGCATG
>Ga0153916_10001804_pt1 | contig 15546 bp, 42 predicted proteins | sample Opewatmetagenome_FD_109642 | JGI IMG/M metagenome (GOLD analysis project Ga0153916, IMG submission 109642) | Freshwater wetland microbial communities from Ohio, USA - Open water 3 Core 3 Depth 4 metaG | ecosystem: Environmental > Aquatic > Freshwater > Wetlands | place: USA: Ohio, Lake Erie...
GATGAAGATTCGTTAACAGAAATTTTAAATCATGAAACTCTTCATCAAGTATTAGGTAGAGTAGAGGGAAATATTGCTCGGCTTAGTCTTGATAATATAACAAAAATTTGTACTAAATTTAACTGTGATGAAAAGAAATGGTATTTCGAGATAGAATTAATTAAAAACGGAAAAAATCTGCGATAGTTCTACCGCTATCTTTATAAGTGCGAAATATCTTAATTCTTCCAGATGAAACTATGCCATTCAAAGGTAACTCCATAGAACATTCCAGTATATTATTTAGGAACGCAAACCAGAGGATACAGGGTATATTAAGTATAGATTTGGAAAAGAGGGCTACGATGCCGTCTCCTGCCACATCAAGAGGACGAACTGTAGGAGTTATTCGTGGCAGAGATTATTGGCGTATCAAGATGGAAGTTATTGGCAATTTTAACGAAATGAAGAAGGCAATGAATAGCGGAGATTTGCTTGAGATAACAATTATAGATAACGATAAAGGAATAAAAATGATAGTTCATGATGCGCAAATATACCATCTTTTTGAGAAGCAATCAACTTCAACATGTTCTGCCCAACTTGAGGCAACAGATGCTTCGGTTACAATGGATGATTCGTTTACGCCAGAGAAGGTTTTGTTGACATGACATGCGAAGTAAGTCTTCATCATCTTGCTTCAACAAAGGAAAAGTTGGCGTTAATACCGAAGAAAATGCACGATGAAATGATGAAGAATCTAATGAGAGGCTATTATTTTCACAAAATATATCTCGATGAAATGAAGGAAACAGAGGATGATAGGGAGAAAGTGATACTTACATGAGGCAGACGACTTTGCGTGACTTTGAACAGTTCAGACCGTTGGTCGAACAATATGACCGCATAATGAAAGAATTCAAGGATAGTGGGAAAAAAGGATGAAAAAACAATCTAAGTTAAAGAAGCACGAATTAGATTTAAAGATTAATCTAACAGTTCAAGTGAAACGAGTAGAAAAAGTATGTGAATATATGGTTTTTATTCGTGGTAAAAGTCCGATTTTACCTAAAGGCGAGATGTTTTTTAATGTACAGCGAATACCAGATACGGCTATTCACTCTACTGACCGTCCAGATGCAGTTATAAAGTCTATCGTGCAAAATGGTGTAAAATCTGTTTTTAATGAACTGATTAAAACGTCAAAGGAATTAACAACTGACGAAAAGGTTGAATTAACATGATGACGGAAGGATTCGGTGGACAATGCCCTAACTGTGGCTATACTAATATGTTTCAACGTTATGGCAGTAGTGGTTGTTGGCAAGTTGACTATTGCCCCAACTGCGGATTTGGCTGTGGATATGCAGATGGCGATGATGCACCTTCATATGGAGATAAAACAAGGGATGCAGTTCTACATGGATTAAAAAAGATGCTTGAAACCGATGGATTTCCTGTTACACGAAAAGGACTATTTGACTGGACATTCAAAAATTGCAAAGATATTGCACCTTCTGGTAATACATTCAGTTATGATGAACAAGAAGTAAAGGCAATAATGAAGTGTGTAGAAGATAAAACAACTTATTGTCTTGTACATGAGAAGGTGTTGCTCACATGAGTTTTGATACATTTATTGGAACATTCGAATATAAGGGCAAAAAATACAAATGCATTACAACAAACAAGGAAGTTAAATTTGATGAATGCGATAGAGGGAATTTTGGTTTAAGAACAGCCTCAATGGATGTAGCAAAAGCCCTTTTTGAAATTTTCGATAAGGAAGTAGAGTTTACAATAGACTTGGAAAGTGATGCGGCACAAGTAAGAGTTGAACGATGCAGACTCTATAAATATTCTCCACATGAAACATCTCCATTTCCATTATCAATTATGGTAGAAGTTAATGTTGAGGGATTTTTAGTTCCAGATTTCTTTACAAAAGAGAAGGTTCTACTAACATGAAATGCCCAGATTGTAGTGGAGAATTAACCTATAATTCAATTCTGAAAATAATGCTCAAATGTAAAAGTTGGGGTTCACTTTGGACAGGAGTTGATTTGGCTGAACTATCCGAACCAGAAAAAGAGAAAGTGATATTAACATGACAAAACACTATATAAAAGGTATATTGCATTGCGATGTTTGTGATAAAGAAGAAATTGGAAAACATAGGTATTATCCAGATATGAAAATTACATTGTGTATGGCTTGCGCAGGTAAATGGGATGATTTTGCAAGAAAACTCGGACTTGGTTTCGTCTTCAATCCAAAAGAAGAACGACTTAAAACATTCAATACATGGCGCAGTAAACAAAAGAATGTAAAAGAGAAGGTGTTATTGACTTGAGTAATGTAGTCAAATATACTGGTCGTACTTATAAATGCCCTAAATGCGGTGCGGTTATAGATGGCTATTGGGAACATTTTTGGAAAACACCAAAAGGAAAACTTTATAAAGGTGAAAGACCAGATGAAAATTCTGATGAAGATAATGATTCTTGGGAAGTTATAGAGATGGCTGGATGTGTTAAATGTTTGGATTGTTGGGAAGCCAAAAGTTTACAAGATATATCAGGAGAAAAGGTATTGTTAACATGAATGGAACAGATGAAGTTAACGAATTAGCCAAAAAGAAAAAGTTTCCCAAATCCCCCAAATGTTTTTCTGCTGACGCTTGTGCAAAATGCAAAAATTATTCGGAACACAAATGTTTATGGATGCGTGTTATTTACGACTATTTTAAGACGCTTGTTTGTTCTGACTGCGGAAAACATGCAATAATGTTTAATCCATACAATAATAATGTAAGTTGTCATGCCTGCGGAACAATTTGGTGTGAACGAGAAAAAGTGATGTTAACTTAAAGTAAACACTTATATATAAGAGTAAACATAGACAATGTAGTGATACTATGACGAAGCAAAAACAAAAAGTAAGCGTTTGTCCAGCCTGCGGTAGCAGAAACTATGAATATAACGAGCAGGGCAAATATTACAAATGCAAAAGATGTAACTTCGTCTGGGATGAATCATTCGAAATTAATGCCAATCAAAGGATAAATGAGGCAAACAAGAGAATAATTCTAAATGATGATGAAGAAGATGACGAACTAAGCCATGAAGATTCAGAAGGCGATGGATTAATGGGTGGGGCTGGCATAATGTTTCCACCAGAGGACTTCGATGAAGAATGAAATCAAAATTTACTGGCGCATTAAATAACATTCAACTCTTTGATTTGTCGCGTTGTTATCCAGAAATAGTAATAATATTTAACTTAAAACAGAATAATAAAGAGAAGGTGCTTTTAACATGAAACGAACTTGCTGTACCTGTGGTCAAGAATTTGAGTGTGGTGGAACTTGTCTTACATCTAAAGATACTGATGAATGTTATTGCGGAGACTGCATAATGAAAAATAGGGAAAATAAACTTAATACATCTGGAATTTGCGATTACCGATATACTAATACAGTGAAGGTGTTACTAACGTGAAGTTCGCAAATATGGAAGATGCTAAACGATGGGTTAAACGACATAGGCGACCAATTGAGGAATATGAATGCCCAATGTTTGATTTGCCAAACCCAACTTTGGACGACCTTGTGAAATGTGGAATTATTTGCATGAACCATTGGGGATGTCACACTTTCAGACATATATATGGGACAAGAGACCCAGATGAACCGATAAAGGTGTTGTTAACTTGAGCAAAGCATATCCACCAATTTGTGAAGGTTGTAAACACTTATGGTATAGTGCAATTTGGGACTCAATGTGTTGTGATTTTGAGATATGCCCTAAAACTAACAATGGTCAAACCATAAAACCAGAAAAGGTGGATTTAACTTGAAGTTAATTTGTGACCAGTGTGGAATCGAATTTGAAGGAACAGAAGATAATCATATACGTGACGAACCGAATCTTTGTTGCCCACACTGCGAATGGAATTATAGTCCTAAACCAGTAGGCGAACAACCACCACATACCTGTACGCCTGCCAAGGAGAGAGTACATATAACATGACACATGTTAGTCAAACTCCTGCTCCTGCGCCAGTCGTAGATTATATTTGTATGTATTGTGGCAAAGTGGAACAGACTAACTTTCTTGCGATGAACGGAATCAGCATTGATGGAAAAACCCATTATTATCTTTGTGATGAGTGTAATAAAGAATGGGAAACTATTCGTTCAGCAAATCTGTTTCATCTCTATAATGGTTATCATGCTGGTCGAGTCGAATATAAAGTTTATCAGGACGCATTCAATCGATTAATGCAGAATTGGCTTCTGGGATTTCCAGAGAAGGTTATATTAACATGATGTCTCAAGAAGAAGCATTGGCTTTGATTATGTTCAGAATACGGCAAGATAAGTGGGAACGAAGATGTAATATGACGAATGCAAAAGATGCAGTCTGTCCATATTATCCATGTGAAAAATATAACCACACTTCTAAACACGGCATAACTGGATTTTGTTTGTATCAACCAGAATTTCAAATAAAATGCCCATTATTTGAACAACAAGGTGGAACGGAACAGGTGATATTAACATGATGTTTTGTGACGCTTGTTTAATTGAAGATAGTAAATTAGGAAAAGAAAATCTTATTAATCTTCAAATACGCCATATTAACGGAACGCCTGTTATACTTTGCAAATCCTGTAGAGCAATTTGGTATGATATTCGCTATGGAATAATCAAAAGATACGGCACACTATCCAACAGCAAGAAAAGCCGAGAAGAAACAGAACGAGTTTACAAAATATTTAGGGCAAGCAGAGGCGAAGTGAAGGTGCTACTTACATGAACGAGAAAAAAGTTTGTCTTTTATGCCTTAACACAGATAAACGAGTAGTTCCAGCTACAAAGGCAGTGAAGTATGAACGGAGTTATCCAGATAATGAACTTCCATGGCAACAAAAACACGAAACGGTTATATTGTTCGTTTGTCAAGCATGTTTTGAACTCGTCACTGATGGTCTCGATGAAGCAAGTATAAGTTGGGAAGAACTACCATTAGATGAAAATGAGAAGGTGCTGTTAACGTGATTCCTCAACTCAATGATACTGTAATGTTCATTCGAGATATTATTATTAATGATTCACATGGTAAAGTGGATATAATAAAAATTGGCGAAAGAGGTAGAATAGTAGAAGTGAAGAGGGGTTTTAATCGTCAAGATGAATATACAGCCCATTTGTTCAGGAAAAATGAAAAAGTCTGCCTTAATGCCGTTCCAAGTGAAATGCTTGTACTTGAAGATGATAATAAGGAAGAGAAGGTAATTCTAACATGATAAAATTAAATCTTAAATGCGAATATCATAAATGCAGGAACAAAGCAAGTTATATTATTATCTGGAAAGGTGCGACCAGACCAATGTATTTCTTTTCCACATCTCAGGCTGGTTGCATTTGTAAGAAACATTATGAACAAATACTGGTATCTCATAAACACCTTATACAGACGACCATTGACTTTGCCGATGAGAAAGTATTACTTACTTGACTCCCCCACCCTTTGGAATTGGGAAAAAAATTTAGGCGTACCTAAAAAGACGTTTTGAAAATGAACTTGTTCGCTGTTCTATATAAATGTTCGCTATTAGTGAACAAGATTGTTCATTATATTTCTTTCCGAGAACCTTAGTAAAACTCAATGAAAATGCTAAGAAAATCAGAAATAAAAACAATGGAAAATTTATTGGCTGGAAGGTTCTATGTGCATTTATAGGCGACCCTCTAAAAATCCCCTGCCGAGCCGCTTCTCATTTAATCAATTGATTAATTATCTGCCGCAAACTTTATAAGTGACCCTGTGTACCCTTTCTTCAAAGTGAATGATATGACCAACCTTGAAAAGAATTTAAGTAAGACCAAATGATGATGAAAAGGTACTGTTAACATGACGGAATTTCAAATCGGAGAGGAAGTTTCTTATCTTGTTCCAAATAACTTTACTGGAATAGTAGTGTGCGTTGACTATGACTTCACTAAAGTTAGATGGAAAGCAAGCGGCAAAACAACATGGGAAAGCAATAGACGACTTGTTTCCACGATGGAGAAGGTGTTGCTTACATGAGACCATGTGACAAATGTGGAACAATATTAACTAATACATCAGGAAATTTTCCACTTGGCAATTATGTTTTCTGTACATCATGTGCGGCTCTGTTTAGCAAAAATTTTATGCCACGGTGGGATAGACAAAACGACATCAATTGGAAACAATTTCATGAGTTGTTAGAGGAATTTTTAGGTCAAAATGATGAAAAGGTGCTGTTAACTTGAAAGAATATAACTGCGGAAAATGCAATAAAAAGTGCAATGACGACCACATAGTTGAGCCGTTTTTTAGCAAAGTTATTTTATCTGCAAACCTCAAGGTTGTTCCTCTTTGTGAAAAATGCGCAAAAGAGTGGGAAGAAGTATTTGATTCTTCGGTTAAAAATTTTCTACATTATAAAGATTATGGAAAAATATTTGACGAAATCTTTACCAAATTTCTACGTGATGAAATAAAAGAAGTGGTGTTGTTAACATGAAATGCCCTCAATGTGGCGCAGAGATGGAAGCAGATACGATGAAAAAACCAAGTCTAATAATAACTGGTCTTCCAGAGAACATTAATAAACGAATGCAAGTAATAGAATATTATGACACTGGCTATAATATGTATCCAGAGGTTTTGCACTATTGGACGTGTTCTACCTGCCAAATTTCCGATGCATTACGATGGGATTTTGTCATATTCAAGGATAAATCGGTTTATTGTTTCGTTGCTGAAAAGCAGGTCTGGGAAAAGTTCGTTCTACCAGAAGTCAAAGTGAAGATTGACTAATTTAATCAATTGATTAAAAAAGTACCGCAAGGCTTATTAGGCTGGCTGAGAAGGTTAACGCACTATAGGACGAATAAAAATGGCTACACCGCAAGATAAGGCACAAGAAGCATTAAAGGGAATCGCTTCATTAATAGCCGATGCTCAGAACGATACTCAAATTAGTGAACTTTTCACTGGAAAGGTGGATGAAAGTAAACTCGAATTCATAATAAATCCTAATGTCAGTCTTGGAGAAAGACCTAACAAAAGTGAAGAAGGCTTCAAAACATATACTTTCCTTGACAAGATGTTCCTAAATGTGATTGGCGTTTCACTTGATGGATTGCCATTCGCAAGCAATGCTATTCTAACAGGTCTGCCAAACTCTGGGAAAACTTTGCTTGTTATGGAAGTGGCTTTACGAGTTGCAGAAAGCGGCAAGAAAGTTGCATACGTCACAAGTGAAAAGATATTCAGAGTAGATAATGCACGTTATGACTTGGAAAGCCAAATGAGGGAGATGGCAGGAACGCTTAATTTGGATTGGCTCAAAATAGTTGACAACCTCTTTGTGATTGATACGGTAAAGTTTGCCAAACTTAGGGATTGGACGAATTTCATTTCCACTTATAGAAGCCTTGTCGAACTCAAGAAAATAGACCTTGTTCTAATCGACTCGATGACTCTGCTTGAAGAAGCAAGGGGCGCACTGAAATACCGTGTTCTTGAATTAATGCGCTATAATCAAACTCATGGATTGACTTCAATAATGATAAACCAGAGAGCAATTGAAGAAGCTGATACATTGGCTATGGCAGGTGGAATCGCACTTTCATACGCTGTTGACGTTGTGATGGCTCTGGACTACAAGAAAGTTTCCAGTTGGGATGCACAGATAAAGCTGGACACAGGGGCGAAACAATCCGAGACAGTTAACTTCTTTAGGGTCTTGAAGTGTAGCTTATCTAAGTTTGATGCTCATTATAAGGCTTACGAAATAACCCAACAGGGACAGGTAAAACTCAAGGACGTGGTTCAGCCATGATGAAGGGCGATACATACGTTAAAGGTGGACTTCAAGTGGCAAAGTTTACAGTTACCAGTGGCACATGTGTTGGTGGTGGACTCTTCATAATGAGTCGTGCAGAAATGCTTTGGGCGAATAGTTGGGAGAAAGCAGTAATCACCATAGGTTACTATGGAGACATGGAAAGAGCAATAGAAGATTTTATTCGTGAAGTTGCAGTTCCAGAAAAATTAGAAGAGTTCTACGTAATTCATGACAATATAGCATACTGTGTAACAATTGAGATAATTTCACTAAAAGAATATCTGGACGAAAGACAAGTCGAAGATGCGAAAGCCGCTTTAAAGAAAGAAAAACAATTGAGGGAGAAAAGATGAAGGAATTTACGGCTTTGGTCTATCTTCCAACTGAAATAGAGAATGAACCACCATTCGACCAAGAATGCTATGCACTCACTCAAGAAGCATATTATCTGATTTGCAGACTGCAACAAGTAGGCTATAAAATGAAACCAACATTCGACTGCGAACCTCATGCTCTGAAAGACATTAAATTCAAACTACGCCATGAAATGTACACAGAAGTATTAAACTGGCTCGTTGAGCATGGTGAGGCAGTTCGATTCAAGCATAAACCAGTTATACTTCTCCTAAAACTTGAGGAATAAATATGGCAAAGAAAAACAAAAAAATAGATGTAGATAAATTCTACGCAGAAAGATGTGAAGAATATCAGCGTGAAGTAGATGCAAAAAAGCAATGACTACTTTAAGACAGATTATACTGTAGTCTTCCTTTACGAAGGTAAATGCGTAGGGTACTGGCTTCAAGTTGATGATATGCCAAAGGTCGGCTTAGGAATAGTTCTTTCCAAGGACATATATAAAATCATGTCATTAACCAAAACAAACCGAAGAGTCAATCGTTTCTATTTCATTGCGCAAGTTAAACCAGTTGTCGAATACAAAAACGGCAGGATTGTGTCATGACAGCAACTAAAGATGAAATACTTGAGAACTTAAAAAAAATCCCAACTGGAAATATTCCAACTGATATACAAATAGTTGCAGAAGCATTAATTTATATAATTGAAAGCAAAGGATTTGAAAGGGTGAAATTAACTTGAAACTCATTAGGGTCAGACGAAAGTTAGGATGCATTTATGAGGGCGTTGTTTTCAGCGATGGCAAGGTAGTTATCCACTGGTTAAATGGTGTCTGCCCTTCCGTCACAATATTCGACAACTTCGAGCAATTCAAGAAGGTCTATCTCGATACTAATCCTGACAAGAATGCCGAAGTGGAAATTCGTGATATTTAATCAGTTGATTAAATATCTACCACTAACTTTATAAGGCTCGGTCACAACCTTAAAGTGGTAAACTATGAAGAAAATAATAGGTTTCACGACAATCGTAGGACGACTTCATGCAATCTCCATTGAATGCAATGAAGTGACGGTCAGTGATACAGGCAAAAACATAGGTGACGTGGAATAATGAAAGCAAAAGATGAAAACCGAGAAAAAATCAAAAAAATCTTAAATGAAATAGATGAGTTATTTGAATTCTATTATTACGATAATAATGGCAATGTTGTTTGTCAAAGAAAATATCATCTTGAACATATTCAACTTTTCAATAAATTATCCAAATTGTTAGGAAGGAATAAACAGGTTAAAGGTGTAGGGGAGAGAGAGTGAAAATGGGTTACTGTGAATGGTGTTATCGAGAAGCCGATAAACTTACAACTGTTCAAATAATCAAATGGAAAGGTGAATTAACAAAGGGAATCCGTAGGGTCTGTAATGAATGTAAGGCTTCTCTCAAGGGCGAAATCTACGTTCTAAAATTCGATGAACATAGCAACAAATACTTGATGTTGGTCGGCAAAGTTCGCTATATTCAGAAGTGCATACGCCAAAGATTATACGGTGACTTGGACAGGATAAGTGAAGACCTCTCAAAAGCAATTAGCGACATAGAGAAAGCGGAGAAGGAATACATAGACCTGATAACAAGGAGACCACATTAATGGTTTACCAAATAATCTTTCGTTTAGAAAATGGACAAATAGCTACCGTCTTTGGAGATTTGGTTCAAGAACTTTGGGATGAATATAAAAAGAAGAATGATGATTTTGCAAACGATAAAAATTATTGGGAATCAAGACTCAAAGAAGGAATATTTATGAACCTTCAAGAATTGAACGATAGGATGGAACGGAAAGGATTCGACTTAGTTATGTTAACTGACTATATAGCCATATTCCGTTTGCGTCCATGGTGGGAAAATCTCAAGATAAAGTTAGGACTTAGAACTTAAGGTGGTGAATGAATGGGATTTAATCCAGCAGATTTTGATGCCCTTGTCAAGGCTTACGAAAAGTGGAAGGCTACGCCAGAAGGCAAAAAACGCCTTGCTGAAACAGAACAGTTTAAGGTTTTAGATATTACAAAAGCCGAATTGCCAGAAGGGTGGGATATTACCGATGGAAGTGTAAAGGATGGATACTTTGAATTTTGGCATTCGGAGAGTAACACTACAGTTACAATCGAACTTAGTCTTGATGGACGACCAATACAATTCGGTGGGCAATATGAATACACAGTGACGGTTAAAGAGGGCGATGCAGAGGATGAGGAAGAATCGGAAGAAGGCGAAATAGAACGTACTATATTAACTCTCAGTGCAGAAAAAGACTGGAAGAATTCAGCGCAACAAGCAAAGAACAAGGCACTGGAATACATGCGGAGATTCTAAGATGTCAAGCAATGAAGACCGAACTTGTCCAGTCTGCGGAACGGTAGATAAAGGCATGGCATACGGCATGAGTGGAAATCCGTTCAGTTCATGGTACAGACTTTGCGACAAATGTAAAACCGCATTCTTCTATACAGGGCAATTTGTTCATTTTAGACCTGCTAAACCTCACAAATTCAGCAAAGATTATTTCAATTACGATGAAGGTTGGATAACCAAAACAAGAGAAGAATTGGGACTAATCAAGGTAGCATTGGATTAACAAGGTGGTGATTGAATGGCAGATTTTAAAATAAAGATTGGAAAACGAGAAGTTGCCGTTAGCTTTAGTTTAACTGCAATGCTCTGCATAATCATGGCAATCATAGGATACGCTATAACTGGAACGTTGCAAGGTGCGGCTGTCGGTTTTGTTCTACCAGTATTCGCTTTGGTCTCCTCAATATTCGGTCTCATTCCCTTCGCTGGAATCTATTTCTATGGCACAGTGTATAATCTACTTGTCAATTGGCTTCTTGAAGCAACTGGTCTATCTGCGACTTTCGCTGTTCCGCAATTAGTGTTCTTCTGGCTGTACGCATTCTTAGCTGTGATACTTTGCATAGTGACAAGTCTAATAGCGGCAATCTTTGTGATTGGAATCCTTGCGGCTATCGCCAAAAGGTAATTCCTCTCTTTTTTTAATCAAGTGATTAAATACCAAAAAATCTGAGTGGTTTACATATATGGGACGAAAAGAAGACAATAAAAAATACTATGAAACTCACAAAGAAGAAAGATTAGTATATCAAAATGACTACTATAAAAGAAATAGAAAACTTAGAATTGACTATCAAAGAGAATATTTTAGAAAATTAAAATTATGGGCTATTAACAAATTGGGGAATAAATGTTTAAGATGTGGTAGAATGATGGAAGATTTTGCGAAAATATTTGATACAATAACGCCAGAATTTTGTTTCGATTTTCATCATTCAGTAGATGGATATTCATGGTCTTCTTCCAACTCCAAAACAAAAGGAATTAGATATAAAACTTTAAGAAAATGGAGAATTCTCGATAAAATTCCAGAAGATGTAAAATTGATTTGTGTTTGTTGTCATAGAATCATAGAGGGTGGAGAAGAGTAAAAAAAATGATATTGTTTTTTCAGATAGATTTATATCATGGTCTGAGAATTCAGTAGGCAGTGATTGAAAAATGGCGAAACAAAGAAAATACGTCTTCATGCTTCAAGAAGGTACAATGATACACCCATTAACGAATGTTCTATTCTATCCATATTGCTCCATAGTTGAAGCGGCAAATTTGAAAGAAGCCAAAAAGGAACTTAACAAACGACTCAAATTGGTGGTCAAGCAGATATGAGTAAAACAATATCTCTCGGATTAGCAACGGATACTGGTTCGATTGTTTGTCAACGATGTGGACTCTACTTTACGCCTGAGAAAGCAGGACAAAAAGTTTGTCCATCTTGTAGAAAAGTGAAACGCAAAGGTTATCAAGTTGACTCGGTTGCTCAAGTTTCAGATACGGATAGAGCAATTGGATTATTCCTTGGATTCATAATCGTATTAGCAATTTTGATAGGAATTGGTGCATTATGAGTGACGCACAAAAATCTGGCGAAGAGTTAATGGTCAAGCTACTGAAAGGATTCATTGAAAATGGTAAGCTGATAATTATCGGTCTCGGTGGACATGGCAAAACTGTTGCAACGATGCATTTGACGAGAATGATGATAGACAGCAAAGAATTCCAAGAAGGAATATTCAACATAAAGATAACCGATAGTGCAAACGTTTGGAAGTGGAAATTCGACAAGATTCCATTCGTGGACGTAACAAAGTCAAGAATGATTCCAGAAGACGAGCAGGCGTTGCTAATTGATTTGGGATTCACAGACGTTTCAATGAACACGAACATACTTGAATCAATTGTTAGAACAGACTACTATAAGCAGAGGGCTTTGATTGATGCATTACAGGGCAGATTAACTTTGCGCAGAATTTACATCATTGAGGAAATCCAGAACATCTTTAGCACCCACTCAATTAACGGTAAGTCTGGTGGCTTCTGGCTTAAGGAAGTTTCAGAAGGACGCAATTACGGTCAATATCTGCTTGGTCTCGGTCAGAGATTCGCAGACATTTCTACTAAAGTTGTTGAACGTACAAAATACTTCCTGCTTGGCTCAGTCAGTGGTGACAACGATATGAAGAAAATTAGAGCAATGTTCGGAATTAAAGGCAAGTCAGTTGTGGACACAATCGTAGGACTCAAGAGAGGCGACTTCCTCTGGGTTGACAGGGAATCTCCAAGTGAAAATAGTTACGTGATAACTTTCCCAGATTGGAAACCAAACGGCAGTCCGTATGAATGGTCTCCTAAACCAGTAGAAAGAATCGAAGCAAGGAGAGTATTCCTGTAGCTCCCATTTTTCTTTATGTTCACTACTCAATCACAGATGGCGATACTCAATACGGAAGCGAAGCGGCAGTCAAGATTGACGAAGGCTACGGTTTAACTCAAGAACAACTTAGGAATTTACTGGTTAGAAAATTGCTGGCAGAAAACGAATTCCAATTGGAAGACGAAGCAGAAATAACAGACCAGATTGACGAGAAAAACCCTGCCAAAATTTGGGAAGATGGTCAAGGATGGGGCAGATGTGGAACAATTGAATCGTTCAAAGAAATTCCAAAAGCGCACTACAAAATCTTGGTGAACTACATAGTATTCGAAGAACTGGTTAACGACATCTATGAAAGGGTCGTATTAACTTGACAATTCAAGATAATCCAGAAGATTATTTTGTTGATATGATTCATAGCGCAAGCGGTGAATGGACAGCAAGAATCTGTCAACCTATAAATAATGGAAACCAAACACTCGTAATTGAGGCGAAATCATTCGTAGATACTGATAGTGGACGGAAAAAGGCAGTAAAACAAGCGAACTTCTGGGCAGATTTATATCAAGTAGAAGGGATAGGAGAAATCGGTGTAGTGAAGGTTAAACTAACTTGAGGAAAAATCTTCTTTTTACCTGCCCTTTTTGTGGACAGGACTTAATTTTTACTGGTAAACGAGAGAAAACTGTAACTTGTTTTGGAGATGCAGGCGCAAGTTTCTATGCTTGTGGCTGTGGCAAAACTATAGTTAGTGAAGCATTCTTTAACAAAGATGGAACACCTATGATTTTCAGAGACAACATGTGGTCACATTATACTGACGGTTCATGGTGGTACTTGAGGAAGGAAAAAGGAAAACTTGATTGTTGGGAGAACATGAGTCTGCGAACTTTTAGACAACCTGCAAAGCCGATACCGCAAGTCCTTGAAGTGAAGGTTTTAATCACTTGATTAAAGACCAGAAAATCCAATGGAAGTTTTTGAGATAGATTTATTAGGCTGGACGAGAATCTTAGGATGATGAATATGTCAAAAGTAATATCTCAAGGAATACTCCACTTTACTGTGGACGAAGGAATTAACGACATAATTAGGCAAGCATATTGGTACGAGAATCGTCAAGAATGGGCTTTAGAAACTTTAGACTGTTTCATGGGAATTACACAAGAACAGAAGATGGCAATTTTAAATGGTGATACAAACCTTGTTCCAATAGAGGATGGCACAAGAATGACATTATCTGGTACGCCTGATTTTGAATTTCAAGCAGAACTTCACAAACATCAGAAATGGCTTGAGGAAACACACGTTTCAATAGGTGGTAAACAAGTAAGCAAAGATATTTATGACCTCTACATGGAGAATCTGCGCAAACTGTGGCTTTGGAAACAAAGAGGACAAGAGAAATTCGTAAGTATTGTTCAGAAAATCTTAAATGATTATCATAACATTATGGCTGAACAGGCAGGCTTTAGATTCATAACCGAAGGAACACATAGACACATGGTACTGGACGAACCTGAATACATGCAAGAAGCAAGAGAAAAATTTGAGACTACATTTTCAGTTAAAGTAGAAGCACAACTTGCAGAGTGGGATAGAATTCGTGAAGAAATAGAAAATCGCCCACAAGACAAAGAAACTTTACTCTTACCTGCCGACTACGAGAGAGCCTTAGACCTTCATAATGAAATAGTGTTAATCTGTTATGGCGACAACTCAAGACCAGACTTAAAAATTCAAGAAGCGGCACTGCAAGTCTTTGACGAAATCGCAGAGATTGTCGAAAGGTATAAAGACTTCTATACAGACACAAGTTATGGAAAACGATTCTTAGAGAAGAAAGCCTTAAACAGACGCATGATAAAAGATTGCATGGACTGGAATACTTTGGACACTGTTCGAGCAACAATTCATAGTCTGATAATTACAGATAATTCTCACGGAGATACTTGGAAGGAAAAAGATTGAACGAACTAAAGGTCGGAGATATAATCCGATTCGATGGTTCAGTCTTCAAGGTCACAAAAATAGTTGATGGAATTCCACATCTAAACGAAATAAAAGTTGAAGTGGCTTTAACATGACTTGGAAACCAAACGATGAAATTTGTGACAAGTGCGGTCTCAATATCACAAAAGCGAAACATCCAGCCAACTACATAGGTTCAAGTTTTGGGATGTTCAAGAAACTCTGTAAATATTGCTATGAAAAGTGGAGCAATTACTTCATAAAGATAGGCTTGGAAAAGGATTATCAAGAAATAAAAGACAAACATCAAGGGTCACATTCACCAGAATTCAAGGCAGAGTATGGCAAAATTTTCATGGAAAGATTTACGATGTGGCTAACAAATGATGTGATTCCTGAGAAGGTACAATTAACTTAGGTGATGTTATGGGCGTTTGGCAAAACTGTGAAAAGTGCGGCAAAGAACATTGGCGAGAACCCGAAAACGAACATACAATACAGGGCAAACTTTGCGACAAATGTAAAATTTTATGGCAGAAATTTTTTAAGGCTAATTATGA
>Ga0153916_10001806_pt1 | contig 15539 bp, 31 predicted proteins | sample Opewatmetagenome_FD_109642 | JGI IMG/M metagenome (GOLD analysis project Ga0153916, IMG submission 109642) | Freshwater wetland microbial communities from Ohio, USA - Open water 3 Core 3 Depth 4 metaG | ecosystem: Environmental > Aquatic > Freshwater > Wetlands | place: USA: Ohio, Lake Erie...
CCGAGGCGGAAGGCGGCGATGTGTTCGGCGTTACCCAGGAAGGCGCGCGCGACCTCAATGGGCCGCTGGTGTAGGGCGATGATCCCGATGCCACGACCTCGGCCCTGCGTCACGAGGCGGAGCATCCCGCGGGGGGCGCCCTGGGCGGGGAGCACGAGGCCGGCCTCGTCGAGCCAGAGGTAGAGGCCGGGGCGGTCCTCCCATAGCAGGCGGGCCAGGCGGTCATAGGCGTCGAGGTCGAACGGGTCGCGGGGCACGAACCGGAGGCTCCCGGCGTCGGGGAGCCGGGCCGGGTCCGTGAACGTAATCGCCTGCCGGGTGTCGGCGTAGGCGCCGCCCGTCGCCTCGAGGTCCGCCTTCGGGTCGATCACCAGGCGGGGCGGGAGTCTCGAGGCGAATAGAGCTCGAGCTAGGACGGTCTTGCCGGTGCCGGTGCTCCCGGTGATAAAGACGCGGTCGGCCCGCCGGGGAGCCATCCGACTACCCATCTGATTACCCATCCGTTCGGCCTAGACCATGATCGGCCCGGCAACGTAGGCGTAGAGGTCGGCGCCGGCTAGGCCGACGCGGGAGGCCCACGAGCACCGGGCCGGGCCCGAGAGCGGCGCCGGCTCGCTGAGCACGGCGCGGAGGGCGGCCACCGCGGCGCGGAGGTTGGGCGCCTCCCGGTCGCCGCGCACGATGGCCGCCACTAGGGCATCGGTGGCGGTGCCGTCGAGCGGGGTGTTGTCGTGGAGCCGGGCGCCGAGCACCACGGCCAGGCGAGCGACGCCGGCCAGGATTCCGTAGGCGTTCGGCGGCCAGGGTTCCGGTAGGGCGGCGATGGCGTCGAGGTGCCGGCAAGCCACGGGGGCGTAGCTGGCGGCGAATAGGTCGAGGTCGGTGGCGGTCATGTGCGGCTCGGTCATGCCGGGGGCCTCCTGAGCTCGAACCGAAGCTGGCCGGGTAGGGGCGGGCCGACGCGGATACCGTGCCGGCGGAGTAGGTGCTGCGCGAGGTCGTAGTAGGCGGCGCGGGCGGCGTCGGCCACCGGGCCGGCCTCGTGGAGCGCCGCCTCGAGGGCGGCCTCGTCTAGTAGGTGGCCGGCGGCCTGGCGGATCGGTAGGTCTACCGGGCACTCGGCGCAGCGGCCGCGGAAGGCGGGCCCGCCGGGGTGGTCGGTGAAGTGGGCGACGTAGGCCCACACCGGGAAGCGTGCGGCGCGGGGGAACCTCATCGGCTCGGCATCCCGGTCATGCCGGGCGGCATCGGCGGGCCCGGCCGGGCCGGCACCGGGGCCTCCGCCTCCGCCCGGCCGCCGATATGCGGCCGTGCCGGCTCGGCCGCCTCGCGGGCGGCCACGACCTCGCCCACGTTGCGGAAGGCGTAGCGGCCCAGGGCCACGGCGACGGTGAGCGCGTCAACGTCGGCGCGGGTGGCAACGGCGCGGAGGTTGGGGTGCCGGTTGATGATGCGGGTGAGGGGCGGCGCGATTTCGGCTAGGTCCGCCTCGGTCATGCGCCAGGCGTCCTCGAGGCCGTAGGCCCGGCCGGGGAGCGCGAGGTTGAGGCCCAAGCCGGCGAGCCCGAGCCATTGGCGGACGTCGGCCTCGGCCACTTCGGGCGCCTCGGCGGGGGCGAGCTCGGCCGGCTCGCCCTCCCAGGGCTCCGCGCCGAACGGGACGGTGAGCTCGTCGCCGGGGAGCTCGTCGTCGTGGGCGCTGAGGTCGAGGGGGCCGCTCATGGCCGCTTCCCGGCGAGCAGGCCCAGGAGTCCGCCCGACGTCGCCGCCGAGACGGTGCTGGCGAGCTCGGCGGCCAGGCTGTCGAGGCGGTCGATCAGGGCGATTACGGCGCCGGCGGTGACGAGGCCGATAGCGTCGGCCGGGGTGGCGGCCGAGGCGGCGGTGACGCGGGCGGCGATGTTGGCGGCGGTTTCCATCGAGGCGGTGAGCCCGGCGGGCTCGATGGGCGCGGTCATGGTCTGAGCCTCCTAATCGGCCGGCGGTCACGGCCGGCCAGGGTGTGAACTTCTGGCGGTTTGCCGTTTTCATCAGCTCGCGGAGCTGCGGCGTTTTGTGAAGTCTCGGCGGATTCGGGGGCAGCGGGGGGCTCGAGGCCCGGCTTGGGCGGGGGCGCCGGCCGTATGGTGACGGCCGGGACGTCGATCACGGTCGGCCCGACTACGCCGGCCGGCACCGGCTCGGTGCGGGCAGCGGGGGGAGCCGGCGCCGGCTTGGGCGTAGGTTCGGGGCTCGGGGTCTGCCGCTTCTCCGGCCGGGGCGCCGAGTATTCCACCCGGCACCGGGGGCACCGGAGCCGGGTGCCGGGGCTCGCGGTCATGGTCCGCACCAGGCCGCACCGGGGGCAGGCGATAGGCCGGGCCGAGGAGCGGGGCGGGTTAGCCATCGCCCTCGAGCTCGATACCGGGCTCGATAGGTTCGGCCTCGACGGTGCGGATCGTGCCGGCGGGGTCCACGATCTGCGCGAGGTATACGGCCCGAGTGGAGCGGGCCAGGCTGGCACGGCGTAGGAGCATCCCGGCGAGCCGGGCGGCCTGGCGGGCATGGTGGCCGGCTTGGGCGGAGGCCGGGGCGAAGTAGACGGTTATCGCCCAGGCATCGGGTGGGGGTTGGGTGGGTAGTGCCATGCCGGCAAGTCTAGGCGGGCACCCGGCCAGAATCGGGCCATCGGGCCCGATATCGGCCGGTCACTTATCCCAGGCCGGAACGAGTAGGGCGTCCTAGACGATCTGAGGGGCCGGTTTTGGGCGCTCTTGGCACTTTGGCCGCCAGTACGGCCAGAGCTCGGCGCTCGGCCCGGTTAGGAGCCTTCGCCGGGATCACTAGGGCGGGGCGTAGGCGGCGCCAGAGGTAGCGCAGCATCACCGGGCCGCCAGGCGGAGGGCGTGGTAGGTGGCCGGGTCAACGTAGCGGCCGGCGTCTAGGTGCCGGTCGGTTTGGAACTGGTAGAGCGCCTCGATAGTGCGGGGCCCGGCGATGCCGTCGATAGGGCCAGGGTCGTAACCGTGGGCGGTGAGCCGGCCCTGGAGCCAGAGCGCGGCGAGTCCACGGTGCCGGGGCCAGGCGTAGAGCGGCACCGGGTCTACGGCGTGGCCGGCCAGGCTGAGCTCGGTGTGTAGGTGGGGGCCCTCGGCGTTGCCGGTGTGGCCGACCTCTGCGATGGTATCGCCGGTGAGCACGAGCTCGCCGGCGTGTACCAGGATGCGGGATAGGTGGCAGTAGAAGCTCCACCAGGAGCCGGCGTGCTCGATCACGACGGCCAGGCCGGCGGAAGGGGAGCCGGTGCCGGCGGCGGTGACGCGGCCGGCGGCGGCGGCGACGACGGGGGTGCCATCGGGGGCCACGAGGTCGATCCCGGCGTGAACGTGGCCGGTGCGGGGAGCTCCGTACCACCAGGCCGAGCCGTGGGGGAGAGCGGCCGGGACGGGGAGAGCGAACGGGGGCGGCATAGGCGGCACCCTAGCGGCGCGGCGGCGCGGCCGCGGCGGGAAGGTTGAGCAACGGAAGTAGGGCGGCCTGCGCCGGGTCGGCCATGTTGATCCGGCCGCCGGTGACTATCGGCGCCATGACGTTTGCCAGCGGCTCCGAGAAGTGGCCGCCGCCACCGTATTGCTGGACCCATTCTCGGGCCTCGGGCAGCCAGCGGCCGGTGCGATCCCACCAGTAGTGGACGAGCTCGTGGGTGACGGTGGTGCGCTTCGCGAGGCGGCCGACGAGAACATGCGCGCCGCTGTAAAGGCCGTGGTAGAGCCCTATGCCGAACGTCGCGACCCTCATCGCCGGCGGCGGCAAGGCTTGGGCCGAGGGCACCCGGCGTTGGAACATGATCCAGAGGCGGAACATGGTCGCGGAAGTCATAGGCTCGGCTCCCGGGGGGCCATTTGACTACCCATCTGATTACCCATCCGATTCGTCCCTAGTGGCCGATCAGCATGTGCCAGGCCGCCTCGTCGTGGGCCCCGGTGGGCGCCGGGTACACGACGACGGTGCCGGCGGCCCACTCGTCGGCGGCGTCCATCGTGAAGGTGCCAGGGTCAAAGGCGGCGCCCTCGAGCATCGCCAGCGCGGAGCCGTGGCCGGTCGAGGTTACGCCGGTGCCGGTGTTAGTCCACAGCGCGTAGCCGGCGGGGTAGGCGGTCGCCTCGGGGTGGGAGTGGGCGCCGTACATGGCGAGCACGAGGTAACGGCCGTTGCCGCCGGCCGGCACGATCTGATCCGGGTCCGGGTTCGCGTTGGCGCCGGTGGCGCCGGCCGAGGCTTCGGGCGGGGTGACGTCGGGATCGGCGGCGCCGGTGACGCGGAAGATATTGCCGGTGAGGTAGCAGCTACCGGAGGCGGGCATATCAAAGTGGTCGGCCTCGAGGCCGTCTACCTTGTGCCAGGCGATCTCGAGGGTGACGTTGGCGCCGTTGGTCTTTTGGAAGATTCGGTGCCAGTCGGCCGGCCAAGTCAGGGTTTGGCCGTGGCTAACACTCACTCCGCAAAGCACGGTTTCGCCCACGACCATTTGCTTTGGGTAGGGGACGACTTTGCTGGCATCCCAGTCATCCTCGTAGACCCACCCGATACAGCCGAGCGGGCGGGCGTAGCCTTCGCCGGCGTCCACGATCACCAGGGACGCCGGCGAGAACGGCCTCATGCCCTGGGCGCCGAGGGGCATGGTGAGGTCGGTGTCGTCGTGGAAGCCCATCGCGTTACCGGAGGCCCAGGCCATCTGGTCGGTGAGCTCCTTCACGATGGCGGCGATGTTGGGGGTGAACAGGCCGACGTCGCGCTGGCCGGCCGGGTGGCCGCCGGCCTCGTGGTCTTTGGTAAACAGCGGGTCGTGCGCCACCGAGGCGGTGGTGTGGATAGCGTGATCGGCGTCGAACGAGGCGACGTCCACCGGCGCGACGTGATTGCCTTCCTTGATCCCGTGGATATCGGCGTAGTGCTGGCCGGGGGTGCCGGCGTCGGTCCACGAGCCGCCATAGGCGATAAAGGCGTCGGCGGCTTGGGCGGCGCCCTGGGCCCGCACGACGTTGGGGAAGCGGGTCCACGGGAAGTAAGCCTTCGTGGCGTCGAACCAGCCGAACTGATTGGTGAGGCCCGACCAGGCATCAAAGCCGAGGCCGTCCATCGTCTCAAAGCCGTCGTTGGCCCCGCCGCCATCGGGGAACACTCCTACGGCCACGGCTAGAGCCTTTCGCGAACGCGGACCTCGACGGTTAGCTGCGTGCCGGGGAGCGTCGAGCCGATGGCGTCGATGTTCACGGTGAGGATCGAGCCGGCGGCGACGGCGGTGACGTCGGGCACGGTCCACGAGCCCGAGTCGGTGGCGCCGATGTGTATGTGCGGCCGGTTCGCCTGGGTGGTGAACATGGTCACGCCGTCTTTGTGGAGGTCGGCGTAGAGCACGGCGCCGGTGGGGGCGGTGGCGACTAGGGCGCGCACACCGACGACGGTTAGCGCCTTGTGGCAGTAGAACGGCAGAGAGCTCGCGTCGGTGGTGAGCGCGGCGTCGCCGCTCTTACACCAGGGGATTACCTTGTCGGTGATTGTCGTGTCGTTGCGGAAGGCCATCGGGTCACGACTCCATGAGCACGTTCTCGCCCTGGATCGTGAAGCGGGCGACAAAGGCCCCGCCGCCGGCGACCCAGGCGCAGGTCAGATACTCGCCAGTGTTGAGCACGAGGGGATGCCAATACTCGGCCGTATCCTCGCCGCCATTCTGCGAGGCGTCGAGGGCGTTCATCTCGTCGGGCTCTCCGAGGTACACGGTGGCGATGGCGACGGGGTTCGCCGCCCGGCCGCCGGCGACAAAGACGCGGATACGGTGAATGAGCCAAGCCTCGCCGCCGCGCACGGCGCCCGGCCGGGGTAGGACGACCTGGCCGGCGCCGGCCGCCGAGAGGGTCACGACGTCGGTATCCCAATGCCAGGGAACCGCTAGGAGGGGCGCCGAGTCAAGCGGGCCGCCGGGCCCTTCGCCCTCGGCGCCGAGTAGAAGGCCCGCGGCAAAGGCCGCCTGGCGGGCCTGCTTGTGGGTGGCGGATCGGGGCGGGACGTAGATACGGCGGGCCATGAGGTCACTCTCCGGTTGTGCGGGATTCGCGGGCGGGCGCGGCTAGCTGGCGGAGTCCCAGGAGCGCCATGCCGGCGCCGATGGCAACGAACAGGAGCGTTAGCGCCACCTTGCCGGCGGCGGCGACGGCGGAGCTCCACGCCGAGCTCGCGGCCTCGGCCACCGGGGCGACGACGAGCTCGCCGGGCGACTGGTGACAGTCGCCGGCGCCGTGGGCGGCGTTCGACGTACACCGTTTGTAGAGCGCCAGGGCCACCGCGCCGGTGGCGCCGGCGTCAATGGTGGCGGCGATGTTCGCGCCGGCGCTGAAGCCGACGATGTTTACGAGGGCGCCCAGGACGTTGCCGGTGGTCTGCGCGTTGCCGCCGAGGCCGCCGATCACGGTGCGGAGGGCGGCGACGCTTTGCGCGTTGGTGGGGTGCGGCTGCGGCCAAGTGTGGCCGGCGGGCAAGTTGCGGTGAAAGAAAGCCTCCCGAACTTGGTCGCACGACCACGAGCCGACGACGGTGGCGCTAACGACGGTGGTGGCGGCGGGCATTACCGGAACAGGGAGCCGGCCCGCCGGGTGGCCGGCGGGGTGTAGGTGGCGGTGGGGATCGAGCTCGAGAGCACCGAGCTCTCGGCGCCCATCGAGGCGCCGGCGACTACCAGGCCGGGGGCGTAGGCCATCGCCGGGAACGTCGTCGGGCCGCCGCCGCGGGCGTGGGCGGCACGGATCGCCGCCATCTCCGCGATGATCTGCCGGCGGCGGGCAACGGCGCGTTGGAGCTCGGCGCGGAGCCGACGCCGAGCCGGGCCCGGCGGCTTGATCGCGATGAGGGCGCGGAGGGTGGCGATCCGCCGGGTGAGGGTCCGTTTCTGAACCGCGAGGTTCGCGTAGCGGGCGCCGTAGGGGTTACGGCCGCCGCCGGCCGTCGAGCCTCCGCCGCCGGTGCCGGTGCCGGTGCCGCCACTGTCGGCGGCGGCGGCATCGGCGGCAGCCTGGGCCGCCTCGGCGGCGGCTTGGGCGGCGGCGGCGGCGTCGGCCGCGCCCTGGGCGGTCGAGGCGACTTCCTCGATCTGGCCGGCGACGCCGGCGAGAGCTTCATTCCAAGCGCCGGTGAGCTCGCCTATGGCGCCGGCGTCTACGCCGGTGCCGATGGTCGAGACGGCCGCGCCCTCGTCGGTTTCGGTGGCGACGGTCACGGTCTTATCGGGCTCGGCGGCGGCCTTCTGCCGTTGCCAGAGGGCAAAGCCGGCGGCGGCCGGCACGCCGATACCGATTGCCATGCGCTGCTCGGGGGTGAGGCGCCGCCAGCGCGCCTTGAGTGCTTCGATCATGTCACGGGCAACTTTCCCCTAAGCCCGGCGGACGTCGGCAGGATCGGCGGGGCGATGCCTACCGGGTACTGGCCGGCGACGATGTTGGCGGCCGGCCGGTCGGCCTGGGCGATAGCGTCGGGCACGGTGGTAATGCGCTGCGGGGTGCGGGTCCACCCGGCATACTCCATACAGGCGCCCACGGCGAGCCGTTGCGGCACCGGGACCACGAGGCCGGGGTTCATGGCGGGCCGCATCATTAGGTCGCGCTGCGGATTGCCGGGTCCGCCTTCGGCGGCCGGCTTCATGGTGAAGGCGGTGAGTAGGGCGTTCTTCGCGTTGGCGACGGCGGCGCGCAGAACGTGGGGGGAACCTCTCTCGATCTGCCGGGGCATAGGCGGGCCTCCTGGCCGGGGGTTAGCTGATCCGCTTGGCGAGCTCGGCCGCCCGGTCGGCCATGCGGGCGGATAGGCGCGAGAGCACGACCACGCCGGCGCCGACCATCAGTAGGAGCACCACGAGCTCGGTGACGGCGCGCGGGCCGCTCATTACCGACCTTGTAGCGTCTTGTAGATATCGGCGGTTCCCGCGGCCAGGCTGGTAATGATCTTCCGCGCTCCGCCGGCGTGAACGAGCACGAGGTAGAGAGCGACCAGGGTGAGGCCGGTGGCCGCTAGGCCGTAGATTCGACCCATAGGCGGGGCTCCGTTTCAATCGGTGCCGGGGTCGGCCAGGGCCACGACGAGGCGAACGATACCAGGCGGGGCGCCGGGCGGGGAGCCATCCGACTACCCATCTGATTACCCATCCGATTTGCTAGCGGGTGGCGCGGGCCCGTTGGCGGCCGGCGGTGGCGGGCCCGGTGGCCGTCGTCGTCTGCCGGGTGCCGATGGTGGCGGTCGGATTCATCAGCCAGTCCACGGCGTTGCGGCCGAGTGTCGTGACCTGCGAGACGACGCCGGCGGAGCGTAGGAGCCAATAGAGCCCGGTGAGGTAGAGCCCGGTGCGGAACACTCGGCCGAACGAGCTCACGCCGGCGTCGCCGCCGACCTCGCCCACGGCGCGGCTAGCTTCGTGGCGAGCTCGCCGGCCGGCTCGGCTGGCGCCACGACGCGGGGAGTGCTGGCGCCGTGACGCGGGAGGGCGGCGCGAGGCCGGCCGGCGAGAGCGGCCGCCGCCGACGCCGGCCCGCTCCGGTCGAGGCGGGGAGTAGCCGGCGGCACGGTTAGCGGCGGCCTCGATGCTGTCGGCGTCGGCGTCGGGGCGGAGGACGGCCAGGGCGTCCGCCAGGGCGTCGGCGCGCTCGGCGGGTTCGAGGTCGGCGTATTGGCCGGCGAGCTCGTCAGCGAGAGAGCTCAGGCTTCGGGCCATCAGCTACCGATGATCCTGCCGGCCAAGTTGCCGAATAGAGCCTGGGCGATGAGCCACACGCCGAGGATGATGAGTAGCAGGGCAATAGCCATCGGCGGACCTCCTTAGCGGGCTCGGGCCGGCTCCGCCCCGTCGTCGGGTGGTCCTGGCCCACGGTGCCGGCCCTGGCCCGAGCGCGACATTACTGCGAGCCTCGACGGTTAGCGCGCCGCCGGTGCGGCCGGCCCGGCTTCGCGTTGGCGCACACCAGGCGTACGGTGGCCGCGCTCGGCTTGCGGGTGCCGGTGGGGGAGCGCCGCCAACCGCGGGGGGTCTTGATGTACCAGAAGGCTTGCCGGTGATAGGTGCCGTCCGCCTTGCGCCAGCGGAATAGGTCGCCGGTGCGCGCCGGCCGGCCGTGCTGCGCTCGGAAGCCGGCGCCGATATGGGCGGCGATGCCCTGGAAGCTCTGCCGCTGCGCGCGGATCGTGCGGAGGGAACGGCCGCCCGGCCACGGGAGAAAGGTGCCATCGGCCCGGCGGCGCACCTTGCGAGCTCGAGCGGCGGACCACTTAGGCACGGCGGCGCCTCGAGTGTTGGCGGCCCTCGATGGCGGCGACGTAGGCATCGGGGTTACTGATCCGCCGGCCACGAGAGTCGCGGACGTTGCCGCTCTTGATAGCGGCGACGGCGGAGCGGTGTGAGGCGTAACGGTGCCGGCCGATAGTGACGGGCATCAGCGGCGCCTCCCGGTTGAGTAGTCGGGCGGGTTGTAGGAGCTCGGCCGCAGGACGTCGGCGCCGGCGATCAGCCGGCACCGGGCCCCGCAGTAGTCGGTGTCGGGTTCGGTGATCCGCCGGCCGCACCGGCGGCACTTGCGGCGGCGGAGCTTCACCGCCGCCTCCGTTTCCTGCGGTAGTTGGTGGGTGGCCGCGGCTTGCGCCAGTCGTGCGAGACGGGCGCGACCAGGATGTTGTGCGGGGCGCCGCCCTTCGGGCCGTATTGAGCGACGAGCCGGCGGCGGCCGCGGCGCTCGACGTAGAGGGTGGCACGGATCGAGCTCGGGCCGGCGGCGTAGGAGCTTCCGCCCAGGCCCCGGCCGATGGCGCGGGCACGCTTGAGGGCGGCGGCCTGGGTCCGGTGGTACTCGGTTCCCATGCCGGCGCCGCGGGCCTTGCGCCAGATAATCGCGTAGCCGCCGGCCATCGGCGGCCTAGTGACGCCGGCGACGCCGGCGGGCCTTACGGCCGCCCTTCACGAAGCGGCCGGTGCGGGGATTGCGCTTCGGCATACGGTCACCTTTCCAGGTAGCCGGCGAGGCGGTCGCGGGCCTGGCGCCAATCGTAGCTGGCCGCATGGAGCGCCGTTGTATTCGCGCCGAACTGCGCGGCCTGGGCCTCGGTGATGGCGAGGCCGTGGGCCCACACCGCGGCGCAGGTGTGGCACTTGATCGAGACGTCGCAGCGCCAGGCGAGCCGGTGGCGGTACTCGGCCCGGTGCTCGGTGAGCCGGTAGATAGACCAGGCGCGCGGGTAGGCGGCGCCTCCGCAGAACGGGCACTTGATCGAGCGGCGCGGCACCGGCAGCGGGCCGGCGGTGTCCCACCAGGCGCCGATAGCGGAGCCGATAGCCGCGGGAGTCTCGTCGGGGAACAGGGCCGAGCTCGTCGGCGTCGCCTTCGCGGCGGCCTCTCGAGCTCGCCGGCGCTCGTCGTCAGCGACGGCGGAAGCGGCGGCCTGGGCGATGGTCTTGGCGCGAGGTTCGGCCTTCGGCTTTGCCGGCGCCTTCGGGGGGGTAGTGGTGCGAGGCATGGCACAAGCCTAGACGCGCCGAGGCCCGGCCACGATGAGCGCGAGGAGCACAACCCAAGTCCGCGCGGCCGGGCTCTCGGCGTGGTCCCGGTCTAGGACCGAGGCCAGGTTAGCGGTTGTGTAGGTCGGTCCAAGCCTCGGGGTCGGAAGGCGCCCACGAGCGCGCGGCGAGCGCGGCCACGGCGCCGGCCGGGTCGAGCAGATAGCGGCGCCGAATCCAGACGCCGGGCGCCACGAGCACGAGGGGATCGGGCTCGGCCTCGAGCCGAGCGGGCGGGGTGGGGGCCAGTGAGTCGGTCATACGAGGGTTATCGGCTCCCAGGCCGACTTAGTTGAGCGACGGACGTACTGGCGCGGGTGTGGCCTCGGGGTGAACCTCGGCCAGCATCTTGCGGAACAGCACGAGGAACCGCGCCGCGTCGTCATTGTCGTAGAAGGCAAAGACGCCCTCGGTGCCGCACTCGCCACAGGTCACCGAGAAGCCGAGCTCGCCCTCGGGAGTCTGCCCGAGGCTAAAGCCGTCGATCAGGTGCGCCTCGTGCCAGGTCTGCCGGCGGCGGGGCCGTAGCGGTTGCTTCCGATAGTGGGCCATGCCGCGGAGCCTACTAGGTGCGGTGCGGAGTTTCCTGCGCGTATCAAGTCGAGAGGGCCGCGGCCGCCGCCGGGGCGAGCTCGAGGGGGCGGCTCGGGCAAATCGGATGGGTAATCAGATGGGTAAGTGGATGGCCGGGCCCCAGGGGCCCAGGGAGCCCGCCTGGTGGGCCCTGCCGGGTCCGCCGAGGGCGCGGCTTACCGGAGTGCCGGCGCCATGCCGGCCTCGGTGAAGGCCCGCCTACGGGCAGCGGCGTAGACGAGGCGGCGGGTTAGCGGGTCGGTGAGCTCGGTCTGCCAGTCGGGCCCGCCGGCGATGGCGGCGGCCTCGGCCTCGAGGCGGCAGTCCATGCGGCGGAGCCAGCCGAGCTCGGTGAGCTCTAGCCAGGGTTTCGCGAGAACTTCGCCAGTGTCGAGGTCGGCGCGTAGGTCGGTGCCGAGATGGCGGGCGGTCCCGTGCTCGAGGTCGAGCTCCCACCGGGGGCGGCCTGGTAGCCACCCTATGACGGCCACCGGGGGCCCGCGGCGCATGAGCTCGGAGAGTAGGTGCCAGCTTGTCTCCCACCCGGCGGGTGGCGGGGGCCGCGGCGTCAGGTGGCCGGCGGCGACGCCGAGCTCAAAGGCGCGGGCGGACCAGGCGGCGCCGAGGACGCCGATAGTGGTGGGGGCGAAGCGGCGGGAGTAGGAGGCGCGGCGGGAGTGCCGCGGCCAGCGGTGGCCTATGTGGTCTTTGCCGAGGTACTTACCGACATAGGCGGCGGCGTGGTGCTCGCCGCGGACCATGCGAATATCGAGCCACCCGAGGCCGGCCCGGTGGGCGAGCTCTTGGACACAAGGCCGGCGGCCGGGCTCCGCGAGGCAGCCGGCCGCCCGGTGGCACGGGTTCGAGCACTCGGCGCCGTGGCCGAGCACGCAGCCGCCGGGGAGGTTGCGCCGGCACTTGTGGAGGTACACGCCGAAGGCGACGGCGTGAAGGTGGAGCCGGCCGCGGCGGGTGGGTTCCTTCACGACGTAGTAATCGAGGCGGCCGTATTGGCGGCGCACGGCCTGGACCCACCGGCGGAACATCAGGGACGTATTGGCACAGTCGGCGGCGGAGGCGAGTAGGGCGCCGACGTCGGTGGGCCAAGTGACGGTGATAAAGCGGGCGATGGTATCGCCGCGGGCCTGGTGGTCGCGGAAGGCGAGCTCGATTAGTTGGCCGTGAAGCTGGCGCAGCCGGCGGCCGCAGCCGGCGCAGCCCCACGACTTACAGCGGGTCGAGATAGTGCCGAGGCGGCGGTCGGTGAGGGCGGGCCCGGCCGCGACCCAGGCGATGCGTACCGGGTGGCGGCATTGAGTAGGGCGGAACCTGGTGGGGTGATAATCTGCGGGGGCCGTACTCACGAGATGGCAACCTAGCAGAGCCGGCCCCTCGGGGCCGGCTCTGTGCTCAGGCGGTACAGCGCCGGCCGATGAGCGGCGCGGGGTCCACGGCCGTACCGTTGCGGTAAACCTCGAAGTGAAGGTGAGGGGCCTCACTGTTGCCGGCACCGTAGGAGCCGGGCCGGCCGCCGGTGTAGGCGACGACTTGGCCGCGGTAGACGCGGGAGCCGGCCGGGACGGCGAGGCCCGATAGGTGGCAGTAGTGAGTGACCAGGCCGCCTCCGTGGTCGATACTCATGGCGAGGCCGCAGGCGGAGCTACCCATGCCGGCGCTGGTGACGGTGCCGGCGGCGGGGGCGGCGACGGGGGAGCTCTGCGGCACGTTGATATCGAGGCCGGCGTGAACGTGGCCGGTGCGGGCCGCGCCAAAGCACGAGTTAGGGGCGGGTGACGTTCCGAGGCCGCTAACCGGGTCTTGGAGAGTGCCGCCGGCGCCGGCGTCGGTCGATCCGCCAGCGCCGGCGTCGGGCACAAAGCCGGCCGGGGGGGTACTGCCGCCCGAGGCGCCGCCGGCCCGGTTGGCAAACTTGGCGGCGAACCACTGGCGGCCCTGGCCGGTGGCGATGGCGCGGATAACGGCCAGGCCGAGCAGTACCAGAATGGCCGTCGCCACGGAATCGCCCACGCGCTCGACGCGCTGGCGGCCGGGGGAGGGGGCGCGCTGGCGGCGCTCCTGGCGCGCCTGGTGGGCGGCAACCGCGACTTGGGCGGCCTCGGCCGTCGTCACGGTTTGCCGTTCTGGCCGTTGCGCTGGCGCTCGGCGTTCACGCCGGTAATCCGGCCGACGAGATACGAGATAGGCGTGAGGATGGCGCCGGTGAGGATGGCGACGCCGGCCTCGGCCTCACCGGCGAACACGAGCACGATCCCGGCGGCGGCGCCGAGGGTCGAGAGCCAAGCGAGTAGGGCCAGGGTCCAGTTAGTCATTAGGGCCGTAGTGGCGAGCTTGCGGGTCATGCCAGGAGTCTATGAGCTCGGGGAGCCGGCGCCCTCGAGGGCGCCGGCTCCTGGTGGCGGTCAGTGGGCGGAGGCCCAGGCGAGCACCACGGCCAGGCCGATAAAGCCGACGACCCAAAACACCGGGTCGTCTCGCAGGGCGACGTCGCCCGCGAAGCTGGCCGTGCCAGAGAGGCCGCCGACGGTCGCGCCCATCGAGACTTTGAGCCCTGAGCTCGCGACCGCGGCCGCGATCTGGCCGGCGGTGAGGCCGCCGCCGCCATAGACCTCCGTGGCGGTTAGTTGTGGCACGTTTGAGCCTTCCTACGAGAGCAACGTCTCCTGAACCATGTGGACCGCGGAGCCGGCCGCGAGCACCACGGCGGCGTTCAGGGTCACGACGAGGTTCAAGTCGGTCACGCCGGTCATCAGGATGACGTCCCGAGGCGGGTTCTCCGCCAGGAGGTCAATGGCGTAGTAGTCCTGGGGGAGCGCATGGCCGTAGTGCTCAATGTTGGCGCCCATCAGGAAGCCGGCGGGGTTGTAGTCGAGGGGCCGCTGCGCGGCTCCGTACTCCATCCGCACGGCGTCAAGCTCGGCGGCGTCGGGCTCCGCGCTGAGCACCCGGTCGGTGGCGTCGGCGTAGGGGGTCGCCTCCCAGGCTTGGAAGATGAGCCGGTCAAGCTGGCCGTTGGTCTGAATCAGGGGGGCCCGAGTCTCGCCCACGGCCGTAATCGGGACTAGGTGCGCCTGGTAACCGTGGAGCCGCGAGAGGTCGGGCACCACGAGGTTGCGGCTCTTGGCATCGCCCACGAGCGGAATGTCGAAGCTCTCGACCTCGACAAAGAACGTCCCCGCGATCACCGGCGCGATGGCCGTGCCGCCGATCACGAGCAGGTCCGCGGTCATAGCCTGGCGGAGCCTGAGCTCGAGGTACATGGCCCGCGACTGCGCGTAGAGCGCGCCGACGAGGGTGGCCGGGTCAATGGCAACCGGAACCTCCCAAGTGAGGATTAGGTCGCCATCGGTGACGGCGTGCGCGGCGCCGAGGCCGCCGGTGTAAACGTCGTGGGTGTCGTTCGCGATGAGAAAGCCAGGGTGGCGAACATGGCGGAGGGCCATGAGGTCGTTACCGGAGCAGCTAATGATGTCGTTCTGCGCGTTGGCGCTAATCACTAGCTGGTCGATAAGGCCGTAAGGCCATAGGTCGGTGCTCGTGGTCGTGCCGGCGGTGCCGTTGGTGACGTCCACGGTTCCGACGAACACGATCTTGAGCTTTGCCAGGATGCCGGTGGCCGGCAACTGCCGGCGCTCAGTCACGCCGTCGCCGGGGGCTCCGAACTGGGCCGCGGTCCAGACGTTGCGCTCGGTGCTGGCGAAGAACGCGGCGGGGTCCGCCACGAACGGCAAGCCCTGGGTGCTCGGGTCATTGGCGACAGTGGTGGCGCCGACTCCGGTGGGCATAGGGTCCGTCCTTCTCTCGGGTGAGGCGCCGGGGTCAGGACGGGCGAGCGCCGGTCGGTTGCGGTCAGGGTAGCCGGGATCAGAGCGCGGCTATGGCCTCTTTCGCGCCATCGGGGAGCGGCAGCCGGGCGCCGATGATCTTGAGCATCCAGACGCCGGCGGCCCCGGTCAACGCAACGGCGAGCCAGAAGGCCGCCTCCTTAGCGCGCGCCTTCATGCCGCGAACTTCCCGACAATCGGGATCTTCGACGCGACCATGCGCCAGAGCGTCACGGCGACGATGGCGATGATGGCCGTGCGGATCGTTCCGCTACTCATACGGGCCTCACAGTCGTAGCGGCGGGCATCGGGCCAGGAGGTTGTCACGACGAGCGTACCAGGCGAAGCCGTGAGGGGCGAGCGTTACCAGGATGCCGGCGAGCCGGGCGGGTGGCATCGAGACGTGCGCGGCGAGCGTATCTACGTCGTCGGGGTGGCCGAGGCGGAAGGCGGCGATGTGTTCGGCGTTACCCAGGAAGGCGCGCGCGACCTCAATGGGCCGCTGGTGTAGGGCGATGATCCCGATGCCACGACCTCGGCCCTGCGTCACGAGGCGGAGC